>Ga0209223_10002485_pt1 | contig 18419 bp, 16 predicted proteins | sample COG_06_FD_184750 | JGI IMG/M metagenome (GOLD analysis project Ga0209223, IMG submission 184750) | Pelagic Microbial community sample from North Sea - COGITO 998_met_06 (SPAdes) (version 2) | ecosystem: Environmental > Aquatic > Marine > Neritic zone/Coastal water | place: Helgoland, sampling...
TTTCGTCTTGGCTTGGGCTTTCGCCCACATTGTTCTACCCAAGCTTCAACACACGCTGGCATGGTATCCCGCTCGCGTGCTGCAGTACACGGTTATGGTAGCCCTGATTTTGGTCTTTCTTCGCCCCATCAACCAATTCATTTACTTCCAATTCTGAAGCATGCGCAAGTGGGGCGAATTCACCGATTCTTTTACAAAAAAGGACTTCGGCAGCTGCGATTTCGAACCACGCTGATTCGGAGATGCTGCCTCCGGCAGGCGGTGATTGCAACCAAAACAGCCGGTATTCAGAGTATGTCGGAAACCGACTCCCGAAAGCACATTTCTCCAAGCCAGAGCGCCCAGCTCCTTCTGATTGGAGCCATCGGAGGATTGTTGGTCTTAGGTGCCATTTTCTAAGGAAAGCGGCGTTTTGAAAAAGCTGCTCTAGGACACATGGCAGTGGTGCACGAGGCGAATACACCAAAATGTAAAAACACCAAATGTCAGCGTGTCAAAAAGGAGGCAAAATGCCTTTGTTGAGTTTGCACCCAGCTACGAGTCAAAGTCATTGATTCTTCGTGCCCGGTCACTCCCATTAAATTCATCAGAAAGCAGAGCCGTCTGCACGGAACCGATTCGCGAGGAACTGCGTGTCCAATCACACGCACTCCAAAACCAATGCTCACTTAAAGAATCGCCCCGCCTCACAAGAATCCCAGCCTAAATAGATAATACAGAATCAGTAATCAACATCAATCTATTCCCACCAACACAACCATAGCATTCATTTAAACCGCTCCAGGATTAATTGGTATTTCTCAGACTCCGAGATTAACCTTTTCACGTATTCATAAAGTAAATGATGCTCCCTTCCCCAGTTGGTTCTCCAATTGTGAGCACGAATGCGATCATAGATGTTGGAACCCTCATCAATATCAAAACCGAATTCCATCATTTTTTTGGCAGGTATATCGAGGTAAGGCACATCACCCAAGGAACAGTCATTCATTAATTTATCTATCCTCAATTTCGCATCAGCTACATACTTCGTTTGCAACTCTACTTCCTCTTCATCCATAACAGCAGTACGAGCATTTCCAAACGTTCTCAATGCCTGAATAAAGGAGCCCTTCGATGTAGCGCGAAAACCAAAACCGAAGGCGACATATGGATTGTGTGAGGTATAGATGACAGGAATCTTCAGGCAAGCACACTCCAAAATGACACTCCCATACATGGTAAGTACAGCCTTCGGGCTGTACGTGGACCACATCTGATTCAAAGATGCGTTTCTGTCAATCAGAGACACGTTTGACTTCTTTCCGACATACCTAATGACCTGCTCATTCGGAGCATCTGTTGCGGGATTTTGGTTCGAATGCAGTTTCAATAATAAATGTCCACCAAGCTTGGACACTTCTCTTTCGGCTGAATGAATCCAATCCCACTGATCAAGAAACACCGTTTCCCCGTATACCCCTGGAGAATCAAGGAAATCATGCAAATACATTACAAAGATCACGCTGTTTTCTACAGTCTGCAACTGCACATCTTTTGACTTCTTCACAGCAGACATATATGAAAGTGACGAATAATCACCATCGATTCGCGCAGTCAAATCACGTTTAACACGACCAACAATCTCTTCATCAACAACTGTTGTCAAACTCACTCCGTGAAAGTCTGGTCCGCCAAAAAGAATATGGCTATTGAAAGGCCAAATTGTCAGTTGCTCCCCATATGCTCGCAGCTTCAAAGTAGGAATGCCCAATGACTGCGAAACTTGCGCGAGTACACCACCTTGATAAGCCTCATCAGTGACAAGATGCACCTTGTATCGACCGGTGCTCAGCAATCGCTCCGACAGAATTGAAAACTTAAAGAAACCAACATAGGTCCGTAGCACGGATGAAGACCAACCTTTAAACCTCCCATCCTGAGAACTCCGTAAACGAAACTCCACAACATGATGGCCAATGATGAAACCGCTCGAAGCCCTGTATTTTCTGTCAAATCCACGCAAAGCCCAAACGAGAAATGACAAACACCCCCTAACCGTATACCATTTAGAAACCCAATAATTCACGGATTGCAAACAATCTGATTGCAACTCTGAATACCTTTCTTTCTCTGCACTCAAAGCTTGGGCCCAAGCATCAATATGTGCCAACCCTAACGGTCCACGCCAATCCTCAACCAAAAATTTCCATTCCCTCTTACTATTCAGCTTATCCTCCATTGCATCCCCGTTTCTTTAATTATAAATCAGTGATATCGAGGGGTGTACCTCGCTGTATGGAACGTCTGGCCGCCTTTCCCAAGACCTCCCTCAAATACTTCGGAGGCAATCCGTAACCAGGACGGATGGAACGGACATTCTCCATTGTAAACGACTCTCCCATTACAATGTCCTTCACGACATACAAAGACCTGGCAAACTGCCGCGCCGCTTTCTTCTTTTCTGTAAGAGAGTAATCCACTACCCCCAAGGCAGCCTCCGTCTTTCGTATTTCATCGACCATCAACTTGAATTCTGAGGGCTCCATACTGAATGCGGAATCCACACCTCCCATGGACCGATCCAAGATGAAATGCTTCTCCACCATTGTCGCACCCAATGCCACAGCTGCCACAGCTACTGAATGACCCATGGTATGGTCACTCAAACCGGTTTCTACTCCGTACCGTGACCGCATGTCCACCATGGTCTTCAAGTTGGCATCCTCAATAGGTGCTGGGTAGGCCGATGTGCACTTCAACAATGTCACTTGCTCATTGCCCATCCGACGGCAAGCATCCAAAGCATCTAAAATCTCCTGATCTGTTGCGATACCCGTACTGATAACCATTGGTTTCCCCTTCGACGCTGCGTACTCAATCAAGGGTATATCCGTGATTTCGAAAGAGGCAATCTTGTATATCGGATTGCCCAAATCCTCCAAGAGATCCACTGCAGAAGCATCAAAAGGACTGGAGAAACAAACCAAGCCGCACTTTCGAGCAACCTCAAACAGCCGCTCATGCCACTCCCATGGCGTAAAAGCCTCTAGGTACAATTCATGTAATCGGCGACCATCCCACAATCCACCTTCAATCACGAAGCCTGGACCATCATGGTCTATCGTCAAAGTATCGGCCGTATACGTCTGAAGCTTCACAGCATCAACTCCACACTGGGCAGCCTGCTGAATGGTCTTGATGGCCAAATCCAAATCTCCATTGTGATTGGCAGATAACTCCGCGATAATAAATGTGCTCATTTATTTAAAACATCAATTCTTATCCCAACAGGCAAGGTGCCCTTGAAGTCCCTTGGATTAAAACAAGATATCAAAATCCAATCCTGACGTACACCTTCATTGAAACAGTGCTTGTGGAGCACTCCCTCAATAATCCATCCCGCCTTGATATAGGCTCTGATCGATGGGGCATTTCTCTCCAATACACCGCTGTGCAGTTTCTGCACACCGTACTTCTCAAATGCCATAGTTGTAGCTTCTTTCACCACCTCCGCACCCAGTCCTTGACCAAGGTACTCTTGCGCCCCTATGAACACAGCCATGTCTGCGGTACCATGTTGGGCATCAATAGGGCCCAACTTTAAAGTTCCAATCAGAACGTTGTCCGGCAGATGGCGGATTCCAAAAGTAAATTGGTTGTTTCGTTCCAATCCCAATGCGATGGAACTACGCAATTCGTCCAAACCAATTTCTCTGCCCGAGCGGGTGTAATAGCGAGCATGTGACGAATTGAACCACTCCGTCCATTCATCTTTCACATCATTCGGCCCCAACAACTCCAATCCAATGCGACTCATTGCTTAAAGGTCGCCTATCCAATGGCGTAATCCAATCGCAGGATCTGGAAGACGCTTCTGAATCAATCCAAACGCTCTCTCTTGACACTCATGCTCGTTGGCATCTGACCAATATCCTGCGCTTACCATACGCTTGAACCCTTCCACTTGATTTCCAGCAGTCAAGAAAACGCAAGGCTTCATCATTCGAACCACCAAAAACTCCAAAGCCACTGAACTCGCTGGTAGCAATGCTGCATTGCATTCTAACATGGAGGCAATAATCTGGTCAGCACTGGCCTCAATTAATGTTTCCCAACCCATCGCAGCACATGCATCCTGATAAGTCGCATTTGTCAAGGCTAAGACAGACCCGTCCTCAAGCGAGGGCTGCTGTTTAAAGAATTCCAATGCCTCAACCTGGGTCACATAAATGAAAGTTTTATTTGATTCTGCTATCGTCAAACTTTGATTTAAGTAGAAGTCCGGACGGATCAAGAACCCATCTGAACCATCAAAAACCAAGCAACTCCTCTCAAGCGTTGCTCTTTCATAAGCTGATAGGATGAGCGGTGTGATGTAGCCATCGACTTCGGCATGAAAGTCTATTTCATCAAAAAACTGAACCAATTTTACGCCCGATTCCTTCAGCTGACGCCGATACTTCTGTCCAAAACGATACCCGTCGAGCACCACGACGTCATCAGGCTGCACGCGATTTCGCAAATCAAAGTTTAATTCCTTATCACTTCGATGATCATCTGGATGGTACTGAGCCTGGCACTCAACTGCAACTTCACTAATGTCATTGCACATTAATTGATCGCGGACAAATGGAGTAAACTCCCCCATTGCAAAGCAACAATCATAATCTTCCGCTAGGATTCTCGCCGCAGCAACGCAACGAATGAAGTGCCCGAAACCAACACTTGCATTGCCTTCAACACGAAACAAGATTCTCTTGGCAGTCATTTTTGAGCCTTCCTCAATAAAAACACGGCCCGAGCGAATCTCAAATCCTCCTCATCATCAATGTCTACTCCTTCTTCCCAGCCAATATCAAAAAGCCTGTAATTCCTTGAATAAAAAGTCAAGTCATTTTCTAATTTTTCCCACGTAGACACCCAAGTCGCTCCAGTAGGACAAAGCAGTAAAGGCAAATCCTGCGAACGCCTGCCATTCATGGCTTCGGGAAAAAGCACCACGTTGCCACCTCCAATCTCCTGTTCATGCGCCCACCATGGGTTAAACATACCAAAAGGCATTGCCGATATAACTGCATTTCGTTCGGTATCAGATTCAAAAGACGCAACAAGTGACTGAATAGACAAAGCAGATCGCAGGGGACAATTCGCCATTAGCTGAACCACCACATTAAATGACGAAATCAACTTCAACTCCCGGGCAAAACTAACAGTGGCCAAACTTACAGGACTGAAATCATCAGCATGAGCCTTTCTTAAAAATGGCACATCTGCCCCAAAGCTTTTCGCAATGTCCGCAATCTCCTCATCGTCAGTATTCACATAAACACCATCAAATAAGCCCGAAGTCAATGCAGCTTTTATTGTCCAGGCAATCATTGGTTCACCAAAAAAATCAATGATGTTCTTTTTATGAATTCGCTTACTACCTCCTCTCGCCGGGATTATAGCGATCCTACCAGACTGTCCAACCTCCATCTACTTGAATATTTTGACCTGTGATTGCTATTTCTCTATCTTCAATCAACATTTTAATTGGCGCAAAAACGTCCCGTTCATTCAACATACGATTCATGGGATTCAACGCACAGTATCGCTCTTCGAACGCTTTGTCAGTTCGCCCCTCAAATCCGCCATAACTAATGCAATTAACGCGAACCGGCGCAAAGCGAATCGATAACTCTTTGGTTAAATGCTGTTGAGCCGCCTTCACAACACCATATTGAATCGGAGATTGCGAAGCGAAATTCTCATAAAGAGATGGCGTAGGACCAACCACACCGTACATGGAACTGATAAAAACAACATCTCTCAATGAATGACCACACCATAATTGACGTGTTATCTCATAGGGGCCTGAAACTCCTAGACGCCATTCCATATCCCAAAATTTATCAGCTACTTCCAACCCATCAGCAACCATCAAAGAATCGAGATTACGAGCGCAATGAATTACCATATCAATTTGATACGGAATCAAATCATTCAAATCTATGTCCTCCATTAAATCAAGCTTTTGAATACGCAATTCTCTCTGATCAAACAGCTGTCTGGCCTTGTCAGGATCACGAGTGCCCACAACTACTGAATGACCCGAATCCAATGCACTCTGAGTGATTATCCTGCCTATTTTGCCCGTACCCCCAGTAATCAAAATATGTCGCTTATGATCCATGCTCAATAATTCGAATAATCTCCAAGGTATCTTGACGGGGAATACAAACCTCTCTTCGTTCTATACCCATAACAAAAGTTTGAATGGCAGACTTGAATGAAAAAAAGCTATCAATTTCATTCCTGTATTCGATTGAATTTTCACTCCGATACTCCATGGAAATTAGTCCTTCTGCTTGATTAGTTGCCGTAAAAGATGCTCGGAGCCTGGCCCAAGAAACCAAGACAGTCGTTGCACCTCCCAATTCCTTTGAATCCATCTTTTCAATTGAAACGATTGGACCTCTATCTGGAAACCACGCAACTATAGGTTCAATAATGTGCACGGAATAAGTACTCCAATATTTTGGCGTAACCGCACGTATCTCTGTTATACTCTCAGTTCGAAGTTCCCTCGGCCTCAGTGTATCCGCAAATCTTAACGCACTACAAGAGAACAATTGATGAGAATAACGCTGCAACCCCAATAATTCCTTGGCACCTGCCACACTATTGGACAACGGCTTATCAATAAATATTGGCACTCCTGCTCTCAAGAATGGCGCCGCAAATTCCTTATGATTCGCAGAATCATCCCGTGCCAAAAGTAGAGCATCTACTTGGCCCAACATGTCTGTGAAATCATCAACTATAAATTCAATATTTGCTGCGGCCGCAACATCCTCACTCACTTTTCGCTCCTGCGTCCAAACATGTGTCACTGAAACTCCTGATAGTTGTGAATCTGGCCAGGCTTGTTTTCTCAAATATGCTGGAATGACAGGAAAAGGACAATGTTCCATCCTTTCAGGATTGTAGCCATTGCAAATAGCACTCCAAGAATATGGATGACCATTACCGGGACTCAACCCGATAATACCCATTCTTATCAGCTTTTGGGCCATAGCGATGGATTTATTATTGCCTTATCTAATCCCGCAGGCGGACATGGAAGAGTACGTTTGAACTCTACATCCATACAATGCCCCCATTCCAAGACTTGCTCAGTCGCTTCCGCTCCTAACACAACAAAATCAACCCCTACTTCGTCTAATACATAATTGACCAATACTTGTGCCCTTTCCATTTTTGATGGGAACCGACTCATGAATTCTTCAAGCCATGTTCTCAAAGGTTTAAAATGCGAAGGGAGATCGGCCGGAGAAGCAAGAAGCACTCCTTGCAGAAAAACACTCCGTGCATGAATTTCACACCCATGCGCATGCAACTCCGTGCACATATCACTTGAATTTTCCGATAGTAGGTTAATTGGAATTTGTACCACTTCAGGCTCAATTCCCAAATCCCACAGTCTACGAACTTCTCCAATTTCATAAACAGAGACACCTAACTTTTCGGCCTTTCCTGATTTCTTTTGTTCCAGCATTAAGTGCCATAAATCAGGATTTGCCTGAATCTTTTCAGGTCGATGGGCAAACCACACTTGCAAACGGTCTGCTCTCAGTCTGTTCAAGCTCAAGTCTATCTCATGTGGACTGCCAATCCACTTACTCATCAGTTTAAAGCGACCATTCGAGATCTCGCCCAGCAATCTCTCACTGTCCCCGTAAGCAATTGCTGTATCCAATATGTCTATACCAATTTCATGCGCTGCATCTAAAATGCCCCTCGCCTCCACGATTGAAGGTTTGCCCGATCTGTTGTTTACCCCATAGTCCAACCCCAGTTGTGCCGTACCTAAGATTATTCTCACCGGATTCAACCTCACTCCTTCAATTTTCATAGTGAAATTCACTCACAACATTAACGACAAAAGAAATCTCCTCATCTGTTAATGTCGGGTACATCGGCAGGCTAATACACTTCTTATAATAGGCTTCAGCGAAAGGCAAATCCCCTGTTTTCCAACCCAACTGGCGGTAATATGGCATCAAATGGGTCGGGAAGTAATGAATTTGAGCAAATACCCCGTTCTCCCTCAAGTGCCTGTAAATCCCGGCGCGATTACCTGCCTCAATTACATAAAGATGATGCGCATGTCCGTTGGATTCGTTTTCTCCACGGGCTTGAATATTTCGATCCAACAAGCCTGAAATCCCTTCAAAAGTCGAAGCGTATACTGCTGCTATTTCCCTCCTACGTTTTAATCCCTCATCAGCCCGATTCAACTGACTCAACCCTAATGCTGCTTGAAAGTCCGTTAACCGATAGTTGTATCCTAATTCTTGCATTTCCATATACCAGCCAGGGTATTCTGACTGATCGCAATCGCTATGACCCCAAGCCAACTCATATGGGTTTTCTAAACAACCCGCATCCTTGGTGATACCATGGGTTCGCAACAAATTGAGCCTCTCAAAAACATTCGGATCATTCGTGGTAATCATCCCACCTTCACCAGCTGCAATGTGTTTGACCGGGTGAAAGGAGAAAATGGCACAGTCCGCAAACATGCCGTTACCACATTGCTGCCGCTGACCTGACGAATCCATGAAGAAGCCTCCAGGTGCATGACAGCTGTCCTCTATGATCCAAAGCCCAAACTCATCTGCCAGGGATCTCCACTGCTCCAAATTCACAGCCCGACCTGCAAAATCCACTGGAATCACACCGGCGTACGTCCCCTTGGGAGCGCCTTCAAGTAGCGTGCGCACTTTGTCCAAGTCCAGGAGATATGTCTCCGGGTCGATATCTGAGAACACCACTTCACCGCCACAGTATCGAATGCAATTCGCAGTAGCTGCAAACGTGATCGGTGTGGTAATTACTTTCTGTCCCGGCTTGAGACCCAGCGCCATGGCGCACAGGTGAAGTGCGGCAGTTCCGTTGCTCACAGCCACGGCGTACTCGGATCCCACATACTCCGCAAAGGCCTTTTCAAAAGCACCTATGACTGGGCCTTGGGTGAGATAATCGCTCTTCAGCACATCAACGACCGCACGGATATCCTCCTCCGTGATATGCTGCCTGCCGTATGGAATGGCCCGTTTCATTCAAATAGAAAAGCTGGGATCTACGTGCTCACGGATAAGTGCCCTCAACGAGTCTACCGTTTCCCAATCATCATTCTCCCCAGAGTTGTAATTAAATCCAGCAGGCACCTTTTTCGCGCCAAATGCCTGAACAAACTCATCCAAATCAAATCGGGTTTTTTGAGGAAGTATGACATAGTACTTGCCCAAATCCCAGGTGTTGTATGAGTCAGAAGCCGTGATCATTTCCTCGTGGATCTTCTCTCCCGGCCGTATGCCGACCACCGGCTTCTCACAATCAGGTCCTATCGCATCTGCGACATCCATGATTCGGTAACTCGGAATCTTCGGAACAAACAACTCACCTCCCAATGCATGCTTGAGCGCATGCATGACCATATCCACACCGCCATCAAGGCTAATATTGAATCGGGTCATGGCGGCATCCGTAATGGGCAGCCTCCCTTCCTTGGCCTTTTTCAGGAAAAAGGGAATGACCGAGCCATTGCTTCCCATGACATTGCCATATCGCACCACTGAAAGTCGCGTTGATGCCGCACCGCGAATGTTATTGGCCGCTACAAACAACTTGTCACTCGTCAATTTGGTAGCCCCGTATAGATTGATGGGTGCACAAGCCTTGTCCGTTGAAAGTGCTACGACCCGTGCAACCCCCATTTCAAGGGCTGCACGAATCACATTCTCAGCGCCACCTACATTCGTCTTTACACATTCATCGGGGTTGTATTCAGCAATGTGCACGTGCTTCATAGCGGCCGCATGGATCACATAATCCACTCCCGTGAACGCGCGATACAAACGATCATAATCCCTCACATCTCCGATAAAATAGCGCATCGGAAACTTGTCATCGGGAAACTCCTGAGCCATTTGGAATTGCTTCTGCTCATCACGGGAGAACACAATCATCCTTCTCGGCCAATTCTCACCACCCAGAATCCTCCTTACTAACGCCTTGCCCAAAGAGCCTGTACCCCCTGTAATAAGCACACTTTTTCCGGTCCAATCCATCATTCAATCACTACTGAATCAGTATATATGGTACAGTTCTAAAGATACTACCAGCCGGCATGCCGACAGCTATCAATTCACTCAATACTCATTATGCATAAATGCCGCAACCACGAGGGCACGAGTACTACCCACAGGTTTAACTTCACCACTTCACACTCCATCTCGAAAAAAGGTAGAATCTTTGACCATGCGCAAGTGGGGAGAATTCACGGACTTCTATTCTTCGGAGCACCATGCCCGTAACGTGGGCAAGATGTTTCGCGACCCTGAAAACGCGCTGCTTCCAAACTGGAAACACCTACCCATCGCCTACCACGGCCGATCGAGCAGCATCATCGCGAGTGGCGAACCCGTCTACCGGCCTTCCGGCCAACGAAAAGAACCAGACGGCAGCATAACCTTCGGCCCCACCCGCAAACTCGACTTCGAACTGGAGGTCGGCGTGGTCATCTCGCGCGACTCAGAGCGTGGCCGCCCGATTTCCATGGCCGAAGCCGACAGCTACATCGAAGGGCTTGTGCTCGTCAACGACTGGTCCGCCCGCGACATCCAAGCCTGGGAATACGTTCCACTAGGCCCGTTCCTCGGCAAGAATTTCGCAACGACCGTGGGAGATACGGTGGTTCCCCTCTCTGAATTGGAGCCCTACCGCATCGAGGGGCCCATGCAAGACCTTGTCCCCCTGCTCTATTTGCAGCGCATTGGACCTTCCCACTTCGACATCACCCTGGAAGCATGGCTAGAGACCAGCGATGGCCATCGCACATTGCTCACAAGGACCAACCACAAGCACCTTTACTGGGACATCCGGCAGCAACTAGTCCACCACACTTCAAATGGCTGTCCGGTGCGGGCTGGCGACATCCTTGCGAGCGGAACCATCAGTGGTCCGGAACGCGAGAGTTGGGGCTGTATGCTCGAACTGACTTGGAATGGAACTGAGCCCATAACGTTGGAAGATGCTACACAGCGCAGCTTTTTGAATGACGGGGACATCATCCAAATGCGCGGCTGGGCAGGCAATGACGATCGGTATGTCACGTTGGGAGAGGTTCGCAATACGGTCGTGCCTACCACGCTGACGTGAAGCTGGCCAAAGCTTAACTTTGTACCATGGCATTTGCATCAGACAAGGAAGCGCTTGACGCGCTGCGGGGAAAGCACGCTGAACTGACAGCTGAAATCCGCAAAGTCATCGTGGGACAGGAAGAAGTGGTCGAGCAAGTGCTCGTCTCGGTCTTCAGCGGAGGACACTGCTTGCTCGTCGGAGTGCCTGGTTTGGCCAAGACCTTGCTCGTCAATACCATTGCCCAGGCCCTCGGCCTCAGCTTCAACCGGATACAGTTCACTCCCGACCTGATGCCGAGCGACATCATCGGCTCCGAGATCTTGGACGACCAGCGTCGCTTTCAATTCAATAAGGGCCCTCTATTCGCCAACATCATCCTTGCCGACGAAATCAACCGGACGCCGCCCAAAACTCAGTCGGCCCTTCTCGAAGCCATGCAGGAACGATGCGTGACGGCCGCAGGCCAGCGCCACGAACTGCCCCACCCCTTCTTCGTACTCGCTACGCAAAACCCCATCGAGCAGGAGGGCACTTACCCACTACCCGAGGCCCAGCTCGACCGATTTATGTTCAACATTTGGGTCGATTACCCGGAATACGCCGATGAACTCGAAGTTGTGAAACGCACCACAGGCGGCGCATCTGCCAACGTTAATGCTGTGTTGACCGCTGACGAAATCGCTGCCTTCCAGCAGCACGTGCGCAAGATGCCCGTTGCAGACAATGTGGTCGAGTACGCCGTCAAGTTGGCCGCCAAGACACGACCTGGACGTGAGCATGCTCCCGATCAGGTCAACCAATATCTCAGCTGGGGTGCCGGTCCACGTGCCTCGCAGTACCTCATTGTGGCAGCGAAATGCCACGCAGCCTTTGCCGGCAAATACAGCCCGGACATCGAAAATGTGCGCGCCGTTGCCCTCCCAATTTTACGGCACCGAATAGTGCGGAATTACAAGGCGGAAGCGGAGGGGATCACAGTCGAAAGTCTCATAGGCAAACTCGCCTAAAGCCTCATGAGAGGGCTTTCGAATACAAAATCAGTTAGTGTCGTCATTCCCACCTTGTGGCGCAGCGACTGCATAATTGACCTCGTCAATCACTTGCTTAATTGGAATCAACTCAAAGAGCTGATCATAATAGACAACGACCCAAATAGACGCCCTCAGAACGAATGTTGGAAAAACTGCACCATACTCGAACAGAAGAATAACATCTTCGTCAACCCTGCATGGAACCTCGGAGCAGCAACCGCGACTGGTCAGTTTTTGGCGATTTGCAACGACGATATTCTTTTCAACCCAGACGATGTTTCTATTGCGTTTAAAGCTCTACGAAAGAATGAGATCATCGGTTTGCACAGACATTCATTGTTGAACCCCGAACTCGTGACGTCCCCCTCTGTGGTAGATGGTTTCAATATCGGGCTTGGGTGGGGTTGCCTCATGCTTATGCACAAGAAGACATTTGTGCCAATACCACACACCATCAAAGTATGGTACGGCGACAATTGGCTCGTACACAGCATACGACAAAAATCAAGCCTTCAAATTAAAGTTCAGGGAACTCTATCCGTGTCCGCAAGTGATGAGATCTTCAATCCTATTAAAGAAGAAGACAAACAACAGTACGATCGTTTTATTTGGTCATACTTGTACCGACCACTTAGAATTATAGCCAAATGGGGACTTAATCACCCTCTTCGTGTCGCAATCAATTCTTTCAATCGAAATAGTGCACGTAATCTTCCCACCTAAGCATTCAGCACCCAGATGGTTACCACCTCAAAATAGGGACGGCAGGAATCATAGTGAATAATTTAATTAGGAGAATCAGCTAGAAATCATGAGAAACGTACAATACGGCTGTGGACTGTCATGTCCTACTGATTGGGAGAATTACGACACATCCCCAACTCTGAGGCTTCAGAAGATTCCAATTTTTGGCAAGCTCATTACTCGGAACCGTGTGACTTTTCCAGACGGCGTCCGAATCGGGGACATCACCAAAAGACTTCCAATTGAAGACAATTCAGTAGACAACCTTTACTGCTCTCACGTCTTGGAGCACCTCAGCTTTGAAGATTTCCATCACGCCTTAAAAGAGTCCTACCGTGTACTCAAACCAGGGGGGATCTTTAGATTGGTCATGCCCGACCTGAAGCCACTTGTCGAACGGTACGTGCGAAGTGAAGAGGCAAATGCATCCATTGCCTTCATCCGAGGAACACTCATGGGGGTCGAAGAGCGCCCGAAGGGCTTTAAGAATAGGATCATCCAATCGGCGGGAAACCATCACCACCTTTGGCTTTGGGATGCGGCTTCAACCAGCGAGGCATTGAAAAACGCCAATTTCAACGAAATCAGACTTTGCGAATTCGGGGATGCCCAGCGTGAGGCTTTTGAATCGGTAGAGGAAGCAAGTCGCTTCAACGGTGCCATTGCAATTCAGTGCACCAAATAACTGTTCAGCTGCGTCGGACCACGCAATTCTCCATCACGAGCATGTCCATCGATGTGCGGGCGTAGCAGGCGTAAGCATGCTCGGGTGCGTTGACGATAGGCTCGTTTTCGTTGAAACTGGTATTGAGCAGGATGGGCACACCCGACTTCTCATGGAATGCGCTGATCAGGGCGTGGTAGCGGGGCGTCACATCCTGGTAGACAGACTGCAATCGGCCTGAGCCATCCACATGTGTAACCGCTGGGATTTGTGCTTTTCTCTCTTCACGGATCGGGAAGACCTTTTCCATGAAAGGCACGGGTTCATCCAACTCAAACCAATCACTAACGTGCTCACTTAGGATCGAAGGCGCAAAGGGACGGAAACTCTCTCGACGCTTGATTTTGGAATTCAACAAATCCTTGGCGTCCGGCCGGCTGGGGTCGACAATGATGCTACGACCGCCTAGAGCGCGCGGACCAAACTCAGCCCGTCCATTGAACCAGCCGATGACCTTGCCGTCCACCAAAGCGTCTGACACCACATCATAAAGCTCAGCATCAGATTTATACCTGACATATTCGACGCCTTGGGCCTGCAGGAATCTCTCTACCTCTTCATTTGTGAATCGGCAACCTGTATGGGCCCTGCGCAATGCCTGCACTCTAGGCGATTTCAGATTGGCATGAATGTGATACTGGGCCGACCCCATCGAGATTCCGGCGTCATGCCCCGCAGACGGGATGTACACTTCCTTGAAAGGCGTGTTTCGTGTGATTTTCCCATTGGCCACACTGTTCTGCGCCACTCCGCCGGCTATGCAGACCTTCTCAAGACCTGTCAATTCGTGCAATCGCGTCAATGTGTGGAAGATGACATGCTCACAATGACGCTGGACGGAAGCCGCCAAGTCCATGTGGTCTTGCGTAAGCTCCTCACCTTTCTTCCGCGTCGGACCAAATACCTCTTCAAATCGGGCACCGAATAACGGTGCCACGGTCGGCAAGTTGTTCGGGTAATTCACTACGCCCCCATCCAACCGGTAATCCTTCATAGGGAAGTGGTAAAGCCCCTTTTCATCAATGGGTAGGAACGTAGCGACCTGGTCAACATATTTCGGACTGCCATAGGGGGCAAGGCCCATCACCTTGTACTCATCCCCGTAGTGAGGAAAGCCCAAGTACTGCGTAAAAGCCGTGTAGAACAGCCCCACGCTAGCCGGGAAGTCTTCACTTTCCAGCACCTCGATGTCTGTGCCCCTTCCTCGGGCCAGCATCGTAGTAGTAAAGTCCCCTGAACCGTCGATACTCAAAACAGCAGCCTCTTCAAAGGGAGAGCTGAAGAATGCCGAAGCCAAGTGGCTGCGGTGATGTTCGATGAGTTGAATCTTGGACTTGACCATCTCGATGTCCACACCCGGCTCCACTTCTTCAAAGCGTTCATAGAGCTTCTCGATGTCGTCCTTGTTGGCGGATCGCTGCGACCACATGGACCACGCCGCACGAGGATGCTTGAGCACAAACCGAGCCTTTCGGTCTCTCTTGGCAGAAGGGTCCCGTCCAATTGTAATCGCGGTAACGTCTTCCAAGGTGCAACCCGCCTCCTTCAAACAAAATTTAATGGCTTCGGTAGGGAAGCCCGCCCAATGCTTGACTCGACGGAACCGCTCCTCCTCGGTGGCTACCAAGAGCTCTCCATTGACAAAAATGGCCGCCGAACTATCGGCATGGTATGCATTAAGGCCAAGGATGATCATGATTCTAAATCCAATATTTCATCGCACATACCAGCCAATTCTCGGTCATGGGTTATGATGATGATTAATGTTCCACTTTCTGCCCGCTCTCTGAGGAGCCCGAAGACTTTATCTCGACTGTCCACATCCAAGGCACTGGTGGCCTCATCAAGCAAAAGAACTTTGGTGTCGACCTGCAAGGACCTCAACAAGGCCAATCGCTGTTGTTGACCACCACTGAGATTGTTTCCCGCTTCATTCAAGATGAAGGACAAGGGCGTCTCTCCCAGACAGTCTCCTAACCCCAATTTGCCAATCAACTTCAAAACGAGGTCTTCATCCACTTCACGGCCTGGTGCCCTGAATGTCAAATTATCCCGAACAGAACCACCAAAGAAGAACGGCTGCTGGCTGAGATAGCCCAATTCGGCGAGCCACGATTCCCTTGAGCAGTCTTCACCTAGCGTCCACTGCGACGTGCCATCCCGAATGAGAATTCTTCCGCGATCCAACGGATGCAGGCCAAGCATCGCATTGACCAAAGTGCTCTTTCCGCTGCCAGAAGCTCCAACCACCGCGTGGATTCGCCCAGGTTCGAAACGATGTGATAGACTTTCCAATACCGGATGCTCTAAGGCCTCATAGCCAAGGGTCAAGTCCTCAAGGAAGATGGAGGGTTCCGCCCTCAATTTCAATGGTGCGATTTGACCTCTTTTCTCCAATTCTTTGTAAGAACGAACGCCTTTTTCGATTGTTTCCATGACATACATGCCCTGCCGCATGTTCATGATGCTCGCATTAATTCGGCTCATGCTGGGCATGATTCTGTATGCACTAACAGCCATGAGAGTCAACAATTCAAAGAATTCATCCCCCCCTGTATTTTGAAGCAAGCTGATGATGATCGCTCCACTCACCCCTAAAACAGACAGCACCTCATATGTCTTCGCCGGCAGGATATACAGAACTGAACTGTTGCTAGAAATACGATAGAGGAATTTCGTCGTTTTGAGATATTCGTTTCTCACGGGTTCTACCGCACGAAACGTGATGACTTCAAGGATGCCCCGAATCGCATTGGTCACCATCGAATTGGTCTTAGGCCCTTTCTCTTTTTGAATTTGACCGTAAGCCATCAACCGAGCATCGGTAAGTTTTCTGATCATGATGGTTCCCACCCCAAGCAGGGTAGCGACAGTCAACAGCACAATGGGCGCGTATGCAAGCAATCCGATACAAATAGTGATGATGACCAGAAACTCAGTTATCAACCTCAATGAAGCCACCATGAAGCGATTGGCAAAAGAGCCTGGCCAGTTGTTGATTTCAGCCAAAATGCGCCCCGAATCCCGACTCCTCAAACTTTCGAGGTTCTGCGAGAAATGGTAAGACCACATGATGCCCGACAAACGGTGCGCAACAGAGAAAGAGAACCGCGTCTGGATCAATGTGAGGGCTAAACCCACCAGAGCTTTTAAAACAAAAACCATAACGAGACCAAGAGACATCAGAATGAGGAAGTCCTTCTCCGACTGAACCCCGAACACTGAACTAACCTCGAAAATTTGACCCATAATGGCATACCGACGAATCAATTCGGGCTCGACCGCCAAACCAATCACAGGTACAATTGCAGCCAATCCCAAAACTTCAACGACACTGTTTATTGCAACCGTGCCAAGCATCAAAATTGAGATCTTTCGCTCCTTCGGAGTCAAAAGCGCATAGACCCTTTGGAAAATCCTTAGAAGTCCTTCGCTTAATGGCTTTCCCTCGCCACTCATGTCATGGAAGGTGAAAACTCGTGGGTCTGAGCGCGGTCAGGGCCCATGCTAACGATGCTGACGCGGGTCTTGGTCAGCACCTCAATTTCTTGGACGTAGGCGTGAAGAGGGTCTGGCAACTTCGTGCCTTTACCAGACTGACCAGCACCCGGCCAACCCGGACGGAATTCGAACACCGGCTTCACCAACGCTTCCTCGAGCAAATATGGCAGGTGCTCTGAAGTCTCTCCGTCCACTTCGTAGTGGGTGCAGACCTGCACTTTGTCGAAGGCATCGAGAACGTCGGCCTTCATCATGCACAGCTGGGTGGCGCCGTTGAGCATGCACGCGTGCTTCAAGGCTGGAAAATCGAGCCATCCGCAGCGGCGAGGCCGCCCAGTGGTCGCGCCAAATTCATGACCGGCCGCCCGAAGGGCTTCACCGGTCTCATCGAGGAGTTCCGTGGGGAACGGACCGGAGCCGACCCGCGTGCAGTATGCTTTGAAAATTCCGATGACCTCTCCGATGCGGGTGGGGGCCACGCCGAGTCCCGTACAAGCTCCGGCTGCGGTGGTGGTTGAGCTGGTCACGAACGGGTAGGTGCCAAAGTCGATATCGAGCAAAGTGCCTTGGGCGCCTTCTGCAAGGACGCGCTGACCAGCATCTAGTTGGTCGTTGATCCATTGCTCGGAATCGACCACTTGAATCTGGCGCAGCCGTTCGATGGAGGCGAACCAAGTAGGCTCGTGTTCTGCGAGATCGTAGGTGAAGCCGCTGAAGTTACTGAGCAGACGCATGTGCTTCTTGACGAGCTTGTCATACCGCGCCTTGAAGTCCGGCAGGAAGACATCGCCGACGCGCAGACCATTGCGTCCGGTCTTGTCCATGTAGGTCGGCCCAATGCCGCGCAGGGTAGAGCCAATCTTGTCCTTGCCCTTTTCCTGTTCATTGGCGGCGTCCAACAAACGGTGGGTGGGCAGAATCAGGTGAGCCTTGCGCGAGATGAGCAGCCGCTCATTCACATTGACCCCATGCTCTTCCACCTCCCCGATCTCGCGCTCCAGCGTTACTGGATCTATCACCACACCGTTGCCAATCAGGTTCAACTTGCCTTCGCGGAAGATGCCGCTCGGGATGGTGTGCAACACGTGTTTGCGCCCATCAAACTCGAGGGTGTGACCAGCATTGGGCCCGCCTTGAAAGCGGGCAATGATGTCGTACTTGGGCGTCAGTACATCCACGATTTTCCCCTTCCCCTCGTCTCCCCACTGGAGACCAAGCAATACGTCAACTTTCATGTGTCTTGCGTC
>Ga0209223_10002492_pt1 | contig 18382 bp, 16 predicted proteins | sample COG_06_FD_184750 | JGI IMG/M metagenome (GOLD analysis project Ga0209223, IMG submission 184750) | Pelagic Microbial community sample from North Sea - COGITO 998_met_06 (SPAdes) (version 2) | ecosystem: Environmental > Aquatic > Marine > Neritic zone/Coastal water | place: Helgoland, sampling...
TCAGATTTTCCCAAAATCATTTGGATTAGATATTTCGTTTATTGGATACTTATCAGTAGTAATTGTTTTGTTTTTATTTTTTAATTCCTTAGCGTTAAGCAAAAGGATCAATACTTTTATTAGTGGTGTCATTTATTGGATAAATGCTTTTTTTATAGTGGTTTCTGCACTGATAATAGGTGGAGAAATCTCGCTTTATGCTGAGTGGGGAACGAAACTTAATTTTACTGCTTTGAGTCATTTTGAAAATCCATCAGAAGTTTTTGCTACTGGATCTATTGCAAATTACATTACAATGCTTATTGCACTCTTAATTGCAATAGTTTTTGTTAAAATTTATTCGGTTTATGTGCATCAGTATTTTATTGCAACAAAATATAATGTAAAGCAGTTTGCGTACAAATTATTAAAACTACCATTGGTTTTAGGCGTTTTACTTTTAATTTTGAGGGGTGGTTGGCAAGAAATACCAATAAATTTGAGTGATGCTTATTTTTCAAACACTATAATTGTAAATGATGTGTCTGTAAATCCGAATTGGAATTTATTGCAGAACATCCTTAAGAATAAAAGCAATTTTAAAGGAAATCCTTATAAAAAACACCCTCAAGAAAAAGTAGATGAATTTATGAATAGCTTAAAAAATGAAAGCGATTCTACTACTTATGTTTTAAGTACAAAGACACCAAATATTGTTTTTGTTCTTTTGGAAAGTTGGTCTGCCGATAATATTGAAAGCTTAGGTGGACTTAAAGGAATTACTCCTAACTTTAAAGCACTTGAAAAAGAGGGTTTACTGTTTTCTAACTTTTATTCTAATGGCTGGACTTCTGACCAAGGAATGAGTTCTATTTTTTCTTCTTTTCCAGTATTGCCGCATGCATATATTATTAATCAAACAGATAAAGCTAGAAAGTTACCGTCATTGAATAAATCCTTAGCTGATTATCATTCATCTTATTTTTTTGGAGGACAACTAACCTATGGGAATATTAAAGGGTATTTACTTTCCCAAGGATTTGATAAAGTAAAAGATGGTGCTGATTTTAAGCATTTGCCATCAGGTAGTTTGGGGGTGCATGATGAGTATATGTTTACTAAATTTAAAGAAGAATTGAATGATTTACCTCAGCCATTTATGAGTACACTTTTCACAATTAGCTCGCATTCTCCTTATGATTTTCCTGCTGAGCATAAACTATCTTTCAATAGTAAACAGGATGAATATGTAAATTCAGTTGCTTATACCGATAAATGTTTGGGTGATTTTATGGAAAGTGTTAAAAATGAGGATTGGTATGCCAATACCTTATTTGTAATTGTTGCCGATCATAGCCATAATTCTCCTATCAAAAGAAGATTTGCACAAAAAGAAAGATTTAAAATTCCTATGCTTTGGTATGGTGAAGTTTTAGATACAAATTATCAAGGAAATGAGTGGAGTTCTTTATCTTCTCATCTTGATATTGCTCCTACTATTTTGAATCAGATGGAAATTAATGTTGATAATGATTATCTTGGTGGAGATATCTTAGGCAATAATTCTGGATTTATTTTTTACTGTTTTGGTAGTGGTTATGGTATGATTAAAGAAGATGGCAATTCTGCTTTTTCTATAAAATATAATAAGTTTATTGAAAGTAATTTTAATGATAGTAGTATTGTATCTGAAGCTGAGATGTTCTTACAATATTCATTTGATGAATATTTAAAATATTAAGTCGTTTTTAATAAACAAGATTATATTTCTATAGTCCATAGCAATATAGATACTATTACTAATAGTATTAATAATTCTAACCTATTTCTCCAGATAAATTGAACCAAATGGAAACTCCATAGGGTTCGCAAAAAAAATATATTAGATCCTTGCAATTTATCAGAAGCTTCAGGAGTAATAATTGTATCTAATTTAGTTTGACAAAAATAATCTAGACCTTCCATCTGCATATTACTTTTCTCTCCATATCTATCTCCTAGAAACCTTCTCTCAACATAAGTAAATGGAATAACTTTTTCAGCTAACCCCATCTTAGAAAGCTCATGAGAGCCACAAGAAGCAAAATCTCTGAAGCTATCAAACTGATCTTTGCAGATTACTTGAATACAAGACTCTGGGAAGCAGTATTTATTAGCCCATAAGCCTGTCCAGCCGGTTTTTAAACTATTTATATAATCAAACATCCTGTTGGAAATTAAAAATGCGTCAGCCTCAATATGCACGATTTTTTCATAATTATATTTTTCAGCTATTTCTAGTGAAGCACAGAAGCTTCTCCACCAACCCTCATTATTTGCAGAGTTATGAGACCAGTTCAATCCTTTTCTATTATTAAATGAATATAAATTAATTTTATTTGTTTCTTGAAAGTCGCCTAATTGACCCTCTTTTATAATATGCACCACATCATCTGTCATCACTTCTAAATCAGAACTGTCATCAATTAAATACATGTTCTTGTCATTCGTAAATGGATGATGATTATAATAATCAATCCATTTTTGGTACCTTTTTAGATACAATTCTTCCTTATCAAAGTAGGATGTGCAAAAGATAAGTGTCTTCATTAGTTATGTAATATTAAAATAATATAGGGCAAAGGTAACTAAAAAGCAGATTCTTATCTAAGAATTAGCTTACTCCTTATAACCCTGAATAATACCACCAGTAATTTTAAGTAGCGAAATTTTGCTTTCCATTAAATTATAAGCAGCTTGCTGTGCATTAATACCAGAAGTAATAAAAGCGATTTCAATATCCCTCAGCATAAATGAATTAATAACTCCTCTGTTCTGTTTGTCGGTAGCTAGTGCGTAATTAGTTTCAGCAATTTCAAAAGCTTTTTGGTTTAAACTAAAAGCTGATATTCTACTGTTGTATTTGTTATTTATCAAAGATAATTGATGTAATACTTCTCTTTTAACTTTTTCGTATTGTAAATCGTTTATTTCCTTTTGTACTTTTACCTTTCTTAAGGTGCTGTATAGTTTTCCTCCATCAAATAATCGAAAATTAACTGAGAAATTTGCAAAATAATTTAAACTTTCTCCAGTGTTGTCCATACTATTACTAAGTTCTCCAATATCATAAGTACTCTCGTTATAAGCAGCTCCTGAGTTTACTGTAATTAAAGGGTAAAATACTGCTTTTGATATGCGAATATCTTGCTTTGCTAGTTGTATGTTGTAATACTGATTTTTGATGTTTGTATTATCAGCAAGTGTGCTAGCTTTTAAGTTCTCATATGAGAATAATTGTATTTCAGTATCAATCTCATCAGTAAAGTCCCAAGTTGTTTCAATTTCTTTTCCTAGAGTAAGATTAAGATTTTTGATTGCATTATTATAGTTAAGTTCTTGCATTATAAGATTTGAACTATCTGTAAGCATAGCATTTTCAATTTGTAATAAATCAATTTTACTACTTACTCCAATATCATATTTTGTTTGCTGATATTCCAAACGATTATTTGCCAATCGCACAACTTTTTGTAATAATTCTAATCTTTCCTTTTGTAGTACACAGTTGTAGTATTGCAGGATGATTCCTTGTATGGTATTTTCAATAGTTAGTGTTGCATTATTACTGCTTATTTCTTCCAAATTTCTGAGCTTGGATTTGTTTGCTCTAATTGCAAATCCATTAAAGAGCGTCCAGCTAACATTTGTGTTACCGTTTATTGAAGTGGAGCGTAATTTATAAGGCATAAATGAAGTGGGGTTATTTGTTTGATCAGATAAACCTTCTTCTTTTTTTGCTGATAAATTAATAGTTGGCAAAGCTCCAGCATTAGCCCAGTTGTTATTTATCTCACTAATTCTTTTGTTTTTACTGCTTAGTTGGATGTCGTAATTTTCTTGCATTCCAATTTTAATAGCATCCATTAAGCTTAGCTCAGTTTGAGCAAATAGTAAGTTTGGGAATAATATTAATATGATGTACTTTTTCATTAGTATTCTCTTTCGTTTAGTCTTTTTTGTAATTTGGTGTAAGGCTCTACATCCATTTTAGTTGGAGGAGTATCTCCACCAATCCATAGCCACCATCTAGCTCGCCTCATATCATTAAAATAAAGTATTAATGAAGGGAAATAGAGTAGTAGTAGGATGGTTCCAAAGAGCACACCAAATGCTACTGATATTGCCATTGGAATTAAGAATTGTGCTTGGAAACTTTTTTCTAATATTAATGGGAATAGTCCTACAAAAGTTGTAATTGTTGTAAGTATAATTGCACGAAACCTTGATGTGCCTGCACTTATTACGGCATCATTCATATTCATTCCTTCAGCAATGTTTCTATTGTATCTGTCAAGCATTACAACAGCATCATTAACAAGTATTCCAATAAGTGCAATTACACCCCATACACTCATAATAGAGAATGGTTTTCCAATAATTCCATGCCCTAAAATTGCTGAGAAAATACCGATTGGAACTACCATTAGAATTAATCTTGCTTGGTAGAATGATTTAAAATTTAGGGCAATCGTAAGTACAATTAATATGATACTAATAAGGAATGCAATTATTAGTCTTTTGCCACTATCAGCTGCTTCTTCAGCTTGTCCCATTACTTTGTAACTAACTTTAGGAAATTTATTTCTCATAAGCCCCAAATATTCCCTTTCAATTTCAGCATTTACATCTCCAGAAAATTCAGCATTATAAAGGTTAGCATCAACTCTTATTTCTTTCGCTCCGTTAATGTGATTTATTTTTATTCTACCTCTTTTGTACTCATAATTAGCAATAGATTCTAGTGGGTACATTTCACCACCCATAGTTTTGATTTTTACTTTATTCAAATCTTCTATGTTATTCCTGTCGCTTTCAGGGTATCTTAACCAGATTTTAACTTCATCTCTACCTACAATAAGTCTCTGTACTTCTTCCCCAAAAAAACCTTGTCTTATCTGCTGCATCACTGTAGCTTCATTTAGGCCAAGAGCATAAGCTTTTTCTTTTAGTTTGATGTGAATTTCACGGTTTCCAACTCCACCATTATCCATCACCTCTTTTACCATGTTTATTGAACTTATCCTCTCTTTAAGCCAATTTACAGCATTCTTTAACTCATCATCATCTTCTGATTGTAAAGAGATAGAAACTGCTTTGCCAAATTGCTGAAAACCACCCACAGAAATTTTCTCCATTACTGCCAATGAATCAGGGTGTATTCTTCTTTGAATCTCGTTAGAAATATCAATAGTTGATATAAGTTCATTTTCCTCAATTGCAAGCCTTAAACTTCCAACATGTGAACCAGATACCCCTAAATTTTCAGTAAAACCAACAGTTAAGGAAACATCAGTAAATAGAGTATCATTATATTCTTTAATTAATTCTTGATGATAAACTTGAATAATACCATCAATATACCAAAGGAATTTTTCTGTTCTAAATTCTCTTTCACCAGGTTTGTAGGCAAACTCAATTTTCACTTCATTAAAGGGTACTGAAGGGAAGAAAGTCCACCTAATTACACCTGTAGCCAGCATAATTACTACAATTACAATTATCGCCATAGGAGTCCAAACATGCTTACGGTAATTCTTCACAAAAAAAGTGTTGACTTTTGTATACCAATTTCTAAGTTGGACTACTTTACTCTCAACTACTTTTTTTATTTTTCCTATTCTCGAGTCAGTATTTTCTGTTAATACAGCCCTTGATGCTAGGTGTGAAGGAAGCACTAAGAATGCTTCAACTAACGAAAAGAGTAAAGCTGCAATTACACTAAATGCCATTTCTTGCATCATTTCCATTTGTCCGCCAACAAATAGTAGAGTAGAGAATGCAAATACAGTTGTTAGAACTGATGTTAATACAGGAGTTACTACTTCCATAGTTCCGTCTAATGCAGCCTTCATTGGTGTTTTACCTTTTTCAAAGTGTTTGTAAATATTCTCTGCAATAACAATTCCATCATCTACAAGAATACCTACAACTAAAATCATTCCAAATAATGAAATCATATTAATTGTCATCCCATAAAGCAAACCGAAAGATATCATTCCAATAAAAGAGAATGGAATGCCAAATGCAACCCATGAAGAAAGCCTAAAGCTTAAGAACAAACCAAGGATGATTACAACTAAAAACAAACCAATAAATAAGTTGTTACTTAGTGTTTCAATTCTTTGATCAAGCATATCAGCAAATTGAAATAATGTTATTATTTCAAACTCAGGATTTTCTGCATTAAACTCTGCAATGTATTTTTCTAAAGAGTTTGCTATTTTTTTAATGTCCTCTTCAGGAGTTTTCTTAATTAAAAAACTAATTGAACGCTCTCCATTCACAAAGGTTTTCATTGGAATATCAGAGAATTCTAAAGCAACTTTAGCAATATCTTTTAACCGAACAATATCTCCATTTCTATCAGAAAAAATAACAATATTTTCTACTCCTGCAGTATTAGTATTCCTATTGTTGGATCTGATAATTATCTCATCTTTTTGAGTTTTGATACTACCTCCAGAGATATCAATATTGCTTAATTTTATTGCTGTACTTATTGCATCAAAATTAATGTTGTGCCTTAGTAGTGAGGCCTCATCAATTTCAACAGAAATTATTATTGGAGCATATCCAATAACTTGAATTTGACTTATCTCATCATCATTCAATAAATCTTGCTCAATTTTATCAGCTTTTTCTTTTAGTTTCCAAAGGTCATCTGGCCCATTTAATGCGTAATAACCAACCATATTTCCCATACCACCCATTCCTCTACTTTTTTGCTTTTGTACAGTAGGTTTTTCTGCACCAGTAGGGAAGGAGTAAATTGCATCAACAGAGTTTTTTACATCTGTAAGAACATCATCTATCTCAAATCCTTCATAAACCTCAATAGTAACTGCCGAAAAGTTTTCTGATGAAGTAGAGGTTACCTCTTCAACTCCTTCAATTCCATTTAATGATTCTTCAATTCTGGTAGTAATTCCTTCCTCAATTTCTTCAGGAGAAGCTCCAGGATAAGAAACATTTACATAAACTTTGTTTGGTGGTAACTCAGGAAAAAATGAATGAGGCATCATTGTTAAACTAAGGAATCCAACAATTGCAGTAATAATTATTATTGCATTAGCATAGATAGGGTACTTTATAAAATAGGCAATTAATTTTCTCATTTTAGTTGCTTATTGGTTTTACAATTGTTCCCTCATTTATATTTACAAGTGGTTCATTTACAATTAATGTGTTGTTTGATAAATTGTCAACTATTACATCATCACCTTGATTTGAAATTATGTTTACTTCATTGATTTTTAGCTCATTGTCCTTGTTTATAGTAAATACTTTGTTTTTCTCAAAAATGGCTCTTCTTGGTAATTTACAAACATTATCAGTTCCTTTAGTAATGATAGTCGCACTTAAATACATTCCATTGTATAATGAGTTTTCATCAACATTTATTGATGTAAATACTGAGATATTTTGAGTGCTTGAGTTTACAAAATTTCCTTTTCTGATAACTTGTCCATTATAAGTATTTCCATTTTCGGTAAAATTTACTTTGTCACCAATATTAATAAATTTAATTTCAGAGGTATTAACAGTAAGTTCAATTTCCATTTTACCTTTTCTGATAAAATCAATAACAGGACTTCCAGGATTTACATTTCCACCAACATCAGAATATGACTTTGTTATAATTCCATCAAAAGGAGCATAAACAGTGTATTTACTTAATTTTTCTTCATCAGATTTTATTGATAAATACTCAGCTAAAATTGAACGAGAAATAATGTAATTTTTCTCTTTTGAGCTACTCATCTCTGGAAAATCAGGTAAATTATTTTCAATATTTATAGCATTAAAGAAGTTTTCCCATTTGGAGTATTCAGTATTGTAATCCAGTTTAATGTCAGCTAAATTTGATGAGACTAAACTCATAAATCTGCTTTTCTTTGCATCAATTAAGTGTTTTAAATCTGTGTTTTTAACTGAGAAAATAACATCACCTCTCTTAATTTCAGTTCCTTTTTTAAAAGTATTAATTCCAATTAATCTTCCTTGTACTTCAGATGAAATTGTAATGTTATTTAAAGAAACAACTCTACCAGAACTGTTAATTTCATTCTTAATTTGAGAATTTGTAATTTTTGTAACAAGTACAGATTTTACATGTTGTTCATGAGTTTCTTCAGCTTTAGCTTTTGAAGCTCTAATTGTTTCAGCATTATCTACTCCATAACTCATTCCAGCATTATAGCTGATAGAGGAAACTAGCCCAAATAAAAGTAAGATGATAATACTTACTATTATGATTAATGTTTTTCTAATGTTCATAGTTATTTAGTTATAAGTTTTGGTATTAAAGTTATTGCTAATAAATTCATAGTTTATTTTTTAAATAATATTTCTAGTGTTTCCCATAATTTTTTTCCTTCAGCTTTTAGGTCTGATTCAAACCCTGAAAGTTTCCAAGATAAAATAGTTGTTCTAATTCCTCCAAGTACAATAGTAGCAAGTTGCTGAGAATTAATATCTGAACGAATACTACCTTCATTTTGTCCGCTTTCAATTAATGAGATAATTTTCTTTTTTCTTTGATCTAAAATCTTCCTTACTACCTTAGATAAAACCGAGCAATATTGAAATGAAGTTTCAGAGAAAATTACCATTACAAGTGCAGGATTTTTCTCTACATGTGCAAATTTGAATTTTAAAACCGCATCAATTTTTTCTAAAGCATTTTTATCAGAATCTAAAATTTTAAAAATTCCATTTTTGATTGCTTCTCTATGAAAAAGCAGAAGTCCTTTTAGTATCTGAGTTTTGTCTTTAAAATGACGATAAAGTGCAGGTTCAGAAAAGGACATCTTTTTAGCAAGATTCTTAATGGTAAGGTTCTGCACACCTTTTTCACCAATCAAATCCTTTGATGCATCAATTATTTCTATTTGCCTTTTTGTAAAAGTCATGGGTGCAAAAATATAAAAAGTTAGTAAACACTAACCAACTTGCTTTATGATTTTTTGGATAATATTGATAATTCCTAGCTTTGATTTTATTTGTATGTTTGTGTAATGGGAAGATTAACTCCTTTAAAGAAAGGAATAGTAGAGAGAAAAGGAATATTTGTTGTGGGAGCTGCTCGCTCTGGTACAACTTTATTGCGTTTGCTTATTAATAATCATCCAGATATTGCTTGCATAGGAGAGACCCAATTTTTTCATCATAATTACTTGCAACTTTCGAATAACCAAGCGTATAATTTGCAATTGTTGGATCATATTTTTAAAACTGAATCTGAAGTTCCTGATTTATTAAATGATCTTCAACTGGAAAAAGATTTATCTAATATTAAAACAGTTGCTGGATATTTTGATTTCTTATTATCTACTTATTCTAACAAACTGGGTAAAAAATATTGGGCCGAAAAATCTCCAAGTCATGTAATAAGATTGAATGCTATTTCTAAAATGTTTCCTGATATTAAAGTTGTAAATATTATCAGAAATCCTTATTTTTCAGCTATTTCTAGGTTTAAAAAATTAAAGAATAGTCAGATTAGTAATTTTTCATTAATTACTTATATCAAATATATAAAGAGGGTTGAGGATGAGTTGGTTTCGTTTCAATCAATGAATAATAATGCATTACTTACAATTAGGTATGAGGACTTATCATCTGTTCCTTTAGGAGTTATAACAAAGGTTTTTAAATTCTTAGAGGTAGATTCGTCAGTGGTTAACAGTGAGTTTTTAAAAATTTCAAAGAAAAATATTCCTGTTTCTTCTGATGGTGAAGAACAAGAACATCACTCTAGGGTTGGAGAAAAACTCAATGAGAGCATATATGATATTGATGAATATTTTTCAGCTTTCCAACTTTATTTATTTTCAACAGAATTGAATAATTCTATAATATTTAAAGATTATATTAAAAATAATAAAGAATCTAATTTTATTTTCTTTCTAAGAAAAGCTTTGCTAGATTGTCTTTATACTTTCATTGGAATACCTAAGTATAGGTTAAGAAGGCTTGTAAATCAGATTAAATCCTCTTTGAAAAGGATCTTGTCATAGAATCGTTAATCTTATTGTTTTATTATAAATTCATACACCAATATAGTAAGTAGTATCCCCTTAGTAAAACCTATATATGCAGTTAAAATAGGCTTGTTAACCATAAAATCGTGTCGCCATTTCCAAATTTTTTTCATCTTAGTTTATTGTTAATCTATTGTTTTAAAGTCTGTAAACTTAAGAATTATTATTTTCTGTTTGTAACCTTATAGATAAATATAACGTATAAGGATGTGCAAGAATCCTGTTAACTTAGTTGTTAATGGGGTTTATTGTTCTATAACTATTCTCTAAATAACGTTACTTTCCGATACAGAAAGTAAAGTAGTTTATATAACTATCTTATTTATAGTATTTTAGCTATCTTTTGTCAATATAAAACTGAAAATCAGCAACAAAAAGTATTCTTTCTAGTTCTTGAAAAGTTAATAACTATGAAGTTTGATTTTACGTTTTCTTCATCTTTTTTCAATATAGAATAGGGAAGGAGGTCTATTCCTCTTCCTCAGCTTCAGTATCTACAAAGTTAATGTTAATGCTAATAGGCTCTCTTTCCTCAACCTCTTCATAAGCTTTTATCTTTCCAATTGAATAAGGAAGTAGTTTTGAGATGGCATTAATATACTCTGTAGGACTGTCTATCTTATCTAGCATCTCCATTATCTTGTTTCCGTCAATTGCTTGGCTTATATGCTCTCTTATGAGTTTAGTAGTAGTGCTTACTGCACCTTTAGGTCTACCTACAGGGTTTCCGCTTTTTCCTTTCTTAAATGGCATATTATATCGTTTAGTATATAATAGAAAAAAGGCTTATTTATTCTATAACTATTCTTTTCTCTACTGTTCCATCATCATAGATGTAAAAGAGAGGTTGATTTGTTTCTTGTGTTTCTCTTCCTAATAGGTCTGTTACTTTAAGAAGTTCTTTGTTTATAGTGTGTTCTTCTAAACTTGTTACGTAATCACAGTCTTCACTAAAGTGTGTCCAACTATCAATTCCATTAGAAAGTGCATTTGTGGCAACGGTACTATCACTAACTTCAATACACACAAGTGCAGGGTTTTGTGTTGTATTGAGACCAATGTTAAAATAATTTATATTTTTAAGATTTAAAGAGGTGAGTTGATTATCATTACAACTCAAAGAAGCTAAAGCAGTAGCCCCACTTAGATTAAGGCTGCTCAGTTGATTATCATTACAACTCAAAGAAGCTAAAGCAGTGTTTTGACTTACATCAAGACTAGTAAGGTTATTAGAAAAACAACTCAAAGAAGCTAAAGCAGTAGCCCCACTTAGATTAAGGCTGCTCAGTTGATTGAAATAGCAATTTAAAAAAGTTAAAGCAGTATTATTACTTACATCAAGGCTTGTGAGTTGATTACTTCGACAATTCAAAATATCTAAAGCAGTAGCCCCACTTACATTAAGGCTTGTGAGGGAATTATCATTACAATTCAACTCAGTTAAAGCTGTATTTTGACTTACATCAAGACTAGTAAGGTTATTAGAAAAACAACGCAAATGAGTTAAAGCAATAAAATCTTCTATTCCTGTTAAATCTGAGATGTTATTTTGACTTACATCTAAATAAGTTACAGTATCAATATTTGCAGTTGTAACATAATCATCATTAGCTATGCCATTCCCCATTCCATTCGCCTCTAAATAAGCCTCAAAATTATCATCAGGAACATAAGTTTGTTGCCCAAACCCAATCATAGGTAAGCAAAGTAATATAAGTAGTAGTTTTTTCATCTTAGTTTATTGTTTAATTTATTCAATAATTATACTGTCAATTATAAGCTTGAAATTTTCATTTTTTTTATTACCAATAAGAAAAGTAATTTGTTCAATATAATCATTATTAAAATTTTTAATATCTAATCTTCTGCCACGAAAAGATGCATACATTTCTTTTAATGGAATTATAATTTCTTCCCATTTACCTGATGTTTTGAATGGAAGTATATATGAGTAATAATCATTTGTATTAGCTTTAATTCTCAATTGATATTCCTTTTCATCTCCTTTTATCTTTAATTTGATGCTCTTTTTGTCCTTAATATAGATTCTTTTGCAATTATACCTTACAGAAGCAAAACCACCATTATAAGCTGTAGATATTTTTCCGCCAAAAACTCCATTACTATTTTTGTTTATGGTTAAATTACTTTTAGAGACTCCGCCCATCACATCATCATTAACAATCACCCATTCTTTTAAATTATCTTCATTATTAAAATGATAGATAACATTTTGAGAGAAAAGAAACTTTAAATTAAAAAACATTAAAAAGAAAGTTAATATAAGTAGTAGTTTTTTCATCTTAGTTGTTTGTTAATCTATTGTTTTATTCTATAACTATTCTTTTCTCTACTGTTCCATCATCATAGATATATAAGAGAGGTTGATTTGTTAGTTTTGTTTCTCTTCCTAATAGGTCTGTTACTTTAAGAAGTTCTTTGTTTGTAGTGTGTTCTTCTATGTTGGTTGTTCCACTACAATTATTACTAAAGTAACTCTGTGGGTCTATGTTTATCCAATTAACGTTTGAGTAAGAATCATCATCAACATTAATACAAAAAAGATTAGGGTTTTCTGATAAACTTACATAATTAATATTTATATTATTTCCATTTCTTAAATCTAAATTTATTAGTTGATTGTAAAGGCAATACAAATAAGTTAAAGCAGTATTAGTGCTAACATCAAGGATTGTTAGTTGATTTTCAGATACTCTCAAAAAGCTTAAAGCAGTAGCTCCACTTACGTCAATACTTGTAAGTTGATTATTACCACAATTCAAAGAAGTTAAAGCAGTATTATAACTTAAATCAATGCTTGTTAGTTGATTGTTCGAACACGTGAGATTAGTTAAATCTGTAAATGACTCTACTCCTGATAAATCAGAAATATTCATATTATAACAATTAATTTCTCCATTAAAAGATGATGCTTCACTTACTTGTATTTCAGAATCTCCATTTGTGTTAATAGAACTATTCCCAACTAAATATGCTTTGAAGTTAGCATCAGGTATGTTTATGTTCTGCCCAAACCCAATTAAAGGCAAGCAAACTAATATAATTAGTAGTTTTTTCATAATGGTGTTTTAATTAGTTTATTTTTAATCTATTGTTTTAAAATGAGCGAATAACTCTAACCTTAGTTGAAAAAGAATTCTTACTAATACTTTCAGTTAAACCAACACTAAAACTGACAATCCAAGAATTAGAAAAATTACTTTCAGATGATGACCAATATTCTGAACTACCAAAATCTCCAATATTATTGTTACTATCTAAACCTCCCTGACCAATTTTTAAATACATTTGATACAATTCATCTCTTGAGGGTAAATACCAATCATTAAAACCATTTATTTGAGCATCTTTTGCAGCCTGTGCTGCAGGAATACCACCAAATTCAGTTGAACATTCTTGGTCAACAATATCTAAAGTATTCTGATATCCTGTGCCAATTTGAGTTAAATTACCTCCATCCTCAACCTGTGTAAGTAAACATCCCCATTCATAAGTTCCTTCTAAATCTTCAGGAGCAGCAATTAATCCTCCTCCATTTCCATCCAAATAAAATATAATACCTCCTTGATGACTATCACCAATGGCTAATTTTGTAGGCTCTTCATCTTCCTTCTCACAAGCAGAGAATATAATTGATATTGCTAATAATGTGTAAAGTAGTTTTTTCATAATAATGTGTTTTAATTAGTATATTGTTAATCTTTTATTCTATAACTATTCTTTTCTCTACTGTTCCATCATCATAGATGTAAAAGAGAGGTTGGTTGTTATTAATTTTAGTTTTTCTACCTATCACATCTCTAACCTCAACAAGTTCCCCTTTAAGTGTCTCTAACACCTCAACTGCAGTTGAATTGATACAATTAGAAGTATGAGTGTTAAGGTCGCTAAAATCATCTATAACACCTACAATCCATTGTGAAGAACCATTAGAACCATCTGATAAAGACCAATCTCCAATATTACCACCACAAACATCAGGCTTTCTTATCATTGTATGGTCTTTTGTAGCATCAATAATACCATCTACTGCCCAAGAGGATATATTATCAGCACTATCTAAGACGCCTATAATATCAACTATTGTATTAAATGGAGTATGAAACAATCCTACAACATCATCACCATTGCTTAAAATATTAGTAGTTTGATTTGCTGCAATCAAAAGAATACTATCTGCATTATGATGCACCAATAGATAGGTCTCATTAGGCAATAAAACAACTCCACTATCAAAAGGAATTGAAAACTCCCACTCCAAACTATCACACCCATTCCAACAGAAATTATACCTATATTCATCTAAAGGAACATTCATAAATGTAGGATTATAGATTTCAATCCACTTATTATATGAACTACCTTCTCCATACTCAGAAAATATCAATGTACTCTGTGAGAATAATGAAAAGGGAATAAGTAATATAAGTAGTATTTTTTTCATCTTAGTTTATTGTTAATCTATTGTTTTAAAGTCCAAAGATATCATAATCAACCTCTTTGTCAATATATTTAGCAATATAAAAATTAGCTCCCTTCTCTCTTTCATAGACTTTATGGTCATTAAACTTCTTATACCCTAGATTACTCTTAGACCAATACTTGTCTATTACCGCCACATCTACTCCCTTAGTTAATAGATGACTATGTGTTGATGTTCCTGTTCTATGCCACTCAGTAACCCAAACCATACTGAAAGCAATCGCTTGTTTCTTAAAGTACTTTGTTAGTTTATCCATCTCTATTCTGTTTCTTTTAACATTTACAGGATGCTTGTAAGTCAAGGTGGAGAAGTAATCCCATTGTTCTCTTCCAAAGAAGTCTCCATAGGCTCTATTTAATGTTGTTTTATTCATATTTGTTTAAGTTTAGATATTACAATGTCCTAGTGTGTTTCCACTCATAACTAAGTCATATTTATGTCCTTCTACTACGCTGTAGAGATATGAGAACTAGCAAGTTCATCTAACTCTATATTTGTTGCTTTTCTATTGCTTAGCAACCAATCTTCAATCTCTTGTTTCTTAAAATAAAGCTTTTTTCCGTTTGGTTTATAACAGGGAATACCTCCTGAGGATGTAAGTTCATACAAATAACTCTCAGATAGGTTTGTATATAATTTTAACTCTGAGAAGTTTAATACATTCTTTTGAGTTAAAAAGAGTTTTTCAATATTCTCAATTTTAACCTTTAAATCTTCAATTTGTTTGCTTAAAATTTGTTCAGTAGTTTCTTTCATTTTCTATTAGTTTAGTTAGCTTGGTATATAATAGAAAATGTTTGTTTTTATTTAGTTCTTTGTTACTATTGGCTTCTAAATAATAGGTATTATTTGCTGTTTTTAATCAGATAATTGCTGTTAGTAAATCTGTCAAAAACTAAATATTAATTTGAGGTAATTGATTAACTGCATCTCTTTTTGTCTTATCCATTATCTTAGCATAAACTTGTGTTGTTTTAATGTCCTTATGACCTAATAATTTACTTACAGTAAGTAAATCAACCTTGTTTGTATTAAGAAGGAGAGTAGCGTATGTATGTCTACCACAATGAAAAGTAATATGTTTGCTAATACCTGCCTTAAGAACCCATCTACATAAAGCAACATTAAAGTAAGAAGAGTATCTTAATCCTTCAAAGACTTTCTTGTTATCTTCTTCTCTTTCACCAAGATAATTTAATGCCTGTTTGTTTATATATAAATACTCAAGTGATTTAGTCTTTTCTTGATGATAATGTATTTTAGTTCCATCTTCTGAAGAATGTACTTCCTTCCAAGTTAATCTATGTACATCACCCCAACGTAACCCCGTAAGACAAGAAAATAAGAATGCTCTTTTTAACACTTCATATCTGCATTCTACTTTTGTGAGTTTTCTCAATTCTTCAGTTGTAAGATATTCACGTTCTTTTTCAATTACTTTAGGCAATCTAATATCTTCACTTGCATTAAAAGATATTATTCTATCCTTAACTGCTTGTTTTAAACTTGCTCTAAACTTATTAAAATAAGATGATATTGAAGAAGTTGAGAGTCTCTCTCCATTCTTTTTAGTGACATTATTAATAAGATAGTTTTTAAATCCTTCACAGAATTCCTCATCAATATTTTTAAATATAGCTCTACCTGAAGTATATCCTGTTAAATGTTTTAAAGTGCTATCCCAATTACCATAGTTTCCTTTTGATTTAAGTCTATCTTCTGTAAGTTTCTTAAAATATTCAATAAAGTTCGCATTAGATTTAGATTCACTATTAAATCCATAAATACCACTTTTTATATCTAATTCTTTCTTATTCCTAATACTATTTGCTAATTGTAGTGTCTGCTTGTTATGTTGTTTTTCTATATGGTTTGAAGGCTTCTCATATATAAAGAGGTCTAAACTTTTGTAATTCCTTAATGCACTTGTTTTGCCATTCTTAATTTCATATCCTTTATAGAATTCTAGAAATAAATTGACTTTTCCATTTTTACTTTGCTTTCTTTTTCTTAGATGAATTTTCATTTGTGGTTAATTTGTGGTTAATACGAAATAAAATTAATTCTAACCGCAAAAAATACCTAAATAAAAGCAGACATATATCAAACATCTATTAACAGAATGTTGAAAAATACTCTAGTATAAGGGGTTTTCTAGATAAGGGCAGGAGGGAGGTTTACTTTCCGATACAGAACTTTCCAAAAATATTTCCGAGTAGGGTGTCGGTAGTAACTTCCCCAGTTATGCTTCCTAAATGAAAGAGAGATTGACGGATATTGACTGCTAAAAAGTCGCCTGTTAATCCAGAATTTAGTCCGTTAATAATGCTGTTGATTTCGTGTAGCGTAAGTTGTAATTCCTCATAATGCCTATGGTTTGTTACTATCGTTTCATTATTGGAAAGTTGTTCCGTATTTACAAAAGTTAACAACCTCTCCTTAAGCGTTTCAATTCCCTCATCCTTTTTTGCTGAAATGAAAAGAGCATTTTTAAAGTTATCCTTAATTTCAGGGTTTAAGTCTATTTTATTAATCACTAATAATAATTTATCACCAGCACTAGTTTTTATTTTTTCTAACTCTAGTAATTGATTGTCTAAGTTAGCATCAGCATCAATAAGGAACAAAATAATATTTGCTATTCCTGCTTTTTCTAATGATTTTTTAATTCCTAAATTTTCAACAGTATCAGAAGTTTCCCTAATTCCTGCTGTATCTATAAATCGAAATTTAAAACCTTCAATATTTAGTTCGTCTTCAATAGCATCACGGGTAGTGCCTGCAATATCAGATACAATTGCTTTATCTTCATTCAGTAGCGTATTCAGTAGGGTGGATTTTCCCACATTTGGCGCTCCTAAAATTGCAACTGGAATTCCGTTTTTAATTACATTCCCTAACTTAAAAGATTGAACTAATTTCTCTAATTCTTCTTTTATAGCAGTTAATAGTGTTTCAAATTGTTTTCTATCCGCAAACTCAACATCTTCTTCCGAAAAGTCAAGTTCAAGTTCTATTAGACTTGCAAAATCAATGAGTTTTGTTCTTAGCTCTTGTAGTTTGTTTGAAAAGCCTCCTCTTAGTTGTTTTAGTGCAGTTTGGTGGGCAGCTTCACTTTCTGAAGCTATTAAGTCAGCAACTGATTCTGCTTGTGATAAATCTAATTTTCCATTTCTGAAAGCACGCATAGTAAATTCACCAGCAGTTGCCATTCTACATCCTTCAGTTATGAATAGTTGCAATAATTTATTTTGTATAAAAGTAGAGCCATGGCAGGATATTTCTACTGTTTCCTCTCCTGTATATGATTTTCCATCTTTAAAGATGCTAACTAATACTTCATCAATAATTTTAGTGCTATCGGATATTGTTCCAAAATGAATGGTATGCGATTTTGAAGCTGAAATATCTTTGCTAAAAACAGCATTTGTGATTTTTATAGCCTCTTTTCCAGATAATCTTAAGACAGCAATAGCACTTAAACCTCCTCCTGTTGCTAGTGCACAAATAGTATCTTCTTGCAATAAATTATTCATGCTGCAAAAGTATTTAAAATCCTTTGTTTATAACCATAATGTTCTAATTTTGCAACCCAAATTAAAAAATAAATCAATGAGTGTATTAGTTAATAAGGATTCAAAAATAATTGTACAAGGTTTTACAGGAACTGAAGGTACTTTTCATGCAGGACAAATGATTGAGTATGGGACAAATGTAGTAGGGGGTGTTACTCCTGGAAAAGGAGGTCAAGTTCATTTAGATAGACCTGTTTTTAATACAGTAACTGAGGCTGTTGAAAAAGCAGGTGCTAATA
>Ga0209223_10002509_pt1 | contig 18323 bp, 12 predicted proteins | sample COG_06_FD_184750 | JGI IMG/M metagenome (GOLD analysis project Ga0209223, IMG submission 184750) | Pelagic Microbial community sample from North Sea - COGITO 998_met_06 (SPAdes) (version 2) | ecosystem: Environmental > Aquatic > Marine > Neritic zone/Coastal water | place: Helgoland, sampling...
TTACTCCAATTGATGAAACTATTCCTAAACCAGTTATTACTACTCTTCGCATGCAATACCTCTCTTTTAACTTTTGAATGTAAGAAATTAATTTTTATTCAGTAAATAAGCCGACTTTGAGATCCTTGGCAGAATATATTTCTTGCCCGTCGGCAAACATTAAACCGTCCGCTAAAGCGAGTTTTAATCTTCGGTCAATAATTCTTGTAAAATTAATCTCATAACTTACTAATTTTGTTTTTGGTGTTACCATGCCTGTGAACTTCACTTCACCAACGCCTAGTGCACGTCCACGTCCTTGCATACCTCTCCATCCGAGATTAAAACCTGTCAGCTGCCACAATGCATCTAATCCAAGGCAGCCTGGCATCACCGGATCATTTATAAAATGACATTTAAAGAACCATAAATCAGGATTAATATCATATTCAGCTATTACATGCCCTTTGCCTGAAGGTCCACCATCAGAAGAAATTTCATTAATCCTATCCATCATTAGCATGGGAGGCATAGGGAGTTGCGGGTTTCCAGCACCAAACATTTCTCCCTTAGCACACGATATTAGACCCTCATAATCAATACTAATCATTTTTTCTAACATTAAAAATTTTACCCTCTTCTAATATTTTGTAAGTATGACTTACTATTTCATCTGAACAATTCACAGTAAGTATTATAGTAATACTCTTAATTAGAGAAACAAAATATATGTAATATCAACCTAGTTATGTAAGATTAACTTGAAGTTAGCATGAAAAAATGTAAAAATCTGACATGAATTTTTGAAAAGAGAATTATATTGGACCATATAGTAAATAAAACAGAAGTAAAACAAAGTGTCCATCGTTCTCTTAATTGGGTATCTCGCGCCGGTTTAAGGCCAACAAAACAGAGAATAAAATTAGCACAGCTTTTAATTGGGGACGGGAAAAATAAACATATAACTGCCGAAAGTTTATTTGAGTTAGTAAGGAACAGTGACGTTAGTGTATCTCTTGCGACTGTATATAATACATTAAAAGCATTTTGTGATGTTGGGCTTATTAATGAAGTAATGGTGGACGGTGGAAAATCATACTTCGATACCAGACTAGATGATCATCCCCATTTTTTTTGGGAAGACACTGGCGCAATATCAGACGCACCTTCCGAGTCTTTGCAAATTAATAACCTACCCAACCCACCAAACGAATATGAAATTACAAAAGTAGATGTAATAATTCGTTTAAAGCGTTCAAAATAAAATAAATATTCGAGTGTAAGAAATCAGCATGTCTTGTCTTTTTTAGAACAAACGATGAACAAAATTTTTAAATCTGAAATTATGTGCTTATGGTTTCCTTACCTACCGGTAGAAATACCATTCAGAAATAATCCAAACTTCAAAAAAACCCCTTTTGCCGTAACTTCAAAAAAAGATAATATACAAAATCTATATTCAATAAATCCCGTTGCAGAATCTCTAGGTCTAGAAATAGGGAATAATATTAATCATGCTTATACGTTATATAAAAATCTTGTAATAGAAAAATACAAAATTGAAAAAGAGTCTTTTTTCATGAAGACTCAAGCAGCTTGGTGCAATCAATTTACACAGCGCATTTCAATTGAAACAAAAAATATGTTGATACTTGATCTCAAGGGATGCACTCACCTTTTTGGTAATACATCAAGAATAATTCAAACAATTATTAATCACTTCAAAAAAATTAATATAAGTGTCTTGTCTGGACTAGGAGAAAATATAACTATAGCTAAAGCCTCAATCCATTTTAATAAAAACACACTAATAATAAAAAATAGTATAAAAACCGTTGATTATTATAATAATAGCCAAGATACCTATAATGCGGTTTCTATAAATTCAAACAGCATACCATCCCAAAATAATGATTTGTTAAAAACAATACCTATTGAATCATTAGACTTGGATATTACAGAAAAAGAAGAAATAAAATATTTAGGAGTAGAAACTATACATGATTTGCAAAGCATTCCATATAAGGCACTTCTAACAAGGTTTGGACCAAAAATAATTAAAAACCTAAAAAAGTCTATTGGCGTTGAGCCTGAATTAAGATCATATTTTAAATCAAAAAGCGTATTTTCACGAAGTATAAACTTACCTGAACCAATCAGTTTAATACCAGACATAATAAGATTATTTGAGAAGCTTACAGATGCTCTTTGTACTCATCTCAAAAACAATAATAAAGGAACAAGAGCTCTTAACCTCAATATTCATCAGGTAGATAATACTAAACAATTAATACAAATAAAAACAGCTGAAGTAACGTCAAATTCCAAAATATTTATTAGATTATTTGAACTAAAACTTAATCAAGTTGAAGCAGGTTTTGGAATAGAGTTTATAAGAGTTTCAGCAAGTGATATAGAAGATCTACCTCTATTTCAGGATAAATTACAAATTAGCAATATAAAAGAAGATAGACCTTTTCGTGCAACACTACAGAAAGAAGAATATAAAAATTTAATTTTAAAGCTTAGTAACAAAATAGGCTTTGACTCTCTTATTCATCTTCATCCAAACCAAAGTCACATTCCTGAAAATAATACCCAAAAAGTATCAGCCGCTTACTGTTCGCCAACTTTCTCTTGGCCACCAGCTACGCACCAACGCCCATTATTAATTTTTAGACCTGAAGCAATAAAAATAATTGAATATAAAAAACTCCTAAGCTATTTATCTGGCGGAAAAAAACATATAATGTAAATGTTAGTTTCGGACCTGAAAGAATAGCAGCAGAATGGTGGTTAGATAGCCCTCAATGGCGCACTGGTTTACGTGATTATTGGAGAATAGAGACGGAATGTGGAGTAAAACTTTGGTTGTTTGAAGCAAAAGGTGCGGAACTCAAAGGTGGATGGTTCATTCATGGGAGTTTTATTTAAGGACTCCATATACTAAAAAATCTAAATATTAAAAATTTATGAGACCAACTTGAAAAAAAAATTAGCTAATAACGATACCTCCCAAGCAGTTGGATTAGATATAGCGCTTGAGTTAGCAAGCTTTATAACTGGGAAAAGTAATATGCATTATGGCATTTGGGATAATTTAGAAATAAATTTAGGAAATCTTGGTATTGCTCAAGATGCGTACACTGAAAAGGTATTTTCTTACCTTCCTAAAAGTAAAACCCTCAATATATTAGATATAGGTGGCGGTGCAGGTGAAACAGCAAGAAAACTTCTCGAACTTGGTCATCAGGTTACAATTGTTGTGCCTAGTCCCGTTTTAGCTTTGCATTCTAGAAATAATACTCAAAACAAAGCCAATATCAAATTATGCACTTTTGAAGAATACCATTTAGACAACAATGAGTTATTTGACTTGTGCCTTTTCTCTGAAAGCTTTCAATACATACCACTAAACGAAGCTCTAAAAAAGGCTAAAAGTCTTCTCAACTCTAATGGACAAATTATTATTTCTGACTGTTTTCGTTCAAGCATAAGCTTTAAACGTCCATACAGACCACCAGGTGGAGGTCACTCTCTACAAAAAATGTATAAAGAAATTCTTCTAAATAAACTTGAGGTAGTTAACGAAGAGGACATAACAAAGTCAGTATCAGCCTCAATAGATTTGGAGCAAAAGTTTTATAATACTCTTGGTACTATAATAAAAAGAGTAATTCAAACTTATTCTAATCGACATAAATTTATATTTACGATAATGAAAATAATTTATAACTTATTATTAAGTAATAAAAAAAGAATAGGGTTAAAGGATAGGTTATTTAAAACTTCCCGTAATTCTGAAGTATTTGAGTTATATAATAATTATATGATTTTTGTATTAAAAAAAAATATTTGATTGCACTTAAACTTAAAATAACTACATGCTGCTTTTGATGTTTGGAACAAAAAGGGAACATTATTTTGAATTATGCTGAGCTATCAATAAAATCTAACTTCAGTTTTTTAAAAGGTGGGAGTCATCCAGAAGAATACGCCCATCGGGCCATAAATTTAGGTTTAAAATCTTTTGCTATAACAGATGAAAAATCAGTTTCAGGTATAGTAAGAGCGCATAGCGAACTTAAAAAAATTCAGGGGGAAAATTCTACTAAAAACAACTTTTCTTTTTTTAATACAAGGCTAATAGCTGGTACAGAAATAAATTCATTTGAAGGATTAACAATAACGGCTTTAGCTAAAAACCGTCAAGGCTGGGCAAATTTATGTCGGCTGTTAACTGAAGGAAAGCGCAAAGAAAAAAAGGCTTGTGTAAAATTTTAATAGATGACATCCTTAAATATCGTCATCACATGGCTCTTATCCTACATCTACCAAAAAAAATGGAAGAAAATGTATGGATAAAACTATCAAAAAAAATTATTGATCAATTCCCTGATATATCTTTAATTCTATCACCTCTATATGATGGTCAAGATTTCAACCGATTTGTTAAAACAGCACACTTAGCCAAAATCTTAAATATTCCACTTTTAGCTTCTGCCTATCCAATAATGCACCATAGTAAAAGACGTAGAATAGTCGATGTCTTAAGTGCTATTCGCAATAACTGTACAATAGACGAATTGGGTCATTTAGCAGAAAAAAATGCAGAACGGCGCCTGAAAGGTCCTAGTGAATTAAAAAAAAATTTTATTCACTACCAGCACGCTCTGATAAATAGCAACAATGTGGCTGAATCATGCACATTCTCATTAGATGAGTTACAACATCAGTATCCATCTGAGTTTTATTCTAGTGAATCTCCAGATACAAAACTAACTTGCCTAACATATGAGGGCTTAAATTGGTGTTACCCTCTAGGAGTTCCAATACATGTAAAAAAACAAATTAATCATGAATTAGCTCTTATAAAAAAATTAAACTACTCACCGTATTTCTTAACTGTCTATGATATTATAAAGTTTGCAAAATCTAAAGATATACTATGCCAAGGACGTGGATCTGCTTCAAATTCAATAGTTTGCTATTCTCTTGGAATTACCTCCGTTAGCCCTGAAATTGGAACAATGGTATTTGAACGGTTTGTATCAGAAGCACGTAATGAACCTCCAGACATAGACGTTGATTTTGAGCATGAGAGACGGGAGGAAGTCTTTCAGTATATTTATAATAAATTTGGCCGTCATCGTACAGGTTTATGCGCGACTGTAGTTCACTTCAGAACTAAAAGAGCATTAAGAGAGGTTGGTAAGGTTATGGGATTATCAATTGATATCATCACAATTTTATTAACTCAACTATCCGGCTGGAGAAAACCAGGCTCAACTTATGATAGGCTACGAAAAGTTGGCCTCAACCCTAAAAGCCAAACGTTACTAAAGACCTAAAACTTAGTTGATGAAATCGATGGCTTTCCAAGACACCTCAGTCAACATATAGGTGGATTTGTTATAACTGAAGATAGATTAGATGAATTAATACCAATTGAGAATGCCGCGGTGCCAGATAGAACAATCATATCTTGGGATAAGGATGCCATAGATACCTTAGGCATATTAAAGGTAGACATACTAAGCCTAGGAATGCTCAGCTGTATAAGAAAGGCTTTTTTACTTATTAATAATCACCATGGTCAAAATTATAATTTGGCCACGGTTCCACAAGATGACACTGGTGTATATGATATGATTTGTAAGGCAGACACTATTGGTGTTTTCCAAGTTGAGAGCCGCGCTCAAATGAACTTCTTACCAAGAATGCTTCCAAGGTCTTTTTATGATTTGGTAATGCAAATTGCAATCGTAAGACCCGGCCCGATACAAGGAAATATGGTCCACCCATATATTAAACGTCGACAAGGAAAAGAGACAGTAGAATTCCCTTCTAACCCTCTAAAAAAAATATTATATAAAACGCTAGGCGTTCCATTATTTCAAGAGCAAGCTATGCAAATTGCAATAGTTGGAGCTGGTTTCAGTGCAGAAGAATCTGACCAATTACGCCGTGCTCTATCCACTTTTAAAAATAATGGCGATGTAAGTGTCTTCCATGAAAGGTTTATTAATGGTATGTTAAAGAATGGGTACAAAAAAGAATTCTCAGAAAAATGTTTCTCACAAATAGAAGGATTTAGTAAGTATGGTTTTCCAGAAAGTCACGCAGCTAGCTTTGCCATGATAGTTTATGCATCTGCCTGGATAAAGTTCCATCATCCAGGTATTTTTTCATGTGCGTTATTAAATTCTCAACCAATGGGATTTTATTCAGTAAATCAAATTATTACAGATGCTAAGAAGCATGGTGTGGAAATACTTCCTCAATGCATAAATAATAGTCTATGGGACAACACAATTGAACGTAATAGTAAAAATAATTTAGCGATCAGAATTGGTTTTAGACAAATTAAAGGTTTACAAAAATCACTTATAGAAAAAGTTATTTCAGTACGAAAAATGGTTTTCAAAATATCTATGATGTCTGGAGCCAATCGGAATTATCTTATGGGACCTTATCCAAACTAATAAAAGCAGATTGCTTTTCTAATCTAGGGCTGAAACGGGTCGAAGCATTGTGGGAAGCTCAGGCATTACGTTTTCAAGAAAAAGTTTCTTTATTTAAAAGTAGTCTGTCCGTTTCCAATAAAAAAAATAAACCAGCCAAATTACCAAGCACAACTACAGGGAATTAATTACTAAAAGATTACAATGCTTTAAACTTCAGTCTTCGCACTCATCTAATGGCATTGCTTAGGCACATAATGAACACAAGGTATTAGGTTTAACCGCAGTATACGAACCTAATATTTCGGTCGAGTCCTAAAACTAGATTAAGGCGACTTGGGTCGACAATAGGATTGACCACTTGCCCATAAACCAGAATACGAGTGTTTTCTGGGTATTTCATAGCCTCAAGAGCAGTCTCAGGTTGTCCAACTAGAAAACTTAGAGTATTGGCCATACACGAACCATCTTCTACAACCTGGCTGGGAGGTTTGCTTAAGTTGATCCCACCTTGGCTTGTTGCTGAACTATCCAACTCAAAATTACTTTCAGTCGTATTACATCCCAAAATAGTTGGAAAAATAAACATCAGAGTAATAATTAATCTAAACAATATATCTTCCTTTCAAACTTCAATTTGTTATTTACTCATTCTATTCAAGATTAATTCATCCACAACAGTAGGATCGGCTAAAGTTGAAATATCTCCTAAATTAGAAAAATCATTTTCTGCGATCTTCCTTAATATTCTTCTCATTATTTTTCCTGATCGCGTTTTAGGAAGACCTGGAGCCCATTGTATTAAGTCAGGTTTAGCTATAGGTCCAATTTCTTTGCGAACCCATTTTTCAAGCTCTAACCTTAAACTATCTGAGGGAATTTCTCCAGCCATTAGTGTTACATATGCATAAATGCCCTGGCCTTTTATCTCATGCGGATATCCAACTACAGCACTCTCACTAACCTTTGGGTGGGCTACTAAAGCACTCTCAACTTCAGCCGTTCCCATTCGATGACCAGAGACATTAATAACATCGTCTACACGACCAGTTATCCAATAATATCCATCGGAGTCTCGCCTACACCCATCACCTGTAAAATAATAGCCCTCAAAATCTGAAAAGTACGTTTTTATAAAACGGTTATGGTCACCAAATACTGTTCGCATTTGGCCGGGCCAACTATCCTTTATGGCTAAAACTCCTTCACACTCTAACTCCTTCAACTCTTTGCCTGTTGATGGATCCAAAACTACCGGTTGTATTCCAAAAAATGGCCGTGTTGCTGATCCAGGCTTGGTAGAGGTTGCTCCAGGCAACGGAGAAATCATAATTCCACCAGTCTCAGTTTGCCACCACGTATCTACTATTGGACACTGCCCCTTGCCTACAACTCGGTTATACCAATTCCAAGCTTCTGGGTTTATTGGTTCGCCAACTGATCCTAATATTCTCAAACTAGAAAGGTCACAAACATTGACGAATTCGTCACCCTGACCCATTAAAGTTCGAAGTGCCGTTGGTGCTGTATAAAACTGATTAACAGAGTGTTTTTCACATACTTGCCAGAACCTTGACGCATCTGGAAAAGTAGGAATTCCTTCGAACATCAGAGTTGTTGCTCCATTAGCAAGTGGACCATAAATTATGTAACTATGGCCCGTAACCCAACCTACATCAGCTGTACACCAATATATATCGCCATCCTGATAATCAAAAACGTATTTATGGGTCATCGATGCATAAAGTAGGTAACCACCAGTAGAGTGCTGCACGCCCTTAGGTTTTCCTGTTGATCCCGATGTATATAAAATAAACAAAGGATCTTCAGCCATCATTGGCTCAGGTTTACAGATTTTATCAGCTGTTTCCATATGCTCAACGTAGGAATGATCTCGACCTAATTTCATTTCAACTTTAGCACCAGTATGTTCCACTACTAGCGTAGTGACGTCTCCACAAATCAACAGTGCTTCGTCAACATTAACTTTTAAAGGAGTGTTTTTTCCTCCGCGCGGGGCTTCATCCGCAGTTACCACCAACTTTGCTCCACAATCTTTAATACGGCTTGATAGCGCTTCGGGCGAGAAACCAGCAAAAACTATAGAATGCACAGCACCAATTCGAGCAGCAGCCAGTATAGCGTAGGCCGCTTCTGGTATCATGGGGAGATACAAAATAACTCTGTCCCCTTTTGAAACACCTAGGCTTTTATATATATTTGATAATTTGCAAACATTATGATGTAACTCCCCGTAGGAAATTTTCTTATCAATTAATGGGTTATCAGATTCCCAGATTATTGCAGTATCATTAACTTTTTTTGGTAAATGCCGATCAATACAGTTTACGGATGCATTAATTATACCATCTTCAAACCATTTTATTGATACGTCTGGTGCAGAAAATGTTACATTTTTTACTTTTGTAAACGGCTTTATCCATTCTAGGTTTTGTGCTTGATCTCGCCAAAACTCTTCTGGGCTTTCAACTGAACGCTTATACATCTCTCGATATTTTTCATTATTTATTAAGCTTGCAGCAACAGTCTTTTCTGAGGGCACATATAGGTCGTTAGCCATATTAATTGTTTCTCCTATGCTAGGTATGGTTCTTTATTATAATATCAACAGTTTTTTTTCTTCAAACAAATCTGAAGAAATTCATAATCGCCATTGGTTAACACTACCTTAAAGTATTTTAGAAACTGCCGCTGCTAAAATATCTATTTTTTCTGCCTGCAAACCAGCGATATTAATTCTACTATCAGATATCATATATATTCCATATTCTTCGCGTAACACCTCTACATTTTTTTTACTCAAGCCAAGCCTCGAAAACATTCCTCTGTGATTGGCCACAAAATCAAACCGATCAGATTTTGTTCTATCTTTAAGGGACTCAGCAAGACTTAATCTTAAGCTTAACATTCCTTTTCTCATATTTTCAAGCTCATTACTCCACTGCTTCTTCAAATTGGTATCAGTTAAAATTAGCTCAACAATTGCGGCCCCATGATCCGGTGGAAATGAAAAAGTTAATCGATTTAAGGACTTCAAGTTATCCTCAGCCAACTTCGCAGTAGACCGTTCTTTTGTGACAACAATTGCAGCCCCAACCCTGTCACGATACACTCCAAAATTTTTTGAGCATGAAGCTGCCAGCATCATATCTGGCACTCTAAGTGCCATTGAACGAAGGCCCGCTACATCTTGCTCTAAACCATCCCCAAACCCTTGATAGGCAATGTCAATAAGTGGCGTAATGTGTTTTTGTAGACAAATATTTGTAATTTCATCCCATTGAGAAGCTACTAAGTTTGCCCCAGTAGGGTTATGACAACAACCATGGAGAAGCAGAATATCACCAGATTTAGCCTGGCTAAGATCATTTTTCATGGAATCAAAATCCACCTGACAAGTTATTTCATTAAAATATCGGTAGCTCTGAGTTGCCAAACCCAAATGTTTTAAAATCGCTGGGTGGTTAGGCCAAGTTGGCGTCGAAATCCAAACTGTTGCATTTGGGTTAGCAGCTCTAATTAATAAGAAAAGTTGATGTAAAGCACCCGTACCGCCTGGTGCTTGTGCTCCAACAATCCTGGTTTTTTCAATAGTTTGGCCAAGGGTAAGCCCTATAATTTCATCAACAAATCCTAAGGACCCTAGAAGTCCAACATAACTTTTTGAAGCTTGACTATCAAGGAGCTGCTGCTCAGCAGCTTTCACAGCTCCCATAATAGGTGTGTTACCAGTCCTATCTTTATAAACGCCTACCCCCAGATCAATCTTATTTTCTCGCTTATCACTAGCAAATATTCCCATCAAAGCCATAATATTATCTGCGGGTTGTGTCATTAACTTTTCAAACATACATTTATCCTATTCAAAAATTTTAGTTGTTCTTAATAATTTTTGGGCGAGTTAAAATTCGAGTCTCTTTTTCATTTTTTATCACTTTAAAGCCCATTTTCTTATATAATGGAAGTGCATTTGGATGGTCCAACGTATTAGTATTAACAGTTAACAGATTGATATCTTCTGCTGCCCAACTTTGCTTAATTGCAAACTTTAATAAATACTCACCATAGCCGTGTCCAATCGCTTCAGGTACCAGACCAAAATACGCTAGATCACAAATATTTTGTTTTCGTTTGTCCAAAACAAAGAAACCTGCTGACCATCCATTTTTTAAAAAAGTGAACAATTTCACATTTGGGTCAAGTAAAAAATCATTAACTTCCTTTATGGAGCAACGAAATTTATCAGTCCATTCATAATCAGCTCCAACCGCTTCGTAAAGACTAAAGAAATACCGTACTGGCGGATTATTGGCCTCAAGTATTAAAATATTACCAGAAGGCTCACTAGGCCAGCCAAAAAAGGGAGGGACTACCATCTCTAAATATGAAACTACGTAGTTTATTTGATCGCCTATATTCAATTTCATTCACTTGTTGCCACATCCAAATCACTCCTCATTCCCCACTCCGCCCATGAGCCATCATAAAGAGTGACGTCACGAACACCAATAATATTAAGAGCGAGCGACAATATAGCTGCTGTCACACCTGAACCACAGGAAGTTACTATTGGTAAGTTGAGGTCTAATCCTTGAGATTCAAAAATAGTCCGTAGCTCCGTATTACTTTTCATAGTTTGGTCAATATTAAGTAAACTTTTATAGCAAACATTTATGGATCCTGGAATATGGCCAGGTTTCAGACCAGGCCTTGGCTCTGAAACTAGGCCGTTAAACCTATCTTGAGGCCGTGCATCAACAATCTGAGAAGCACTGTCAATCATTACTCTCTTCACTTTTGTCCAATCGCAAACCAGCCTTTTATTAAAATCAGGGGTGAAGTGATGTAAAGTTTGTGGCTCTATTTCAGAGGTAACTGGTTTTTTTTCTGAAACCCATTTAGGAAGGCCGCCATCCAAGACAGATACCCGCCTAAAACCAAACAATTTAAACAGCCACCAAGCGCGAGCTGCTGAAAATAATCCTAAACCATCGTAGAAAACAACATGGTGTTCATCTCCTACACCCAGCTTCGACAGTTCGGAACAAAATTGTTCCACAGAAGGCACCATATGAGGTAACTGATTTCTTGGGTCAGAAAATTTTTCAATGTCGAAATACTTAGTACCCTGAATATGCTTATCAAAAAAATCTGATTTGGGATCCCTACCCTGAGAAGGAAGATACCAACTCGCATCTAAAATACGGAGCTCGGTCAAACTTAAATTATGTTCCAGCCACTCTGTTGAGACTAGTGAATTAACCTCATCAATCATCACGAACCTTTCTCTTAAATAAAGACTAAATCTATTAATTTCTAATCGCGTTTATAACTAACACATTTCTATTTTTTTAAAATCTTCTTCTCTAATCAACTAATTTCACTGCCCTTACCAAGGGTTTACCAAACCGTTCTAATAATCTTTGAGTCATTCCATTTATTCTTTTCAAATCAGATATTTTTTTTGGGGCAACCTCTGATATTTTCAAAATTAGAGAAGGAGACACGTGAAGTGGTTTATCAAGTCCAGTTGCGCCACGGCTATTCTTATTAATTACATCCACTATAATATCATATAATTCAGCTTTAGGCTGTCCTGCGATTTTCTTTCTGAGGGGGTGCATTTTTTGCACCATTGTAGGGTTAATGACACTTAAGAACTGATCCCCAAATTTCAATAACTTTTTCTGCCCAACCCCACTAATCAAACTCATTTCATCAATTGTAACTGGTTTTTTTGATGCCATTTCAATCAATGTTTTATCTGAGAATACAATATAGGATGGTACATTCATTGCCACTGCCAATTCTTTTCTTTTTTGACGTAAGTTTATGAATAGTGGTTCGTCCTTTTCAGTTACTAAGGACAATGGTTGACCTTGTTGAGTCCAATTATGGGCTCTTTCAGTACTTATTAATTTTAGGGTTACCGCTTGGTTCCCTTTTAATACTGGAAGAGATTTTTTTGTTAAGTAAAACGCTCCTCTTCTCTCAGGTGACGGCCTGATATAATCTAAACCCATCATCTGAAGAAATATTGTATGCCATTCCTGCTTGCTGCGATCGCTTCCAAGCCCAAATGTTGGAAGTTTATCATGTAAACTAGATTGGACTTTAATTGTCTTTAAACCCCTTAATATATCTATAAGATGAGCCGCTCCATAATTTTCCTTAGTACGTAAGATTACAGATAAAACTTTTCTAATTGAATCAGTAGCATCAAATAACTTTGGTGGTTCAGAACAAAGATCACAATTTTGGCACTTTGGAAAAGTCTTTTGTTCAAAATACTCAAGTATATTTGATCTTCGGCAACCTTGGCACTCCACAAAACCTAATAAAGCGTTTAATCTAACGTGATCTGCATTTTTTTTGTCCAACTCGCTCAAACTCTCATCAATTTGCATTCGTCGAAACCGAACATCATCTAAACCATAAAGTAAAAATGATTCCGCAGGCAAGCCATCCCTACCCGACCTTCCTATCTCTTGATAGTAACTTTCAATAGATTTCGGTAGATCTGCGTGAACAACAAACCTTATGTCAGGCTTATCAATCCCCATCCCAAAGGCTACTGTCGCACAGACAATCAATCCATCTTCAGTTTGAAATTTATTTTCAACTTTCTTTCTTTTTTCTGGGTCCATTCCTGCATGATAAAATTCAGTTTTAAAACCACTATCACTTAAAGCAAATGCCAAAGTTTCTGTCTTCGCCCTTGACCCACAGTATATAATCCCAGACTGATTATTATGGTCTTTCACAAATTCGAGAAGCTGCTGTCGCGGCTGATTTTTTATTTTGCAGGTTAAACGAATATTAGGTCGATCAAAACCATTCAAAAATATTTCTGGTTTCTGATCAAAAAGACATTTTATAATATCTTTTTGAGTATCAGGATCTGCAGTAGCAGTAAATGCTACAAGCTGAATATTACCAAGCTTCTTTCTTAAAACAGTAATTTTTAAATAGTCCGGCCTAAAATCATGTCCCCATTGACTGACACAGTGAGCCTCGTCAACAGCAATAAATTCAATCTTCAAACTTCTTATTAAATTTATAAATTTTTTTGAACTCAAGCCTTCAGGAGCAATATAAAGCATTTTCAGCTCACCTGATCGAGCTTTCTCGATAATTTCTGCAGTTTCTTGCTCTGTGTTTTGAGAGTTTAATGCAGCCGCAGCTACCCCTACTTGAGTCAACGATCTTACTTGATCACGCATTAATGCAATTAACGGAGAAATAACAACTGTAATGCCCTGTCTCATAAGCGCGGGCAATTGATAACAGAGAGACTTACCACCGCCTGTAGGCATTATCGCAAGGACGTTTTTATTACTACCCACTGCATCAATTATTTCTTCTTGGCCTATTCGAAACGAGTCAAATCCAAAGAATTTTTTTAAAATTACTTTTTTTTGCAAAATGTTACTCACTTAACCTAAAGTCTAGTTATAAAACAATTCACTTTGTCATACCTCAAGTAACGCTTCTGCCCTTTTTAAGTCCACACTCACGAGTTGGCTAACACCCCTTTCGACCATGGTTATTCCATATAACCTGTCCATGCGCGACATAGATAAAGGGTGATGAGTTATTATCATAAAACGGGTATCAGTGGTTCTTGTCATTTCATCGAGAAGTCCACAAAAGCGCTCAACATTAGCATCATCAAGTGGTGCATCCACTTCATCAAGGACACAGATAGGACTTGGGTTCGCCTTAAAAACTGAAAAAATAAGTGCCAGCGCTGTAAGCGTCTGCTCTCCCCCCGACAATAAAGAAAGTGTTGCTAATTTTTTTCCGGGTGGTTGACAAATAATTTCCAAACCAGCATCAAGCGGATCATCACTCTCTATGAAGGTGAGCTCAGCCATCCCCCCTCCAAACAAATTCTTAAAAAGCTCTCCAAAATTTTTATTAACCTCTTCAAACGCTTCAAGCAGTCGAGACCTTCCTTCTGAATTAAGCTTGATTATGGCAACTCTAAGTTTTTTAATTGCATTTTCTAGGTCCTCTTTTTCCATAAGCAAGCTCTCGCACTCTTCAGATAATTCTTTCGAGTCTTCGTCCGCCCTCAAATTTACGGCTCCCAGGGCATCTCTATGATTTTTAAGTTTATGCAGCTTTATTTCAATTTCAGAAACGTTTGGTATCGCCCAAAGGTCAATCGGTAACGTTTTCAATAAATCCTCTGGCTCATTAAACATTTCTTCCTTTATACTTTTTCTTAATTCTTCCAAATTTAGTTCATAATTTTCTTTTATCGCCGAGGACCTTGCTGCGTCTTCACGTAATTCTGACGCTTTTCTACCACAATCTCTTTCTTGACTAACAAGAGTTCTAAACTCAGACTCTTTTTTTGATAATATTTCTGCAGCCCCAACCTTTTTTAGATCAGCCTCCGTTAAAAGTTCAATTAGACTTTCTCGTCTCTTAATTAGAGTATTTGGAATTAGTTCAGCTACCTCTAGTTCTTTGCTGGCCGTCATTTTTCTTGTTTGAAGTTCGACGATGCTTTCATGAGCTACCCCCAGTCTCTGATTCCAGTTCTTTAAGTCAATATCCAACTCTGCAATCCGTTTTAACCTTGAATCTGCATCCCGCTTTGCTTGATCAAAAAGTGCTCGCTTCTCAACCATCAAAAGTCTTGATTGATCTACAATGGAACGATGCTCTTCTACAAAATGTCGCATAATCTCAAGGTCACCAAGAGCCTCAAAGACTTCATTTAATTCTACAAGTTCTGTTTCTAAATATTCTCTCTCGTTTTTTCTCAACGACAAGTTCTCCTCAAGACTGTACAACTTAGAAGAAACAATACTTAGTTCTGACTCCACTTTATTAACGGCTCGGGACGCTTCTGATAGTTTTTCATCACTTGATCTTCTGACGTCTCTTGCGATGGCACTGGCTTGCTCGCAATTTTTAAATTGTAAATGGGCAGCCTCAAGGTTTACGCTGGCTTCATCAAGGTTCTTCCTGGTCAATGAAATCTCTGCATTTAAATCAAGCAACCTATTTTCATGCTTCAATCGAAGGGCTGCCTCAGATAAGTTTTCCTCAGCCATGCAACAGTATCCATCCCATCTCCACAAGTTTCCTTCTTTTGATACTAACTTTTGTCCTGCTTTGAGTAATTTTTGCAGTCGAGGACCATCAACCGAACTTACTAGTCCAATTGTAGCAAGCCTTCTTTCTAAAACTCGAGGCGCTGTCACTTTTTGAGCTATCGGTATAACCCCTGGAGGTAATTCAAATATTTCTTTTAAATCTGGAAGTTCAAACCAACCAGTTTTCTCATTTGAGAAAATTACAGGTGCTTTGAAGTCGTCTGCAAAAGCAGCTCCAAGCGCAGCCTCAAAGCCCTTAAAGATTCTAACTTGATCAAATATTTGTTCAGTCTCACCACTGGAGGAGAATATTAAACCTTGCAGTACATTTTTTTCTGCCTCAAGTGCCGCTAACTTACCCTCCTGTCTTGAAAAATCAACGCGTTTTTGTAGCTCCTGATCGGCAGCCTCAGCCCTAACTTTTTCTGTGTTTTGAAGAGATTTCTCAGCAAGGGTGGAGTCTTTTTTACAATTTTGAAGATATTTTGATTTCTTACTTAATATTTCTTGTTGTCCAAGCTTCTCGGCCTCCAATTTTATTATATCGCCATCAAATTGATTGAGCTCGTCAATAGCTTTATCCAAATCATTTTTTGCTTTTTCAATTTGTCTTTCAATATTTTGATACCGGGCAGACAATCTTGCAAAATCTTCTGAGTTATTATCAAGCTTAACTTCATCATCACTGAGTTTTTGAGCAGCCTTAGTAGATTCTAGTTGGGCACTTTCTATTTTTTCATCATGACCTTGAGATAATTTAGTTAGTTGCTCTTTTTCCCACGTTAGTCGTTCAATTACTTCCTTCGCGTCGCTAACTAACGTACTTTGTCGTGCAAAGTCATTACTGATTTCTGTATTCCTGCGTTGTAAATTCAAAATATTATTTTCTGCGCGTTCATTCTCTTTTTCTATACCCCCCTTTTCGAGAGTCAGCCTTTGAAACGCTGCTGCCGTTCTAGTTTCTTCACTTCGCAACTCGGGCAGCTCAGATTCTACGTCATCCCTTTTTTTTCCTACAGACCTTGTTTCCATTTCAGCAGAAGCTGCCACTTTTACTTTTATAACAAGTTCATCGCTTTCTGCCGTCAGTTTTGCTGTTGCATGAAACCATTTCTTACAAAAAAGATAAGCCTCATTGGTTCTAATGTCTTCAGCAAGCTCGCGGTACTTAGCCGCTTGCCTAGCTTGTTTTTCAAGTATTCTTATTTGAATTTCAAGTTGTTCAATGACATCCTGTAAGCGCAGCATGTTGCCCTCACTTGATTTTAACTTCAGTTCAGCTTCATGACGTCTTTGATAAAGACCTGATATCCCAGCTGCTTCTTCAAGCAACCTTCTTCTCGATTTAGGATTAGCGTTTATTAATTCAGTAATCTGCCCTTGACGCACCAAAGACGGGGAATGAGCCCCCGTAGAAGAGTCAGCAAACAGCATTGACACATCTTTTGCTCGCACATCTTTTCCATTCAATCTGTAAGACGATCCAATGTCCCGTGTGACCCTTCTTATTACTTCAATTTTACCAATTTCATCTATCACATCTAATGAATTCACCTTAGCGTTTTGTAGTCCTAATACAACTTCCGCAAAGTTTTTCGGAGGCCGAGATCCTGCACCAGCAAAAATAACATCATCCATACCACCGCTTCTCATGGAACTGGGTCTATTTTCTCCCATAACCCATCTCAAAGCCTCCAACAAATTGGACTTCCCACAACCATTGGGACCAACAATGCCTGTAAGACCCGGAAGAATTTCTATCTCTACCGGATCTACAAAACTTTTAAATCCAAGAAGTCGTAACTTTGAGAACTCCAACTCTTCAACCTTTGTAGTATACGTATAAAAAATAAATAACTAAATTGATAACAGAATCAATTACCACATCATATAGTATCATAAACCCATGTGATAACAATATAACGTGACAAATAAGATAATAATCTAGAGATTGAAAGCTTCTTTATCGTATCGTGGATTCCCAATCAGATTAGATTTTATTGTCACTTGAGATCAGAATTAATCATTATTAATGAAGTCTGACAAAAATTGGTAATAGAAAGCTTCAACCAGAGGCTAGCCAATTTTAAAATTGGTGACCAAAGTTTCGTCTTGCCATATCAAGAGCGGCGGGTTTGCCGGCAAATTTTCCTCTATAAATCCAATCTGCCTCCAGAACGCGTTTAACGTAATTTCGAGTTTCTGAAAATGGAATTGATTCTATCCAAACTAGAGGGTCCACACCTCCTAATCTTGGGTCACCAAATCTACCAATCCAGTCGCCCACTCGATAAGGTCCCGCGTTGTATGCGGAGATAGCCAAGATTTTACTTCCATCGAACTTTTTTAGAAGCATCTTTAAAAATGAGGTTCCAATATCAATATTATACTGCCTGTCTGTTAAAAGTTTCTTTTTACTAAAATTTCTACCCAACTTTTTAGCTTCAGACTTAGCTGTTGTTGGCATCACTTGCATCAACCCCAGTGCACCAGCTGAAGACTTTGTATAGCTAAAAAATCCACTTTCTTGCTTAATAATAGAAGTGATTAAGGGTTTGAGTTCTTGATCAAACGACAAATTTTCAGATAAAACTGGAAATAAGAAATCTGGGCAATAAATGCCAGAAATTCCCGCTGTTTTAGCAATAGAGAGCCCAGATGATTTTAGGCCTAAATCACTGACTAGTTGAGAAAGTGCTAATCTCTCAGATCGACTTAAGCTCTCAGACACATGATTAAAAAATCT
>Ga0209223_10002511_pt1 | contig 18309 bp, 18 predicted proteins | sample COG_06_FD_184750 | JGI IMG/M metagenome (GOLD analysis project Ga0209223, IMG submission 184750) | Pelagic Microbial community sample from North Sea - COGITO 998_met_06 (SPAdes) (version 2) | ecosystem: Environmental > Aquatic > Marine > Neritic zone/Coastal water | place: Helgoland, sampling...
TGTTTTTGTTTCGGGTTCTGTTTTTGTTTCGGGTTCTGTTTTTGTTTCGGGTTCTGTTTTTGTTTCAGTTTCGGGTTCTGTTTTTGTTTCGGTTTCGGGTTCTGTTTTTGTTTCGGTTTCGGGTTCTGTTTCGGGTTCTGTTTCGGGTTTTGTTTTTGTTTCGGTTTTGTTTTTGTGTCTGATATCTACAATTTTACAGGGGACATTCACAATTTGTAGCCATTCTTCGTTTTTGGATTCACCGTTTGCGGTATTGAATCTGCGAAGATTGGTCTTGTTCGGGGCGCAATAATTTCCGATTTGAGGGGTGTTCATTTTATATGTTGATTGTTTAACTGCGATGATGAGAATTTTGTTAAAAACATTCAATTTTACGTAAAAAGAGAACCTAGAAACTGTCTGTAAAATACGTACTCCGAAAACAATATACAAAATTGATTATATATAATGTAAACTACTTCATCATAACGTATTTTATGATAAATGAACAGTTGCGTTTGAAAGTGAAATGGGCATTGGAGCCCTTTGTAAATGGTTTAACATGTCAAGTGAAAAAAACGGATACCCTGACTGCAAAGCAAATTCGAGACGCAGCACAGGTACAAGAAAAAACGTGGGGTAATCACATGAACGGTCAGAGTAACAACGGGAATTGGACAACCGTTCTAGGTGAGCACATGGTTCGCGATATCTTGGCGTTACGAGGTGAAAATCCACGACGCCCAGCACAAAAAGGTGGTTATTCTCCCGATTGGGAAACCGACGATTATATTTACGAGGTAAAAACCCGCAACTGGACGACGTCCGGAACAGCCGGTGAGAAAGTGCTTGGGACAATGTATAAATACAGTGATATTCCCATTTTGTATGAAAAACCATTGAAAATAGTGTGTGTTGCTTATCAGGAATACGAATTATCGCATGGAACTACTCGTATCTTTGGAGAATTATCCGAAAACAAACAAAAATTTATTCATTTGGCGAAAACGATGAACATTGAGTATATGAAGTTCAGTGACCTTATGAAAGATATAGACATTGATTCTTCTAATTGTACACAATCACCTCCATAGTGGTTGCACTCGGGTCTTTGGAGTTGATAGCTCTTCGCGCAACAATATCTTCAAAATAATAGTCTTTAAAAGTATCCATAACGAAATCTACTTTCGCGTTACTCATTGCGAATTTGATTTTTTTATTTTTCAGTGATTTTATCCCGTCAAACAAGTTGTTATGTGCGTCCAAATTAAATCCGTCAGCAACATATCCTACAAACGACTTCGCATTTTCGGGGGCATATGGTGGGTCCATATATACAAAATCGCCTTGAACCGGTGTTTGAATAGTCTCGTCGAAACCGCGACATTCAAATACGACGTCTTGAATCAACTCACTCACAACGTCCAAGTCTTCTCTGGTAATGATGGTGGGGGTGGTTTTGTAGTGTCCGTAAGGGACATTGTATCCATTGGGTCCTTCGCGATACATTCCTCGGAAACAGAGTTTGTTGATAATCATAAACAATGCTGACCGTTCTACACAGCTTTTGTCGTCCATAGTATTATATTTATTGCGAATCCAGTAATAATAACTTTCTTTGGATGTTTTTGCTTCGTCGATTGACGACGGTTTACGATTGATTTCCATACCGTCCAGGCTATCATACTCATTTATGTAGCGTTCGATGTGTCCAAATAATGAATCTTTGTTGTTTTGTACATGTTTGTATACATGGATGAGTGTTTCGTTGATGTCGTAAGCATATATTTTGTTTGTAATGACGAGTTTCCCTTGTTTTTGTAGAGAAAGAACCGCCAATAATACACTTCCTCCGCCCAAGAACAATTCGTGATAATTGTTGATTTCTTTCGGTACTTTGCTGAGGACATTGTCCAAGATTTGTGTCTTACCGCCGACCCATTTCAAGAATGGTTTTTGTATTTTTTGTTCGGGTTGTTCTTGGTCAATCACTACTTTTTTCTTTTTGGTTACTTTTTTGACCTGTTTGACTTCTTGTATCACAGGTTGTTCATCGGGGTTGCTTTGAATGACTTCTTCTTTTTTTCCTATAATTTGTAGAATATGGTTTTCAATATATTCCATTTTTGTCTTTAATTGTTGAATTTGTTGTTCGAGTTCAGCGATTTTATTTACACTGCTCTCACAAGGTGTCTTACGACGCTTATGTGAATCATAGTGCGATTTTTGAGTGAATTCTTTGCCACAGTCGTCACAACTGTATTTTCCCATGCTTGTTCTATACATATTATTTGGATCATATTTCTAAGTCAATTTTGTATATTAACAAAACTTAACAATTTCGTTAAATGGTTGTGTTCAAATAATCTTCTTTGTATTATATAAATGAGCGGCATCACCTATTATTCAGCAATTTACAACATCCTTCCTAGTAAAAACATAGCATCCAGAATATGTTTTCCAGAATATGAATGTGATTTATTACCACGAGAAATCGGTTTACGTGAACTGGCAGATTTAGTCGCAAATATGCAGAAAATTTGTTTTAAGGATGATAATAAGGATAATGAAAATAGTGAACGTATATACACTATGTTTTTGAATAAACACGACCCAACAGTTGCAGTGGCGTTGTCGTTAGGATACGAAAAAGAAACTACCGATTATACCGATTTTATAGATGGTGGTTCAGCAACGATTAAAATGTCCAAAGAAAATACTTTTACGCAAAGACAACCATGGCTCAATGAAGTATGTCGGTCAAAGCGTATGGAAGGTAATAAAAGTCCTCTTCCCGTTATTATGGACGTGATTGATAAATATATAACGGAAAAACTGAGTAAACGTTACAAAAATATTAACGGATTGTATTTGTATGTGGAAAAAGAACCTGAACATGGTGACCCAGCGGTTTTGTTAAGATATTATCCGAAGTATGGGTTCAAAGAGTTCCTTTTAGGTGGAGAAGTTGATGAAGAATATTACTATATGAAGAAATGTTACGGAAAAGACTTATCACTTTTGCGTAAAACCAAGGCAAAAAGCACAAGGGTTTCTAAGAAACGCAAAACAAATTCCACTGTGAAAAAGGCAGTAAGTATTTGAATGATATAATAGGGTATTTAGATAGAATATTATATAAGGATAGTTTATAAGGGTGTTATGTCTCTCAATATTGAAATAAATACTGATAATGAAGATTTACAGTGGTGGAATTATGATTTGAACCACGAAGATATTCTTCACGATGCTGAAAACATCAAAGAATTACGAAAAAATCAATTATTTAATCAATGTCTGAACGAGATTTTAACAGAAGAAATGGCTGGCGAGGAAGCATCAATGGACGAAACCGAAGATAGCACTTATTTTAATCCTATAAAAGTCCCAAAAGAATCTAAAATCCGTCCAGTTCAATTGTCTAATGTTAATTATACCATTCATGATACGTATTCTGGTAAGAAAATTGGTATTAAAGATAAAATAACACCATCTTATTATTTTGATCCGGCATCCAGAAATTATACAAAACCACAAGTCGCACTAGATTTAAAATCATTTATTCAAGATAACGGTCTTTTGAATACTCCTATTGATTTGACAAAATATGGATTTACAGATACTACTATTAGAATGACTTTTGAGAAAATTCAATGGAATTACTTAGTGATTCATGTAAAAACTCCAGATGATGAATTTAAAATTAAGATTACTCCTAATAAAGGTGAATATGACCCAGAAGACCCTGCCTTCCCTTATCTTTCTGGAAATCCTGAAAAGGCGAAATTTTTTACAAAACACGCGAACGACTATCAAAATAGAGAACTCGTGGTTCACGGTAAACGTTTTATTTTGTGTAAATTATTGGGCGATTTATTACATGCAGGTTTTGCTACGGATGGTGATGCTGTCTTTACAAATGATGGATATTTACGTGATAGATGTATCAAAAATAAAGTAGATGTCATACACAGAGAATATTGTAAAAAAGGTGATATTAACTGTAAAGAAGAGTTCTTGATGGCAAAAACACAAACAGGCGGGGTTGCTGGAAAGAAAGGACAAAAAAAGGCAAAAGTAGTCAAATCGTCGAAGAAAGGTGACATGAAGAAACAACCGAAGAACTTTAATCAAATCAGTATTTATTATTATTATCCCGTTCTAGATGGTGCTCAACAAGGTGGTTCCAAACAGAAAGGCGGAAACAAATCACTCGTTTTTCAGAATGAATCGAACAAACAAAACTTATTGAATCATATTGATAATTATATTTCCAAAATAAATCGTTTTATTGAAGTTTCATCTTTCAAGATGTATGGTAATGACGTTGCTTGTCCTGAAAACGTAAAAACATATATTCAAAAATTAATTGATTATCTATCTGGAGATTGTAAGACCGCGATTGCTGGTCTGGATACAACTATGCAAATTGATGAATTCAACAAAGAACTTACCAAGTGGTTCCCACAAGATATCTTATTTTCTTCTGAAGATATTGCCACCGAAATTCGTCCAGTCACGACAAAATATTTTTCACCAACTTCTATCAAAATGGTTTTTCCTTACAACCAAGATGTTCCTTATGATTTGAACTATTTTACATCTGATAAATTGTCTTTTGCCAAGTTTGTTGCTTCTGAAGTAGAGAAACCCGCAATGTCTCCTTATACTTTGAATGATGTTGTTTCTTATTTTGACCAAAAGTTGAATGCAATTGAACAGCCTGATACAAGTGATATGTATTTACCTGGACATGAAGAATTAGATGAAGCGATTGTATTAATCAACAGATTAAAAACAAAGAGTGATTTACAAAATAACGATGACTTTTTAGTATTAATGAATCTGCTTATAGATTCATCGTTCACTTCTGAAGATGAATTATTGAAAGCGTTTTTAATGGTGATATGTGGAAATGATGAAATCAAAGCACACACTATGTATACTAGTTTATTACCTTTGACGTATTTTAATGGTTTCAATATCTATGATTACCAGATATTATCTGAATTCGTAGAAACTCTTGACGAGAACGTCTCTTTACCTGGAGGATATGAAGCATTCATGAAACTTGTTGGTGGCATTGAAGTTCCCGAAACTGTTTTTACTATGAAAACCGGCATGGATATTACTGAAACGGGAAAAATCGACCAATCGATGCGACGACTTGGTATGGTTGCCGGCAAAAAACAACATAATCGCACCACTCAAAAGGGCGGTTCCAAACCCAAACCCAAATCTACATTGACCGATAAACTCAAGACATACAAAGAAGGCGATACATTCGCCCACGACAATAAGAAATACACGTTAGGTAAAAATAAACATTACACAACTAAAACCCTCACCACATTAGCAGACAAACTGAAGGCACATAACGAGGGCGATTCGTTTGAACACGAAGGCAAGAAATATACATTAGGACCCAATAAGCACACGAAGATTGAGGTGGTTGGTGGTAAGAAGACACGCAGAAAGAAGTCCGCTCGTCGCACGAGGAGAAAAACTTCCAAAAAATAAATGAATTGATAAAATTGAAATGCATATTATGTTGTATTTTTATTTCAACAAGATTCTTAGTTATTGATATCTGAAATATGTCTGTATGGACTGCACCTATTATGTATGCAATTGGTATACGTTTAATTAGTACTAACGACAGATTATTGAAATTTGGTGTTACAAATCGTTTTGATGAAGACATTGATGAAACTGTTGCGCTACAAGATGTTTTACAACGTGAAACTCATAATTTGGACGACGATTGGGAAAAATGCTACGAATTCTTCGCATGGAATTTCGGAGAAGGAAACGCAATTGACGCCAAAAGAGACTTGAACGCGTTGTGTAGAACAAACGGACTTCAAAGGTCAGATGTGTACAATAGACAAGGTGACCACACCGCAGATTATTTTGATATGAACGGCGAAAACGAGGAAGTCGCACTTGGAGTTATTCAGGATTACTTGACCGAAAACAATATCAACTTAGGCGATACATTTATAGCGTGTCCTATATGCAGTGAATATATATATGGTGATAATACTACATATTCTTGTGCTAATGCACAAACAGAATATGATGATGATGGAGAATTAGTAAATGCAAGGACATGTATCACCATTATTCACGAAAGATGTATGAATAGATACGGAAAAACCCATCCAATATGTTCACGACACCATATCGATAGTGATGATTGGTTATGCGCGGAATGTATAGACGTTTGAACAAAATAAATCAAAACATGTTCTCAAACCAATAATATTGTAATCATTCATCATACAATATTATTTACTTCTTCTTCTGGGTGCTTCTCTTCTTCACCGTCTTGTTTCTGTGGGACTTGGCCTTTCTGCAGTAAGTTCTCTTGGGTCCAGCCGCCACCTTGCATCCTCTCACTTTCTTGCACTTGTTGGGTCTCTTCACCGTTTTTCCTTTGCACAGATTCTTGCGATCCATAGTATACACTAAACCTAGAAAAAAAGTCAAGTCGACCTTTTCTTTTTATTTTTTTTATATTTTACTCCTTTTTCTCTTGAATACGCTTGGAACGACGAGGAGGCGGAGGCGGAGGGATAGTTTCGAGGGTTGGTTTGTTCTCACTTTCTACCCGTTCACGCACCAATCGGTCGCGCTCTCGCTTTTCCAGTCTGTATCGCTTACGCACTAGTGCGATCTGCGCATGCATTTCTGCTTCCAATTCGTCACGGATTCGGTCCCAGTCATCCATATTGTGTTCTTCCCAAAACGCATTTCTAACACAAAATCGCTTGTGGTCGCTCAATACATGCTGGAATTTTGCCCAAATGATGCGGATTTCGCGGTCTTCGTTGATGTTAATAACAGGCATATTATCTTATTCTTGTTGTTGCTTACTGTTTGTATAGAAAACAATCAAACAACTATCAATTTTCCTTGATTATGGAGAACACAAGCAGAACGTCTCAAAGGAGAATAAAAACTTCCAAAAAATAAATACAAATAATGTTCTCAAATCAATAAAAAGTCAAGTGACTTTTAGTTTTGTTTTTATTTATACTTCTTTATGCTGTCTTTGTATACATACTACCACGTCTGTATGGTGCTAAAGGGTCGTTGGACGTTTTACTATGAACACGAGCAGAACGTCTCAAAGGAGGAGGTGATGCATCTTTTGCCTCCTTGCGTTCCAAACTGTCCTGTCGTCTTTTCTCAAGCATTAATTTATGTTCTTCGCGCAATTGTCTTTCGTTTTCTGCCTTCTTAGCTCTTACAATTTTCTGCATCTCAGAGATTTCCTTGCGACGCTGGGATTCCAAATCTCGGCGAACTTGTTCCCATTCATCCAAAGTATTATTTTTCCAATGTGCTCTTCTTGAACGCTGATGATCAGCCAACACGTTCTGGTATTTGGACCAAATCAAGCGGAGTTGGCGGTCTTCGTTAATATCGATAGGCATAATTGTTCTTGTTATTCTTCTTATTGTTTCACTGCTTCTAATAACAAGCAGTGAAAAGATTTCAATTTTCTACGATTTTGGAGGGTTATATGAGAACATTTTCATTAATTTTTCAAAAGACTTCTCATAAAACTAGTTGGGTTCTCATGGTGACGATGATAACAATCCAGAATTTCTTTGGGTGTCTTGTTTATGCGATTCAATTGGTCTTCGTCTGCCAAACAAGGTTCGTTGTACAAATGTGTATACATCTCAGAAATAAAATCCGAACGTGCATTTCCAATCGTGCCCGTGTAATGTTCTCGTATTTGTTGAATATATTGTAAAATATCGTTTTCGGAGAACTCTTCGCCGAATAAACACATTTGAATATCACTCGTGTTGACTGTCTGTTTCGCGCGATTCACTGATGAAGTATGTTTCAATAGGATATCACAACATAAATCATCGTCCAAATCGATAGATTTGGATACAATATTCTTATTATGGATAGTGCATAAAATCTGTTTTAATAAGTCTTGAATATCTGTTTGGGTTCTCGTACGTAGTATATGACAACACACCAAGATAAAGTCTTCTTGATAATCATTCGCAGTTTTCAAATTCTTAGATACCTTTGTCAAATACCTACTTTGAGAACCTTCCAATATTAATTCATCATTTTCTTCAAAATGAAATCCTTCATTTAAATCAAAGTGAATATTGTGTTTAAATATAAAATGCGCGAAAAGCGACCAAGCACACGAAAAAAATAACCAAGATATGAAATATTCTATCGGGTTCTCAAGTGTCATAATATATATAACATGAATATACCTTTAATTACTCATTTTACTAATTTATTATTTTACTGTCGAGAACCGGATATCGTATTTTCAAACAAAATATATTATAGAATCAAATACAATAATGAAAATCATATAGAAGTGTGACTGCATAATAGTGTAAGTCGTCACAATATGTTTAAATTTAATCGTAAGAACGCAAGTACACGCAAACAGAACAAAAAAACAAATATTATTATAAAAAACGACGACGAAGATGAAGAAGACCCCGAAGAAGAAGACAAACTGCGAAAAATCACCCGTGAAGAGAATCATATTTATTTTCACGCAGAAGTAGACAGAGGAAGTGTATTTGAAATGATCGAATATCTTCGTAAGTGCGAACTTGACAACATTGTCACTGCACACGAACTATGTTTGGACGAAATCCCGATTTATTTACACATTAACTCATTTGGTGGTTGTTTGTTTGATGCAATGACCGCGATTGACGCGATTCAGTCATGTAAGGTACCTGTATATACTATTATCGAAGGCGCTACTGCGTCAGCAGGAACACTAATGAGTGTGGTAGGAACAAAGCGATTTATGCGACCAAACGCATACATGTTGATTCATCAATTATCCGCGGGTGCGTGGGGGAAAATGGCGGAATTGGAAGATGAATTCGCAAACAATAAAATATTGATGGACAAAATAAAAACCATATACAAAGAACACGCATCTATTCCCAAAAAAGAATTGGCCGACATTTTGAAGCACGATTTATGGTGGGATTTTGAAAAATGTAAGAGTTATGGATTGGTCGATGAGGAATGGAACCGCACATAAAAATCATGATGTATCAAAAAATTACAAAATTACAAATCTAGGTTTGTAATTACAAATTGTAAAGTTGTAAAATTTCGCGTTTTTTTGTAATTTTGTATTTTTTGATTTGTAATACAAATTCACAAAACAAATATTTACAATCTGTTTTGTGAATTCATTACCATATATGGTGTATTAGTTTAGAAATCATTATTTTTGTAGTCACATACAATATAATATGTCTGATTGTTCAGCAGTATACATTAGCCCCCAACATTTCCAAACAAGGGATATGTACACCAACCGCGTAAATCACTATGATATGATGGATATGTGTCATAACCACTATGACATGACCAGACCCATCATTTTTACTGACCCGTCCAACTTCGCATCTTACGACGAAGAAACGGAAGAAATGAAAGCATTCAATAACTTATCGCAAAGTTATAAAAAATCCTTGTTGGAGGGTCCAAGTGCAATCAACTTCAACTATGAAATCGAAATGGAATACAATGGTCCCACAGGACCCACTGGTCCACCTGGACCAACAGGAAATATTGAATTATCCACAAAGAAAGCCGACATACTTAGTGTGTATACCACCCGTCAACAAGAAATATCCACAAATAACCATGTTACATTCGATTTTAATAATGTGGTTCGCGGCAATTGCTATCACGAACCAGGCAAATCCGAACTATGGGTATGGACGCCCGGATGTTATTGTGTGTATTACAGTTTGTACACAGCGGAACCGTGTCAGTTTTCATTATCAAAAAATGATTCGTTAGTGATTCCTGGAAGCACCATTGGTAGTGTCATTGGTTCATCCCAAAATACGCATATGTTCGTAATACAAGTAACCGATGACGATTTGTCGATTGAAACTGGATTGGAAACACCCAAAGTTGCTTGTAAATTGCAATTGATAAACAACACTACTTCCACGCCGAGTATTACCTTGATCGACGCCACCGGTTCCAATAATATATTACCTCAAGTGTCGGCATCATTCAACATGTATTTATTACAAGGTTAAAATTTTACAATATACTATTATTTGAATTATATTGTAAACTTATATTTTGACTCCGGACTATCAACCACACTTAATCGCTGTCGCTACCAGATTCACCAGTGGGACCAGTGGGACCTGTGGAACCTGGAGTTCCGGCAAGACCAGTTTCACCAGTGGGACCCGTGGAACCTGGAGTTCCGGCAAGACCGGTTTCACCGACGGCACCAGTGGGACCTGGAGTTCCGGCAAGACCGGTTTCACCGACGGCACCAGTGGGACCTGTGGGACCTGGAGTTCCGGCAAGACCGGTTTCACCGACGGCACCAGTGGGACCTGTGGGACCGGTTTCTCCATCAGAACCATCTTCTCCATCAGAACCATCTTCTCCATCTTGACCATCTTGTCCATTTTGTCCATTTTGTCCATCTTGACCATCTTGACCATCTTGACCATCTTGACCATCTTGTCCATCCTGACCATCTTGTCCATCCTGACCTTCCTGACCTTCTTGTCCATTTTGTCCGTCCTGTCCATCTTGTCCTTCAGAACCATTTTGACCATCTTGTCCTTCAGAACCATTTTGACCATCTTGTCCTTCAGAACCATTTTGTCCATCTTGTCCGTCCTGTCCTTCAGAACCATCCTGACCGTCTTGTCCGTCCTGTCCTTCAGAACCATCCTGACCGTCTCGTCCATCGCGTCCATCCTGGCCGTCTTGTCCTTCTTGACCATCTTGACCTTCTTGACCATCTTGACCTTCTTGTCCGTCTTGTCCATCGCGTCCGTCTTGTCCATCTTGACCATCGCGTCCATCTTGACCATCGCGTCCATCTTGACCATCGCGTCCATCTTGCCCGGGAAGACCTATTGGACCTCTACACCCCTTTTCACCCGTAGGACCCGGTATGCCTTGTATACCAGGACAACCCTTAGGTCCAGTTGGACCAGTAGAGCCAGTAGAACCAGTATCACCTTTTGCACCAATTGCTCCCGAAGCACCAGTAGGTCCAGTAGGTCCAGCAGGACCTCTACAGCCTGTATCACCTTTAGGACCTCTGCAACCGGTATCGCCTTTGGGGCCTGCACATCCGGTATCTCCTTTGGGGCCAGGTGGACCGCGTATTATTCTACAAATACATGGGTTACGATAACATAAATGGCAGAACGTATTCACTATATTGCAACTGGGATCAGGTACATTATAACTACAATCATGAGGTGGGTGTGAAATTATAGGTAGTCCCCCGCACCCTCAAGGATGTCCACCATGTCCACCTCCACGAATAGGTCCAGGGGAGTTCTCACGCTCAGAACTGTGAATGTGGACGTTGTTTCCATATCCTACATCATTTCCGAAACCGTGTCCATATCCACCACCATATCCACCACCATATCCGAAACCAGGTCCGAAACCAGGACCGAAACCAGGACCAATTCCGCCGTATCCAGGTCCACCTAAGATACCAGAACCAAGGGCATAAGGAGTCTTAAGAAGGTTGTTGTCGCTGTTAGCCTTGATGAGCTCGTCACGAAGACTCTCGCGCTCAAGACGGTCATTCTTCTCCTTAAGTTCGCAGCAGCACTTCTCGATCTTGTTACCGAGTTCCTGGGTGTTCTTAAGGGCATCGTATTTCGCCTCAGCAAGCTGGGCAGAGATAGAAGAACCTAATTTCTGGTTCTCCAGCTGGTTCATGGCGAACTGCTGGGCGGACTGAGAAGACAAGTCAGCCTTGCACTTCTGCATCTCCATCTGGGTCATAGCGAACTGATTGTCGCTCTTGGAAGACAGGTATTGACCCATCTTCTGTTGTTCTAGCATAAGAGTAGAATATTGGTCGGCACCTTGTTTGGTCAAATCTGCCTGTGCTTTCACTTGTCCGACAGCAATCGTAGAGAACCCATTGGTTAACGCCTGTCTGGTCTCCCAAGCACCGTCGGTGACGTGTTTGGTCAATACGTTCAAACTCTGAACGTTGTTGCTAATCATTTCAGCACCAGTGCGGTTCACATCGTTCAAGATAGAATGACGCACATCCGTCAGTTTGGCGTCGAGCTGACCGCCTTGGGTGACGGTAGTCACACGACTCTCGCCCGCGTTGCGCTCAATAGAACCCAATAAATTGGCATTTGTGTTCTGAGTTGCTTGTATACCGTTAGCACCATTGCGCTCAATCGCAATAGCCAAATCACGAGCACTATCAGCAGCAGCCTGACGACTAGCAGCGGATGTGACGGTAGTAGTTAAACGATTCTCGCCAGCAACCTTCTCAATGGCGGTCATGATAGTGCCGCCGTTTCTCTCCACAGATCCCATGACCTGTCCGTTCGCACGCTCGGTAGTTGCGGCTCCGTTAGCACCGACACGCTCAATCGTAGTCTGTGCCTGACCGGCGGTTCTCTCGACATCGCCGACGATTTGAAGATTTCCACGCTCGATAGCATCGCGAAGACCCAATGTAGATTGGGTAACCTCCTTGGTCAAATTACGCTCAGCGTTGATAACTGAGTCCTGCACCTTGGTATCACCATAGGGCATATAAGCATAGGGCATCTCGCCACCAGCACCGCCAGCAGCGGCACCGTTGGGGTAAAAGTTTTGCCATTGTTGAAATGGCACACCATTAGAAGTCGTCGTAGTAGAAGACATACTATACGATAAAGTAATACTATTATTTTTACCAATTTTTTTATTTCGTTTTCACCTAAAACTATTAGCATATATGCTGTGGTTACAAAAATAATATCAGTAGTTACAGTTGTAGCAGTTTGTAATTTATAAATATATGGAGTCACGGTTTTCAAGAAATGTAATTTGTAAATTTCACAAATGTTATACAACATTACAAATCTATACCAGTATTTGAAAATTGTAACGTTTGTAAATTGGTCGGCACTATTTTAGCAGTCATAATGTTTTATTTCGTGAATTTATTATTCAACGAGTAGTCTATAAAATGTATACCGCATCCCAATATTATCATGTGAAATACGAAAACGAGGCCTTAAAATATAACTACAACAAGCTAGTCAGCATATTGAATAATATACACGAAGAGAACCAACAAGTGGAACAGTCTGTTGGTCCTAATCACAATTCAAAAATAGAAGATAGCAGTATTGTGGAGATGTTAAAAAAACAGAATGCGATGTTAAACCGGGAACTTATCAACAAAAACAAACACATTGCGTTTTTGAATTCTACGCGACGTGAATATGTAACTTCGCCCAGATCTATGAGTTCTCTTCAAATAGACCAATGTTCCGATATCAGTGAAATGTCTACTTGAACTGATTTTATGCGTACGTACATCCCAAAATAGCGGATTACGAGGACAGGATTATATATTTCACAATACCATATAAACATTTGCGTTCATACATAGATATTATAGTATACTCTATTACATATATATGTCTGCATTACACATTACTCATCCGCGTATATGCGAATACTATACAAATCATCCACATGTTGATATTGAAAAGGTCAATTTGGCCGTGATCGACCTTTTGAAAGTGTTTGATAACCATCGTCCGAGTGACGATACCATCGCAAATATGATCATGCGAAACGTGCAGCAAGCAATTAGCAATGAAACGATTGGCGCACACAATGAACAATTCATTGAAGACAACAAACGAATGATGCAGCAACTAATTTCTGAAGAATATACGAATAATTTGGAAGAATTAAAAAAGTTATTGAATGATTCCAATAAGCCGAATACGAACAACACCGAGCTTATTAAAGAGTATATCAACAACTTTGAAATGAAATCCTCTATGATGCTTCAAAACGCACAACAACCCATTTATTCTTTCTTGTCGTCATCGGAAGATAGACTACAACAAAGCATTTCTTCTATCAAGAAAGAAACGACGTTGGACGAAGAATCTCTTCATATTCTAAAAGACATTTCAAACGTATTAACCCGTCTACCGAGCATGGTAGGCAACAACGAGTCATTATCTAAAAGACTGACTAATCTATACGGAACTGCCGATATCCGTAATCTTCCTTGCGAGGAAGAGAAACAAGTCGTTCTTATGAAACGGTTCCGTAAACCAACGATTCATTTACAACTGATTTCACAGGACGACAATGTGAACAGCGAACAAATCACCTCTTCGTTAGCTTTGTTGAGCGACCAGAACTGTAACGGTATTCTGCTATCTAACAATTCTGGCTTTTCTGGCAAAAAAGATTTCCACATAGACATTCACAATAATAATATCATTGTCTACGTTCATAACTTCAAATCAAATGATGATAAGCTACAGATGGCGATTCACATTGTAGATAATTTCGTTACGCGAATGAACGAAGTGTCTAATGTGAATGCGAACGGGCTCCATATTTCCAAAGAGCTTCTTGAAAAAATAAACAATGAATACCAGTTGTTTATTTCTCAGAAAATCGCGGTCACTGACTTATTGAAAGAAAACCAGAAGAAAGTCATTAGCCAAATAGACGAGATTAAGTTTCCATGTTTGGATAAATACTTGTCTAGCAAATTCGCAGCACCCGTTACGACCTCAGGGTTAAAATGTGACGTGTGTAAAAACTACAGCGCCAATAATTTGAAAGCATTGGCTGCTCACAAACGCGGATGCTTGCGCAAGCACCCCAATTTCAACAAGAAAAGCGATGACCTAGAGAATATGCCTCCCAATATGCTTATTCGGTAGAATCGCTCGCAGTGTATATGTAATCATAATTAGTGGAGTCGTGTAAATCGTATGTGTAAAAAGTGAAGTGGACGTAATCATAATAATCCATCGTGGAGTCGTGTAAATCGTATGTGTAAAAAGTGAAGTGGACGTAACAATAATAATTAATGTCGTGTAAATCGTATGTGTAAAAAGTCAAGTGGATTAAAGAATACAAAAAATATTAATAGGCGTGAAATCATATTTGTATGTGAAGACAACATATACTACTCATTGTGTGAGAGTGTATATGTTGAGATTGAGATTGGAATTTAAAACTTGAAATATAATATGTCACACTTGTATATAGATGGTTAATTTAGAACAGATACACGCTACTATACCCCATTTGGTTGCGGTATTTACATTTGTTATCATTATTAGTGGTAATTATCTTGGCGAATTATTCCCGTGTAAAGTCCAACATTTCTTTTCAGAAAGTATGATTCTGAAACATTTTTTAGGATACCTAACTCTTATGTTTTTTGTTGTCTTAACAATACCCGAAATTTCTGAATCGGGTAATATTATCGTATCGTCGGCGCTTATGTATAGCGCGTTTGTTCTTGTATCCAAGACCCATTACAGATTTTGGTTCGCCATTTTCGGTATAACAGGTGTGGTGTATCTATTACATATGTTTAAAAAGACGCTTCCTATCACGAAAAAAGAGGAAACTACTGAAGAAACACCTAAAATGCCAACAATTAACGAGTTAATCGATACGGTTGGGATGTCCGAAGTGAGCGAGTTTATGAGCACTACCGAACCAGTAAACGAGGAAGATAAGGATAAAATAGAAGAAGAACAGCTTGATAAAAACAAGGCGTTAGTCGGAAAAATTGAGATTGCTAACACCTTGTTGACTGCTGTCGTCTTTCTTATCACCGCCACTGGTTTCGTCACTTATATTGGAGAAAAGAAGCATGAATACGGGAAAAAATTCAGTTATGCTCAATTTCTGTTAGGAAAACCATCTTGTCAAAATAATGACTTGAAATACAACTCCGTTATCAAATCTCTTTCTTATGCTTTCAAATAAGCACCCATTGTAACTACAGAAGATAGCGTCGCTTGTATACTACCACAAATGTAACACAATGATTACATATATACTGCGCGTATGCTGTGTTAATATATATGTTTAGATATTTTGCGTTTATTATAGTATCATTAATTTCTATAATAAAATATGCCCGGTTCGGGAAACAACAGTCCTACGGGAAACAACAGTCCTACGGGAAACAACAGTCCTTATGTTGACGCAAGTGGCAATATTACTTATGATATAAGCGGAACTACATATGTTTCTCCGAAAATCGTGTCTGATTTGTCCAGTTCCACTGTAACTGGAACCGGTTACGAAATAACGGATGCTGAAGGGAAAGACGAAGATGGAGATGACCTCAAAAAAACGACGTTTGATACGACGAATCCCGAGTTGTATGATCCTCAGATCCATCAAGATTTGAACGAAACCATCGAAACCTACAACGATTTGTCAGGTGTGGATTTGTCTGGCAATGTCTCACAGACGAGTGCCCTATTTGAAGAAATCAAAGATTATGCGTCGCAACTACAGTGTTCGGATTTCCACGGAAAAGGTTCCATCGAAGACTACAACGCGCTTTTTGAAGCAGCTGGTCGCATTGCGAACGACACCAAGCAAATTGAATTGGATGTAAATATAGATGGGTTCAATGAATTCGCAGAGGCGGCGGATGATTTGAGTAGTTTGTTTGAAGGTTTCATTCTGAAATTAAACAACGTGAGCGTCATCACCGACGTGAATTTTTTAACCAGTGTTGTCTTCGCATTAAAGCGCATTGTCAATCTATCCGAGACATTTGGTCGTTTCAAACAGACGGTTTTTTCCACCAGTGCGATTCAACTACCCAAATCTGCGTTTGATACCAAAGTTGTCCTTGATGGAGTCATGGACGAAATTAACTGTGCGGTTCAGTATATCGACCATTTCGTGAACCCGACTGACCCCTCTTTGAACGAAGCGGCGTTATCGGCAGAAGAAAAGGAAATCATCCAGAAATCTGTGGATACCATTGATAACTGGAACAATATGGCTGAATACGGTGTGAGTATCGCTTTGTCGAATGATGAAAATATACAATGTATCCAACAATACAGTCTGGACTTGAAAACCAAGAAATCGTCGCTTATTACAGCATCGTCTAGTCTGCGCGCAAAACTGGCAGCATTTAACATCGTAGAAGGGTAACCACTTTATATATATTTGTATACACAGTTACGACGAAAATTGAAATAAAGAATACCTACAATCATAATAACAATCAAACATTGTTATTATCAATATGTTCACTAGAAATCAAAAAGTAGTCATTGATTTTGATGGAGCAAGTAAGGCATGGAACGCTAACAAAAAGAGGACAGGGAATGGGTGTTATGTATATGTATGCGGCACCCAACTCAAAAATGGGAAACTTTGTCAGAATCCTCAAACATGTCATCTTCACCGACAAATCACTCAATCATTGAAAATAAGGTAGTCATGTCCTGGCTCATCGTAGAGACATCCTCGCATTTCATGTTGTATTGTTCCACTTCATTCATACATTTCTCCAAAAATTCATCATCGCTTTTCGGAAGGGTTTCTATGTATTTCCCTTTCAATATTTCAATGACTACATTCCCCATTTCTTCCGTGGTCGCATCCAATCGGAATATCTCCCCAGTTTTGATATTAAACAAACGGAATTGTTTGTTTTTTTCGTCGTCGTCGCCATCTTCGTATCGTAGACGCCATAACCAAGCATACAACACCAGTTGCACATAATGTTCTATCACCGTTTCGGTCGTGCATTTCAGTTCCCACAACGTAGATTGTGTAATCAAATCTACACGCACTCCGAACCGAATTTTTCGGTCGTATTCAGGCAAATGTTCCTGTAAGATTTCATCTATTTTGGCATTCACTTTGACCATATCATTGTTCACAATGGCGACCTCTGCTTGTGGAGCATAATCAGACAATTCCTCTTTCAATACTTCATTCAGGCGCTGTTTACAACTAGTGACCATCGCCCCGTCTAACCACGTATATTCGTCACGTTCAATTTGTCGCAGTTTAAACAACAAGTTTTCGTTTAGAGCAATGCTTACGTTGCAAATATACAGATAGTCCTCAATGGTGGTGATTTCGCTAGGTAAATCCACAATGATTTTACGTAACAATTCGGGCACGTGTTTCTTTTCTTGCATATCTTCCATAATCCGGTTTAATAAGAGTTGACCTTGTTTGATAGAACGCCCTTCATTTTTGCCTCCGTGCATTTCATTCAAATAGTCGTAATACATAGAAGGAATCGCAATGCCATTCAGATCACTCACTTCTTCGTATAGTCCATTTTTTGTCTGGAAAACGGTGGGGATGTCAATTTCATCAAATCCTGTTTCTTCGCGGACAAACATAGAATCAATCATAGGAGAAATTATATCCATGACTTCTTCGGAAATGAACTTGGTCAGCTCCGTCGCGGTAACATTGCGTACGTCTTGTTTGGAATCATCGTCGTCTTTTACAAGA
>Ga0209223_10002517_pt1 | contig 18294 bp, 11 predicted proteins | sample COG_06_FD_184750 | JGI IMG/M metagenome (GOLD analysis project Ga0209223, IMG submission 184750) | Pelagic Microbial community sample from North Sea - COGITO 998_met_06 (SPAdes) (version 2) | ecosystem: Environmental > Aquatic > Marine > Neritic zone/Coastal water | place: Helgoland, sampling...
GATTTTTTGGTTGGCTTTTAGTGAAAACATTCACATAAGAAAGGCTTCGGAAATTGATGCTGATAGCATGCAGTATTTTAAAAAACTGCATAAGGCGTTGTTGGAAAGAGGGGTTTATGTTGGTCCTTCTGGGTTTGAAGTAGGGTTTATATCTGAAGCACACACCAAAGAGTATTTGGATATAGCGATTCAAGCCTTTAAAGAAAGTTTGGATATAGCTTTTGAGTAATTTATAAAGAGTTTAACATTTTCTAATACTTAATACAAAAAATGACTGTTCCTAGATGTAAAACATTTCCCCGATGTAATAAAAACTTTCAGGAAAATAGGAGCAATAATTAATTCAAGTCAAAATTCGGTTTAGGTGCCGATTTTAATTTTTTCTTTTTCGGTTTAATTTTATCTGTAAACATTATCGTAATCATTTCGTCATCAACAGTAATTCGTGTTCTGCTCATACCATTATTAATGCTCCAAGGCATGGCTTTTTTAAATTGATATTCAACAGCTTCATAAGATTCATCATCAAAATATAAAGCTGTACCGATAATAACTCCTCCTTTTACGTTAACTTTTGCAGTATAGCAGTCCGTGGTCGTTTCGGTTCTAATAATTACTACCACTTTGTCATGATCACCATCATTAATGGGATCAGCTCCCCTGTTTTCAAACACTTTTTTCCATTCATCGTAACAGCTAAAAAGTTCTTGAGCGCTGAAGGATGAGCTAATAAACAGCAAAGCAGATAAAATGTATAGTTTTTTCATGTGATTGTTTTTCGATTAATCAAATGTATATAAAATTTGACACGACCTCCTGCTAATATAATGGGATTGTTAAGTATATAATGTTGATAGCGGTGAAGCAATCCTAAAAGGGAAGTTAGCAACGTATTAAAATTACGTTCTAACATTTGACTTTTGCCACCAACCCCAAAATCAATAATATGTTAATTAAAACATTTGGCAGTGCTGTTTATGGCGTCGAAGCTATCACGATTACAGTAGAAGTCAACATAGGAAATGGAATAAAGTTTTTTTTAGTAGGACTTCCTGATAACGCAGTCAAAGAAAGTCATCAACGGATATCTGCAGCATTAAAAAATAATGGATATAGAATTCCAGGAAAGGAAATAACTATAAACATGGCCCCTGCCGATATCAAAAAAGAGGGCTCTGCATATGATATCACAATTGCAATTGGTATTCTCGCAGCTTCGGGGCAAATAAAAAATCATACTGAAGTAAGTAAGTATGTAATTATGGGCGAATTGGCGCTTGATGGAGCGCTACGTCCAATAAAAGGAGCTTTACCAATTGCCGTAAAAGCCAAGAAAGAAGGCTTTGTAGGAATCATTCTTCCGCAGCAAAATGCTAGAGAGGCAGCTTTTGTAGATGGGCTTCATGTTTATGGGGCAGAGAATATTATCCAGGTCATTGAGTTTTTTAACGGTGCAAATAATTTACAAAGAGTAAAGGTAGATGCCAAAAAAGAGTTTTCGAAGCGACCAATTACCGGAGATATCGATTTTGTTGATGTTAAAGGACAAGAGAACGTCAAGAGAGCATTAGAAATTGCAGCAGCAGGAGGACATAACGTCATTATGATTGGCCCTCCTGGTTCCGGAAAATCTATGTTGGCTAAAAGAATCTCCACCATATTGCCACCGTTATCGTTAGAGGAGGCTTTGGAAACTACAAAAATTCATTCGGTTGCAGGAACATTAAATAGTAAGGAAGGGTTATTAACCAATCGACCTTTTCGAAGCCCACATCATACCGTTTCAGATGTTGCTTTGGTCGGTGGAGGTACAAATCCCAAGCCCGGTGAAATTTCTTTAGCACATAATGGGATTTTATTTTTGGATGAATTGCCTGAATTTAAACGATCGGCTTTGGAGGTTCTTCGACAACCTCTAGAAGATAGGGAAGTAACTATTTCAAGAGCGAGGATGAGCGTGAATTATCCAGCAGGATTTATGTTGATTGCAGCTATGAACCCATCTCCAAGCGGCGATTTTTATGACGTGAAAGGGAACGAAGGAGATCCAGAACATATAGTTAAGAGGTACTTGGCAAAGATTTCGGGGCCTCTTATGGATAGAATAGATTTACATATAGAAGTTCAGCCAGTGCCCTACGAAAAATTATCTGATAAAAGGGAAGGAGAAACGAGCAATGAAATCAGAGAAAGAGTTACTATAGCAAGAGCTATTCAAGAAAAACGATTCGGAGAAATAAACGGTATATACAGTAATTCCCAACTCACGCCTAAATTGCAAAAAGAGCACTGTAAAATAGATAAAGAAGGGGATAAGCTAATGAAAAATGCCATGGAAGTACTAGGGCTTTCAGCTCGTTCTTATGGAAGAATATTTAAGGTAGCGCGAACGATTGCAGATTTGGACAATTCCCAGAATATTTGTGTTAGCCATATTGCTGAAGCGATACAATACCGGAGTTTGGACCGAGATGGTTGGTTGGGGTAATGCGATTATTTCCTATGAAAGTCCACCTCAAATTCAGACCGTCTATTTACCGCATGTTCTTTTTCAGAACATAATTCTGGTTTGTAACAATTGTTTACAAAACTAGTAGCACCCAATGATTTCGTAGTTATCCTAGCTCTTTCAATTCCTTTCAAAATAAGGTATTGTTGAACAGAACTAGACCTTTCCTCAGAGAGGGCTATGTTATAACTACTTCCTCCTCTACAATCCGCATATGATTTGATTAAAATTGTTGCCTTGGGATTGTCTTTTAAGGTTGTCAAAACGTTCTCCAAATGTGTTTTTGAGCTATCTGTAATTTTAGATTTTGCATATTCGAAGTAAATAGCCTTTACCTTGAACCCCGCATAATCCATTATTAGGTCTATTTTGAGGTCTAAATTAGTGTTGCTAGGGATGGTTTTACCTGTTGGGATATCCATGGATTTTGGAAAATAATTATCTTTTTCAAACTTTAATGTGTAGTCTGAGTTGGGTTTTAAATTAAAGTCAAATCTTCCGTTTACATCAGAGTATACAACAATTTTCTTTTCAGTTTTTAAGTCAATTAATGTTATTTTAACCCCATCTAACGGTTTGCTGTTTTTACTTTCAGTAACATAGGCATAATTTGAACCACCTTTTGGTTTTAGGTTAATATCCAAGCGGGTGGAGCTATCCCAATTGTCCCCTGTGAAAATATTTTCTAATCCAGAAAAGCCATCTTTTTCAGCGATGATTTGATAATTTGCATTTTTTTCTATTTCAAACTTGTAGTTTCCATTTTCATCCGAGGTTAGCTCTGCCACCAAGCTTCCATTTTCATCAAATATTTTGACAATTACACCAGAAGCAGATGTTCCATCTTCGTTTCTAATGGTTCCTTCTACAAATGTTACTGGAGCTTTAAGCTCAATATCTGTTGAACCAGCGGTGTCGTAACTGTCATTTGTTTCAATATTTTCAGAACCTCTTTGCTTTCCATCGATTCCAGTAATTTCATATTTTTTACCTTTATCTAATACAAATTGGTAAAAGCCGTTTTCGTCTGTTTTAGAGACAATAAGGACATTGCCTTTCTCATCGAGCAGCTCCATTCTGATGTTTGAAGCAATGGAACCATCCGAATTGGTTACTTTTCCTTGCGCTGTGTTTGTAGGTTTTAGAATAAGGTCAAAATCTTTTTGCCCATTCCACGTTGAATCTGTTAAGATTGTATCAACTGCTCCTAATCCAACAGCACTAGCGATTAGGGTATATGCTTCATTTGATTTTAAAAGGAATTTGTATTTTCCATTTTCATCGGAATAGATTCTTTCCAGTTCCATTCCAGTGTTATCCAATAGTTTTACAAATATTTCTGATGCAGAACTTCCATCTTCTAATCGAACAGTACCTTGAACCACTTCAGTTGCCTTTAATGTTATATCTGTGTTCTTGTTATTGTCCCAATCTTGATTTGTGATGATCTTTTCAGAACCCCTAAATCCATCATTGGAAGCGACTATCTCATATTCTTTGTTTTTGTCTAATAAAAATTGGTAATGACCATTTTCATCTGTTAATGCAGAAAAAATTACGTTACCTTTTTTGTCAAACAGCTCAACTTGAGTGTTACTTGCAAATAGTCCTTCTTCTGTTAAAACTATTCCTTGAACTGTTTCATGCGGTTCTAATATCAAATCAACATCTTGTTCACTTGTCCAGTTTTCATCAGTGTAAATCTCTTCTTGCGCAGAAAAGCCTTTTGTGCTTGCAATCAGTTCATATTTTTTATCTTCTTCAAGGTCTAGCCGATACTGGCCATTTTCATCAGTATATATTTGACTTACCTCAATCCCATTTTCATATAATTTAACCAAAACATTTCCAGCAGGATTTCCATTATTATCAGCTACCAATCCTTTAACATATGTTTTGCTTGGTTTTGGTCGGAACTGAAGCAAATCATCATCACCATGTCCTGGATACCTATTTGAGGTAACAAAACCATATTTTTCATCATTTGGATTTAATAAAATGCCAAAATCATCAGCAGGAGAATTTTGGGGCGCTGCTAAAATTATAGGATCTTCTACTCCGTTAGGTGTTACATTCGCTCTAAAAATGTCTAAGCCCCCAAAACCTGCTTTACCATTTGTAGAGTAGTATAAAAAATTTTCATTTACCACAGGAAAGACTTCATCTCCTGCTGTATTTATCTTCTCTCCTAAATTAATGGGTTCTTGCCAACTTCCATCTTCTCCTAAGATACTGGAATACAGATCACTTCCACCAAATCCATCTTTTAGATTTGAGGAGAAATAAAGTGTTTTTCCATCTTTTGAAAGTGCTGGATGTCCTGCTCCGATCGCATTAGATAATCTTTTAATGTCAACCTTTTTTACATCAATAAACCTTGTAGATGCCGTATCCAGCGTAGCTTTATATATTCTAGGGTGGCTTTTTGCTCCCCCCACAGACCAATCAGTAATGATATCAACTTTGGTGAAGTAGATTTCTCCTGTTTCTTGGTTTATATCGAATGCACCTATGTGAAATTTTTCACTTTTCGCAATTAATGTTGGCTCCCCAAACACCCCGTTCTTAAAGGTTGCGTAATACATAACGCTTAATGGCCTTTCTGCGGAACCGTATGCCAAACTATCCATTTGGATGTATTCCGACGAATAATCTAAATTTAGTCTTTTTTTATCATCTTGTTTAATCTCTTTAATATATAGGATTCCATTTTTGTACCATTTTGGAGAAAATTCTGCAATTGGGGAATTAATATAACTTTCATTTATTACCTCTAACCCTGATGTTTTTTCATGAATTGATGGGATTTCAGCAAGGTGCTCCAGCATTAGGTTGTTATATGGATTTAATGAGTCATGCGCTTTTGAGATAGTGAAATAATCGTCTGCTTGGTCATATTTTTTATTGTTTTTTAAACAGACTCCGTAGTAATAGAAGTTAATTGCATCTGTATTTTCTATTTTAACTATTTTTTGATATAGTGCTTCTGCTTTTAGATAGTTGTGAGTTTGAAGTTCACAAAAAGCATATTTCGTCAAACGTTCATCATCCAAATCAGCTTCTTTTTCATAAAATTTAATTGCTTGATGGAATTCAAAATTATCAAAAAGGGCATCTGCTATTTCAACTTGAGCGTTTGAGTGTGCCCATATAAAAAATATGCCAAATAGTAGAAATAATTTTTTTGCCCTCACTATCATAAAATCTTTACTCTGGAAAAGATGAATAAATTCGATTTCTTTTATGCCAAGGTGTTTTCTCTTTTGAATTGTCCGAAAGTTTCACTCTTAAGAAAACCTCATGTGAACCTGTATTATATGTTGCTAAATCAGACATAGTTACGTCAAAAGAATAACCAAATGAAATTTTTCCTAACTCCGTTCCAGCCATAATTGCTATTGCATCTTGCAGCCTGTAAGACACTCCTAACCAGTATGCCTCTTTGTAAATAAACCTTGCATTTCCGTCCATTTGGAATGGAGCATTTGTCATGTAACGAAACATAACAGAGGGATCAATTGCAAAATTATCGCTTATTGGAAATGTATAGCCCCCATGAAGATAAAATGTTCTATCCAATGTGCTTGAAACAGTGGCGTTTATATCGAATAAATCATTTTTACTTTCCAATATGTTAAAAGTCGATAATCCTGCATAAAATCTTTCGCCGTACCAATATAATCCAAAGTTAAAATCTGGAATCATTTGATTGTTAGCACTGTTTTGAATGGCAATATCATTTGGAATTTCTGTTACTAATTTATTCTTATCTAAAATAAATTGAGTTAAAGCAGCTGAGACTCCAAAAGATAACCTGGATGCGCTGCTTATTTGTATCTGGTGGGCAAAAGTAGCGCTGAATCCAGTTCTTCGAGATGGTCCAGCAACATCATTAAATATATGTGCTCCTACTCCGGATTTCTCACCAAAAAATGTGTGTGCCATTACGTTCTGAGTCACCGGAGCGTCATCCATTCCCATCCATTGTCTTCTAAAAGAAAAGGTTATGGGCGTATAGTTTTTTGTTCCAGCAACAGCAGGGTTAATTGCAAAATAGTTAAACATGTATTGGCTATTCAAACTAACTTGTTGCGCTTGAGATTCCCCTAATGTAAAAATTGCTATTAGTAGTAGTATCTTTTTCATATCTAATCAGTTTATTTTACAATGGTAACAGGTCCATTCTGTGTTAAAGTTCCGTTATCAATATCTAATATATAATAGTATGTTCCAGCGGGTAAAACCTGTCCGTTAGATGTTCCATCCCAAGACAAAGAGGTTCCTGATGATTCCCATACTAGAGTTCCCCATTTTGAATATACCTGGATAGAACCATTCGAGTAACTTGAAAAGTCCAAGTTCCACATATCGTTCGTTCCATCATTGTTTGGAGTGAAGCTATTTGGCATTTCAATACAAGAAACATCTTCAGAAACTACAATGTCTGGTATTATAGAAACGCAATTACTTCCATCGACAACAATTAGGGAGTAAGTTCCAGCATCAACATATTTAAGAGGATTTCCAATATATCCGTTAGACCACTCATAGATATAATATCCACTTCCTCCATATGTTGACCCCACTAGTGTGATTCCACCTTCAGCACATGTTTCTGGAACAATCGATACAGAGGCAACAATATCATTAGAATCAATGACAATTTCTTCAGTTGCAATTGCAACACATCCATTGGCTTCGGTATAGGTATATGTAACTGAATGTGTCCCTTCGCCCGCCAGAGTAGGGTCAAATTGTCCATCAGTAATACCGGTTCCAGAATAAACTCCACCCTCAGGAACTCCATTGACTAAGTCAAAGGGATACCCCATTCCGCATAAAGTATCAAACGGAGTCATATATGCATATGCATCTAAAACGTTGATTGAAATACTGACACAACTTGTATTTCCACAAGTTCCTCCTTCTGCCCTAACAAAGTATGCTGTGTTTGTTGATGGATAAACCGTAAGTGTCGTTCCTGTACCAATAGGAGATCCTCCACAGGAATTTTTATACCACACCCAATCTGAACCAGCTACTATTGTTCCTCCATACACTTCTAAAAGAGCACTATCGCCTGCGCAAAAGTAATTGTTATCAGATGTTATTCCATCTGCCATTACAGCGGCGGTTAAAACATCTACCGTAACCGAAACACAATTTGTTTGGCCACATGTACCCACTGCTCTAACATAGTAGGTTGTTGTTAACGTAGGCATTACATCTAGAGTTGACCCAATTCCAGCCGTAACAGCACCACATGCTCCAGTATACCAAACCCAAACGTACTCAGGATTCAAAACAGCACCTGCAACAGAAAGCTGGGTGGTGTCGCCAGGGCAAATATTATTAATAGATACGGATGCAGAGTCTGGGTCAGAAGCTCCAACACCAACAGATACTTCAATACTCACACAATTTGTTGGGCCACATGCTCCTTCGGCCCTAACAAAATATGTTGCGCTACTAGAAGGCGTAATACTTACTGAACTACCTTGCCCTACATATATTCCTCCGCAAGAACCTTGATACCATTCCCAAACGGCACCTGTTCCCAAAGTTCCTCCAGAAACATTTAGCACAGTGGATTCTCCAGGACATAAGACAGTGTTAGCAGAAGCAATAGCAACAGGATCTGTTGAAGGAATATCGATAGATATAGTAATATTTACGCACTCAGTATTTCCATTACAACCTCCCTCTGCTCTTACGTAATATGAAGTTGTTGCAGTTGGATTAACATCTAGTGTTAATGCTGTGCCGGAGGATATTGAGCTTCCGGCACCACATCCACCTTCGTACCACACCCAAGCAGCTCCTGCTCCGAGTGTTCCGCCTTGTATTTCCAGAGTAGATCCATCACCTGTACATAAAGAAGTCTGTGTAGCGCTAATCCCTGATGCCGCAACTGAAGGAGCTATAACTGTGATTGTAGTTTGCACCGCAGTTGTTGTGTCGCATCCTTCGGCTCTTACATAGTAGGTTGTAGTTGTTGCCGGTGACACTCCTGAATATAAAACAGTAGTAGTACTATTGAAAACCGCAGGTGGAGAACTTATTGTTGGATCCGTATCATACCATGTCCAATTCGCTCCAGCTCCCAAACTACCTCCCTCAACTGTTAAGTCAGTTGCATCTCCAGCACAGACATCTGGACTTGTGAAAGAAACACCAGTTGGCGCTGTATTTGGTGAGCTAATAATAACCTCCTCCTCTGCGGTGTTTGAGTTTCCGCATACTCCTCCCTCAGCTCTAACATAAAAGGTTGTATTTGCGCTGACGGATGGCACAGTAATTGAATTTCCAGTTCCAACTATTACAGCAAGACTAGGATCATCATACCATTCCCAATTAGCATCTGTACCCAAACTGCCTCCAATAACGTTTAAGTCAACATCACCTGCACCACATAATATTGTAGGAGTAGCAGTTATTGCTGTTGGATCCGTTGATGGAGTATTAACGGCAATTGTTGTTTGTACATAAGCCGTAGTATCGCATCCTTCTGCTCTTACATAATAGGTTGTAGTAGTTAATGGTGCGGCTCCTGAATAGGAATTACTAGCAGAAGAAGAAATCCATGCTGGTGTTCCTGTTGTTGGATCAGTATCATACCAAGCCCATGTTGCTCCGGTACCTAAACTTCCTCCATCAACTGTTAAGTCTGGCACAGCACCTAAACAGATAGATGCATTTCCAACTATGATACTGGTTGGCTGGGTATTAGGAGTGCTTACAACAACGTTCACATTTGCGGTGTTTGAGTTCCCACACGCTACTCCCTCTGCTCTAACAAAGTAGTTGGTGGTTGAAGATATAGCTTGTCCGTTTATTGAAGGAGAAGAACCCGTAGAAAATAGAAAGTTACCTCCACCATTTGGATCTCCATCATACCATTCCCATGTTGCCCCACTTCCTAATGAGCCACCATTAATTGTTAAATCAACAGTACCTGTACCACATAATAGTATGGGATCCGCCGTTATTGTGCTGGGATCTGTTGATGGAGTGTTAAAAGTAATTGTTGTTTGAACAGTAGCCGTAGTATCACATCCTTCTGCTCTTACGTAATAGGTCGTAGTAGCGGCAGGAATTACATTTGGATATGTTGCACTAGTGTTTGAATAGATTGAGGCTGGCGTTCCTGTTGCTGGATCAGTATCATACCAAGCCCATGTTGCTCCGGTACCTAAACTTCCTCCATTAACTGTTAAGTCAGTTGCACCCCCATCACAGACAGCTGAGCTTGTGACAGTAACACCAGTTGGCGCTGTATTAGGAGTGTTTACAACAACATTCACGTTTACCGGATCTGAATTGCCACACGTGCCTTCCGCTCTAACAAAGTAGTTGGTAGTTGAAGATATAGCTAAGCCGATTACGAAAGGATCAGTGCCTGTAGTAAATAGAACCATCCCTCCACCATTTGGATCTCCATCATACCACTCCCAAGTTGCATTTGTTCCCAAAACACCACCATTGATTGTTAAATCAACAGTGCCTGTACCACATAATATCGCAGGTTCTGCATCTAATGAACTTGGATTATCTGAAACAGTATTAACAGTAACGGTTACTACATTAGATTCTACAGTTGCACAAAAAGCAGATTTAACTTGTCTTCGAAAACAAGTAGTTTGTAAAATACCAGGGTCAGCAGTATAAGTAGAGGCAGTGGCTCCAGGAATCTCATTCCAAATTCCAACGCCACATCCCACTTGTTGCTGCCATTGGTAAGTATACCATGAAGGATAATCAGCTGGTGTTCCATCAGTAATACTGCCTAGTTCAGTTGGATTATCTCCTTCACATACAGTTTGATCGCCGTCAATTGAACCGGGATCTATTGTTCCTCCAGTTGGTTCCCACTTAATGGAAATACGAGCACGGAAGACAGCCATATTGTCCCCACTTATTTCCAATGTGTATTGATTCCATGTACATGGAGCATCATTTATGAAATTAACATCTCCGGCATTTCCTGTAGTACCGTTAACTCCGCCCGCAGGAGCATGATAATTATCTCCATTAACACAGAATCCAGTGTTGACGAAGGTGCATGGGTCGGTACTGCATGATCCGATCTCACAACAATCACTTTCCCAACACTCCATTGTTGATGTTAACATTGTTGCACTAGAGTTTATAACCTGAGGGAAAGTAAAAGGTATGGAAATTCCTGTTGTAGGGGTTCCAGTCCACCAGCTGTCAAATAATTTAGTAACATTAATGCAACCAGCAGAGAAATTATTTGCATCATCGTCGGTTAGCTCAATCTTCCAGGTTGGATCTTCGCTTCCGGCAAACCCACCTCCATCATTATCATCTGCAGCAGAATATAGTTCATCTATTCGAACTTGATAATCAATTTGAGCGTTACTAAAAAGAGAAACAAAAATTAAAAACGGAGAGATTAAGAGCACTTTTTTCATAGAAAATATTTTTACTTAACATGCAATATAACATAATATAGACAGTAAATGTTTCAAATAAGGGACTAAATATTTAGTCAAGTAGTTACAAATAACAAACGAAGATGTAAAGTAGATTTTGGAAAGTGAAATTATCTTCACTATTGGAGGGTTGTTGGAGCTCTTGGTGATTGTCTGAAACCTCAGTAAAATAAAGGAGTATAATATTTCACACACTATTTGTTGAAACTAATCAGCATGCTTACTAAAAGCCTAAAGATTTACGCGGATAAAAAAAGTAGGAGCAAAAAAAAATGGGAACTCCCATTTTTTCTTATCAAATACGTTATTTACAGTTGATAAATGCTTATTTTTTTTTGTTAACCCATTTACCATTTTTAGATTCGCCTAAAATAATAACGCGTTTGGTTTTTTCGTATTCTTTTGCAGCGGCCATCATCTCTTCGTAGGTGTCTCTACGGATTTTGATTCCTGAATTAGCTCCTTTGTTGGCAATATCAACGTAGAAACCGTCTTTTAATTTTTTTGGTGCTGTAGATGGCCTTCCTTTTCCCATGGGTATATGTAGTGCAATAAATGCTGTTAATAATAAATCAAACCTACTAAAAAATAGTATGCATTTGACAAAATAGCTTGAATTAATGTATTTAAAGCTAATTCAAGCGTAATATTGTGATTATGGATTCATAATAGTTCGTTTCATTCTCCAGTCTTTCGCTTCAGCAACATTGTACAATGCTTGAATTAATCGATTGTCAATTTTACTTCTTAAATCTTCGGTTACAATTCCTTTGTTTATGCTAATGTCTTCAGATTTTACCGCTACAACTTTACTTTCTACTACTGCAAGATAAACGCCATTTTCTCCGACTATTACGCCCGATAATTCACCTTTATTTAGAGCAAAGACTTCACCAATAACACCTGGGTTGTTACCAGGAACAGCAGGAAATGCATTCATAGTCAATGTCAATTCTGCTTTTGCTGGAGTTTCGCCTATTTTAGTAGCCGCATCTTCTAATGAGAGAGATCCAGCTAGTTGATTAGAGATGTATTCTGCTTTTTTCTCTTTAATAACCTCTGGTTGCATCATTGATTTAACAGATTCAAATTCAGGGTCTCCTTCATGTATAGCTTCAGTTAAATAAGCTACCACATATTTTGTGTTACCTTCAATTAATTCTGCTTCCATTGTAGAGCCGATTTCACTATTAAATGCCCACTTTAAAATAGACATTGATTTAGGAAGGTTTCCCATTTGAGGATAGTCAATTCTTACGTTTTTAGCTTCCATTGATAGTAGTCCTGCTTCTTCTATTGCGGATTCATAACCGTTTTCTTTTATACTATAGTATAAAGGAGATCCTATCGCATCATAAATAGAATCACTTGTAGCTTTACTTGCTGTTACTTTCGTATCGCAAATAGCGATTAATTGAAACTCTCTAATTTCTCTCCCTAATAATTGAACGATGTGCAGTCCATTTTCAGTTTCAACGATTTCGAAAGAGCCAATTGGTTTTTCAAAACAAAAAGATTCAAATTTCGTGTTGGCATGTATTTTTCCAATTGGAAACCAGTCATGTTTTGCGTTATTGTATTTGGAAACAACATCATCAGAATAAATACTTGCCAATTCTGAAAATTTGCTTGTATCTACTTTGATTATTCTAAATAAACTATCAAGGGTTTTTCTCTTTTTTAACTTCACATCATTCTCCATGCCGTTTGTTGAAAAGAAAATGTTTCTGGCATTAGCTTCTTCTCTCGTTCCCGTTTCTCTAATTTTCACCATCAATACTTCTTGGCCGCTAGTAAAAGGCCCCACTACATCTCCTTGAGATGCAGAGAGAATTTGATTGTCCATTTCAATAGGGAAGTCTCCTCCTTCGTAAGGTTCGTTCGGTAAAATTTGCGATATGTTAGATGTTCCATTGTTATAAGAATAAGAATTGTTTGTAACAAACATAGAATCATTTTGAGAAGCTTTAAAGCTGCCCTTGTCTTTGCTTAGTCTTGTGATAGCAGTGTTCATGTCCTTGTTAGAGGGTAGCACGTCGAATGTTACGTAGTTAAAAGATCTCATTTCAACTTCTTGTTTCCATTTTTTCTCAAATCGGTGCTCGTCGTAATAGACTTTTAAATCTTCTTCTGTTATGATAATAATAGAATCGGGAATGCTTGCAAAACCTTTATGGATGTAGCTTACTGAAGCAGAAGTTCCTGTTTCAGCATAGTTTCTATTTGCATCTTCAGTTGTTCCTGTGATACCATACTTAACCATTCCGATGTATTTTTCACGAATTCTTTCTTTGGTCAGTTGATCTTCTAAACTTTTTAATTGTTGTTTGTTCTCCAGGTTACTGCCATTAATAAGCAGGTTTAATCTTTTAATCAAAGAATCACGAACAAACACTTTGTTTTCTTCCTGTCCTGTTTGTGGGTTCATTGTTCCATAAGAAAACTGACTTTGAAGAAAAGTAGCCGGTTTCATTCCGTACAATAAGCTTTCATTTAGCTCTCCCGGAGAAACAGCGAGACCTAGTTTTTCTAATTCAACACCATACAAAGTGTCCAAAATCATTTGACTCCATACTTGATTTTTTATTTGCTCGGATTCCTGCTCTGTCAAAATAGGGTCTTGTCCGTATTGTTGTTTCTGTCCTCTATAATTGTAAGAGGCAACTTCAACTCGGTTGTCATATTTCCAATCACTATCCATGATTTGCTCACCAAAAATCTCACCGATTGGTTGTTCTTCTCGAGAACCACCTCCAAAAAGAGTTTGTGGGTCAACAACAAAAAGTACCATTGCTAGTCCGATGAATACGATTAGTATTTTTTGATTTGATCTAATTTTTCCAATTAACGCCATTTCTTTAAAAATTTAAGTGCGCGAATATACAATTGTTAGTTGACATATAAAAATAAGATGATTAGTAATGTTAAGATGCTTAAAATACAGAGCTTGCAAATTTTTTTACATAAAAATGAAGACTTACTGAAAGCTAATTGGCTTGGGAATATTACATTTGTCTTTAATGAGTGATAGCTATAACATTATAAAGTCTCTGCACATAATTTTTATGGTCAGTTGGTTTGCCGGGTTGTTCTATATAGTACGGCTGTTTATTTATTATGTTGAAGCAGATAAAAAGGAAAGTGAAGAACAGCTTATTTTGCAAAATCAGTATAAAATAATGCAAAAACGGCTATGGTATATTATTGCTTGTCCCGCTATGGTCCTTACGGTTGTTTTTGGAACATGGATGCTGGTTTTGAAGCCTGAATTGTTAGCCTTTGGTTATATGCATATTAAACTTTCATTTGCTGGGTTATTGTTAATTTACCATCTTATTTGTCATAAAGTATTTTCTAATTTGCAAAAAGGAATAGGGAATTATACTTCAGGTAAATTACGAATTTGGAACGAAGTTGCTACACTGTTTTTAGTGGCTATTGTTTTTATCATCGAACTAAAAGACACTATCAATTGGATATATGGAGTTGTTGGGTTTTTTAGTGTTGCAATTCTCTTAATGTTGGGGATAAAAATGTACAAAAAGTATCGGTCAAAATAAAAGAAGGTCAACTTACAGCTGAGGTGTTTTAAACATTCGTTTTTAGTTATGAACAAAGGGCTTTTACCCTCTTGAATATCGGTAGATTCTTAGTAAAATTGCACCTATTAAATAATTAGGTTAAAATAGCTATTTACAATGGGTGCAGAGAAGAAAATAAAAAGTGCATTAATCTCCGTTTTTGATAAATCAAATTTGGAGCCGATTATTAATAAATTGGATACGTTAAATGTCACAATTTATTCAACGGGAGGTACGCAGAGCTTTATTGAGGGTTTAGGGGTTGATGTCATACCAGTGGAGAGCTTAACGAGTTATCCATCGATTTTAGGAGGAAGAGTAAAAACACTTCACCCAAAAGTATTTGGGGGGATATTGAGCAGAAGAGAGTTGGATAGCGATGTTGCGCAATTAGAAGAATACGACATTCCTGAAATAGACTTAGTAATTGTTGATTTATACCCTTTTGAAGATACCGTTGCATCCGGAGCAGAACACGCTGATATAATTGAGAAAATAGATATAGGAGGCATTTCGCTTATTCGAGCGGCAGCAAAAAACTATAAAGATGTTGTTATTGTTCCATCAAGAGATCAGTATTTGCCATTATTAAACGTTTTGAATAAAAATGAGGGCGTTACAAGCATAAACGATAGAAAAGCTTTCGCAAAAGATGCTTTCAATGTTTCTTCTCATTACGACACCCATATATTTAACTATTTCAGAGGAGAAGACGATTCTGTATTGAAGCAAAGTATCCAGAAGTCTTCAGTTTTGAGATATGGCGAAAACCCCCATCAAAAGGGAGTTTTTTATGGAGATTTGGATGAGTTGTTTACGAAACTTCATGGAAAGGAACTTTCATACAACAACTTGTTAGATGTTGACGCAGCTGTTCAGTTAATGAACGATTTTCAAAACGAAGGCCCTACATTTGCAATTTTAAAACACAATAACGCTTGTGGCTTGGCAACAAGAGCATCTTTGGTTGAAGCTTATAAAGGCGCATTGGCAGGTGATCCTGTTTCTTCTTTTGGGGGTATATTAATAGCAAATAGAGAGATTGACATTGCTACAGCGAATGAGGTGAACCAACTGTTTTGTGAAGTAGTAATTGCGCCTTCATATTCGGATGAGGCTTTAGAGGTGCTGAAGCAGAAAAAGAATCGAATTATATTGATTCAAAAACAAGTAAAGTTGCCTACATCGCAAGTGAGAACACTGCTAAATGGAGTTTTGTATCAAGAAAAAGATTTAATTACAGATAAGAAAGAAAATTTTGAATCAAGAACAAAAATGCGTCCAACAGAGCAGGAGTTATTGGATTTAGAGTTTGCCAATAAATTGGTGAAACATACAAAGTCAAATACAATCGTGTTGGCTAAAAATGGTCAATTACTGGCGAGTGGAACAGGGCAAACATCACGAGTTGATGCTTTGCGTCAAGCAATTCATAAGGCAGCGTCGTTTAATTTTGATTTAAGCGGAGCTGTTATGGCGTCGGATGCATTTTTTCCTTTTCCTGATTGTGTTGAGATAGCGGGAAATGCTGGCATAACGTCTGTGGTTCAGCCCGGGGGATCAATTAAGGATGAATTGTCAATAAACTATTGTAATGACAATAATATTTCAATGGTGTTTACCGGAAATAGACATTTTAAACACTAATAATAGATTGCAGTTAGCGATTAATTAAGTATATTAACACCTTCAAATAAAAGGTTGTTTGTTTATGCTAAAATATAAAAAGAAGAATGGGGTTATTTAGTGTTTTCACGCAGGAAGTTGCAATTGATTTAGGAACGGCCAATACACTGATTATTCATAATGATAAGGTCATTGTAGATGAGCCTTCTATCGTTGCAATGGATAGAACAACAGGAAAGATTATTGCAATCGGAAAAAAAGCGCAGTTAATGCACGGAAAGGTGCATGATAATATTAAAACAATAAGACCTCTTAAAGATGGAGTGATTGCAGATTTTCAAGCTGCAGAACATATGATTAGAGGGATGATTAAAATGATAAAAACCGGAAGGTTTTTTCAACCTTCTTTGCGAATGGTTATCTGTATACCTTCTGGAATAACTGAGGTAGAAAAGAGAGCTGTGATTGATTCTGCAGAACACGCAGGAGGTAAGGAAGTTTATTTAATTCACGAACCAATGGCGGCAGCCATTGGAATAGGTGTTGATGTAGAAGAGCCAATGGGAAATATGGTTATTGATATAGGAGGTGGTACTTCTGAAATAGCCGTGATTGCTTTAGGGGGAATTGTTTGTGATAAGTCGATTCGTGTTGCCGGAGATGATTTTACTTCCGATATTGAAGAATACATGAGAAGGCAGCATAATATATTAATTGGAGAGAGAACAGCAGAGCAAATCAAAATTGAAGTTGGGTCAGCAATTCCAGATTTAGAGACTCCTCCAGATGATTATGCGGTTAGAGGGAGAGATTTGATGACTGGGATACCGAAAGAAATTTATGTTTCTTATCAAGAAATTTCTCACGCTTTGGACAAGTCAATTACCAAAATTGAAGATGCAATTTTAAGCGCTCTTGAAATGACACCTCCTGAATTATCTGCCGACATATACAAAACCGGTATTTATTTAGCTGGAGGCGGTTCAATGTTGAGAGGATTGGATAAACGTATTTCTCTAAAAACAAAACTTCCTGTCCATATTGCTGAGGATCCTTTAAGAGCGGTTGCCCGTGGAACGGGAATTGCATTAAAAAACTTGGATAAATTTCAATTCTTAATCAAAGCTTAAGGAATAATTTAATCGTAATAGGGAATGAATAACTTATTGAAGTTTATACAAAAGTATAGTTCATTCTTCCTTTTTCTTGGATTTCAACTCATATGTTTTGTCTTTTTGTTTTCAAGTGTAAATTCATATCACCATGTTTCATTTGCCAACTCATCTAATATTATTACAGGGGGAATTTATGAAGCAAGTTCCAATGTATCGGGATATTTCCATCTGACCTCCGAAGTAGAACAACTTCGTATTCAGAATGCTGATTTGAAGAAAAAGCTAGCAGATCATAAGGTTTTTATAGGAGATGATTTTGCCTCCATTAACGATACAAATTATTTACAACAGTTTGATTTTTTAAATGCGAAAATCATAAGTAGTTATAAAGCCGGAAGAAAAAATAGTATTACTATAAATAAAGGAACCAAGAACAATGTTAAACCGGAGATGGGTGTAGTTGGAACAAAAGGGATTATTGGCATAACAACCAGTAGTTCGCGACACTATACCTATGTAAAACCTCTCATACATGAAGATTTTATTTTGGAAGTAATCCATGAAAACTCAAAAAGTTTTGGGTTTGTAAAATGGATGCTGTCGGATGATTGGAGAACGGCAACAGTGGTTGATATTCCTAACTATGTGGATGTAAAATTAGGGGATAAAATTCTTACCCGTGGTTCAAACGGCCTCTTTCCTATGGGAGAAATGGTTGGATTTGTTTTGTCTGTGGAAGACATTCCTGGAGAAGTGTATTTAAAAGTTAAAATAAATTTAGCTGAAGATTTCTCTAGCATTTATAATGTGCAAGTAATTGACAATATTTTGAAAAAGGAACTGGAGGAATTAAAAAGTAATCAAAATTAATATGAACCCGATTATTAAATATGTGCTGCAATTTATTGTACTTATTTTACTTCAAGTCTTGGTCGTAGACCAAATTAGCTTGGGATATGCTAGTCATTTTATTATACCATCTGTTTATTTTCTTTTTGTTTTAATGT
>Ga0209223_10002520_pt1 | contig 18290 bp, 16 predicted proteins | sample COG_06_FD_184750 | JGI IMG/M metagenome (GOLD analysis project Ga0209223, IMG submission 184750) | Pelagic Microbial community sample from North Sea - COGITO 998_met_06 (SPAdes) (version 2) | ecosystem: Environmental > Aquatic > Marine > Neritic zone/Coastal water | place: Helgoland, sampling...
ATTGTCAATGTCGCAAGCTCTTTTTTTATGATTTAGAATAATTTCTCAGGCAGCATAGTAACTCCTTATGCTCTATGATATATTGTAGTCTGACCTCTAAGATGCGTTTGATGCTCAAAGTTCTTCTTTAGCCATTCCAATCGAGAAGCCGGTGTGTAAAAATGATTCCATTCACATCAGAATTAACCTTTGGTTACATTTTCATTAAAACATTGTCAGCCTTTCCGTTTACCAATCCAAACCAAATATAATCATGAGAAAGCATAAGTATTATTTTATTATCGCCCTGCTGTTTACAACCGTCTTTGTGAATGCTCAAAACCTAAAAGTGGATCGCATGGTCTATGCTTGGGGAAATATGAAGAACATGGTAGTAAACACTGTGAAGGAATTGCCTGAAGACAAGTGGTCATTTAGTCCAGACGATAGCGTGAACACCTTTAGAGAGCAAGTGAAACATATCACAACATCAAATCGATTTTTTCCTGGCAGCCTGGCAGGTAAGAGCGAGGCCCTTACGGAAATGAATAAAAAGACAGGTGACTTGAAATCAAAGGCTGAAATAATTCAAGATTTAAAGCAGTCTTTTGACTTTGCTATCGCCTCAATTCAGGAAATTGAAGAATGGGATTTGGTGATTGATGCCTATGGCAACAAAGTATCAAAACTTGAACTTTTATTACAGGCAGAGCATCATTTGCACCGTGAGCATGGAAAGATTATTGTGATGATGAGAATGAATGGTGTGGCTCCTGCAAGATCAACAAGCTGGTTTAAATAACGAATCGTTTGTTAACAATAATAAGTCACTGCAAGAGGTTGCAGTGACTTTTTTTATGAAAGGCCTGACATGATTTTTGATTTGTAAGACCTGCTTGAGACCAAAATAGCGTCATTTTGCATATAGAATTGATAAGTGTTATTACCGAGGTACTTAGTTCGCTGAATCTGATCAGTATTTACAATCAGTGAACGATGTATGCGCATGAAACGCTCGGGTAATTGCATCTCTAACTCATTTAAAGTAATCCTATAAAGGTGCTTTTGGGTTGCGGTATTTAGTTCTACATAAACTGAATTTGAAGCAATCCATAATATTTCTTTGCATTTGATCCTCTTTTCAAATCCTTTTTCCTTCAAGATAAACTCAGTTATAAATGGGGATTTCGCATCATGAAAATCCTCATATACCTGGTATATTTTTTCATGAAGCCTTGATTTCTCCTGTAATCTTAGCTGCTTTTTAATTTTAATAGGTGATTTATTAAGTTGCTGAATATCAAATGGTTTTAGTAGGTAATCTAAAGCATCAGCTTCAAATGCTGTAATTGCATATTGATCATAAGCAGTAGTGAAGATGACAAGTGGTTTCCTGCTGTCTGTTAGTTGTTTCATGACTTCTAGGCCATTGACTCCTGGCATATGAATATCAAGGAAAACTAAATCAACTTCATTATTTGAAAGAAAATCAATCGCCTCTCTGCCGTTTTTCAAGGCATTCAAAACGTCTACTTCTTTATCTGAGCTTAATAAATCATTGAGATAACGTCTCGCGTGTGGCTCATCATCAACAATAATGGTTTTAATAACTGTCATTGACTATTGGTAAAATTATACTCACTTCATAAACTGTATCTTTTCGAATTGTGTTTAAAATGAAATTGAAGCTATAAAGCTGCTCAAGTCTCTTTTTTAAGTTTTCGAGACCAATTCCGGTTGACTCAAAAGAGCCATTCTCACTTTCTCCAACGGTGTTTTGCATTTTAATCTGGATTTGATTTTTATTCCATTTGACAACAGAAAGCGAAATTTCACCAGGGCCTTCTAATAGTGAAATACCATGTTTAAAAGCGTTTTCAGCTAAAGGCTGTAAAATAAGAGAAGGCACATTGACTGTCAGTAATTCATCATCGACCTCATATGCTATTGTTAATCGATCATGAAAACGTTCATATTCAATGTCAAGGTAGTCTTTAAAGTAACTCAATTCCTCTGATAAGGCTATTGTTTGCTGATTGCTCAATTCTAGAATACGTCGCAATAGGTTGCTAATTTTCAAGATCATTTTTCTCGCCTTATTGTCTTCATAGCCAATTAGCGCATGTATTGCATGCAATGAATTGAAAAGGAAGTGTGGATTCAATTGCATTTTTAATGCCTCCAGCTTACTATTTGTTAATTCACTTTCAAGTTCAGCAACAGCTACTTTCTGTTCATTGAGTATTCTATTATTATCCAATCCTTTAAGAACAAATACTATCACCAATAGGTCTATCACACGACTCATATAAGCGCTTGGTAAATATGCCAGAAAATGATTGAATGGGTCAGCTACCGATAATTTATTAAAATTTAAAATTGTTGAATAATAGAATAGGTTTGATACAAATAGCTGGACAAGACAAATGATTAATCCAACTCCAATCCATTTAAGTATTTTTGATTTCCATTGATTTTGCCAATCAATAGAATGAACAAGTCGGTATATAAAGGGTACTGAAGCCGCCCAGACGAGGTAATTATAGGTAAAAAGAATAACCTTGCTAATATTTAATCTCCATTGCCCATCTATTAAAACATTTGATTGAAAAATCATGAGCAGGGATAAAAGGAATGCAGCCGCATAGACATGTTTCTGCGCAATCGGTGAAGAAAATTTACTATTGGTGGCTTCAGTCATTAATTATAAATTTAGCCATTTTGGAACAATGAAATCAGATAATTGAGCAACTTTACATTGTCAATTGCATCAAAATTTGCATTTGGCATCAGGTCTTTTAATAATAAAAAATGGTGTCAAGTAAGAAAGTAGCAGTAATCGGTGGAGGGGCAGCAGGTTTTTTTGCAGCCATTAATGGCAAATCGAATTTCCCGGATTATGACATTACTATTCTTGAGAAATCGAACAAGTTGTTAGCTAAAGTAAAGATTTCTGGAGGCGGAAGGTGCAATGTTGCCAATGCCACTTTCGGAGCAGCTGAATTGTCAAAGAATTATCCCCGTGGAGGTAAACAGCTGAAAAAAGCCTTCAACCATTTTGCCACGAAAGAAACAATTGAGTGGTTTGAAGGAAAAGATGTAGCATTAAAGACAGAGTCAGACAATCGGATGTTCCCGACCACCGATGACTCCGCTACAATCATGGACAGCTTGCTGAATACCGCAAGGGCATTGGGGGTTCAGATTATAAAACATGCCGGTGTAGCATCGATTACTCCATTGACCACTGGTTTTAATCTAGAATTGACTGACAAGAAGGAATTTTTTGATTATGTAATTGTTGCTTCAGGTGGCAGTCCAAATATGAGAGGCTTTGATTGGTTGAGAGATTTGGGGCATGAAATCATTCCACCTGTACCATCCTTGTTTACGTTTAACATGCCTGACGAGGAGGTCACAGAATTGAGTGGTGTGTCTGTTCCAATGGCTCAGGTGAAAGTCCAAGGAACCAAGCTAAAGTACTCAGGTCCTTTACTCATTACCCATTGGGGCATGAGTGGTCCGGCAGTCCTTAAAACATCTGCTTGGGGAGCGCGCGACCTGCATATAAGAAATTACAATTTTGACATTCAAGTCAATTGGATGGGGGAAATTACAGAGGAGACGTTTAGAACCTCATTGTCAGCAACCTTAGCTGGGAATCATAAAAGACAAGTTAAAAACCAAAATCCTTTTAATCTGCCTAACAGGTTGTGGGATTATTTCTTGACTAAAGTCAATGTCCAGCCTGATAAGATTTGGGCAGAAGTGACTAAAAAGGAATTGAACCGCCTTGTCAATATACTGCTGAATGATACGTATGAAGTTTCAGGCAAGACCACTTTCAAAGAAGAATTCGTAACGGCAGGGGGTGTAGCGCTATCAAATGTTGACTTTAATACGATGCAGAGTAGACAATGCCCTGGATTATACTTCGCCGGAGAGGTACTTGATATTGATGGAATAACTGGTGGTTTCAATTTTCAAGCGGCTTGGACGACTGGTTTTTTGGCAGGACAACTCAAGAATTAATTTCATTTGTCACCTCACATTTCCACTCATTAAAAAGAGTGCTTTTTCTTTGTCGAACTTTACTATATTTCTAATTCATTCTTAAACTAATGTTATGCTGAAAATTAGAGCAGTTTTCTTATCCCTTCTTTGCTTGACTTTGATCACTGAAACTCAAGCTCAAGTCACAAAAAAATCATCAGACCCAAGGTACGATGCCTATCAATTTAGAAATGTAGGACCTTTCAGAGGTGGTCGTGTGACTGCCATAGAGGGAGTACCTTCAATCCCTAATACATTTTATATGGGGGCAACTGGTGGCGGTGTATGGAAAACAACCGATTATGGCATTTCATGGAATAATATTTCAGATGGTTATTTCCCCACACCGTCAATCGGTGCTATTTCAGTTGCATTGACTAATCCTGATGTTATTTATGTAGGAACAGGTTCGGACGGTATGCGTTCCAATGTCATCTCTGGCAAAGGGATGTTCAAATCTACTGATGGTGGAAAGAAATGGGAATTCATTGGTTTAAGAGAAACGGGACATATTGGAGCAGTAGAAGTGCATCCAACTAACCCAGATATTGTTTATGTGGCTGCTATTGGCCAAGCATTTGGTACCAATGAAGACAGAGGTATTTTTAGAACTAAGGATGGCGGTAAGAATTGGGATAAAATTCTATACCATTCTGATTCAATTGGCTTTTCGGATTTAGAATTCGCACCTGATGATCCAAATACGATTTATGCAGGTTCTTGGAGAGGCGAAAGAAAGCCATGGACAATCATTAGTGGATCAAAAGAAGGAGGCGTTTTTAAGTCGACTGATGGTGGAGATAACTGGGTGCATTTGAAGAATGGCCTACCAACAAACTACATTGGCAAAATTGATTTTGCTGTTTCAGCAGCAGATCCAAATCGTGTATATGCAAACATTGAGGCATCTGATGGTCAAGGTGGACTTTACAGGTCTGATGATCGAGGAGAAAATTGGGAATTTGTAAGTGACAATTCAAACTTGACGAATCGTCCCTTTTACTATACTAATATCGATGCTAATCCACAAAATGCTGATGTAGTGTTCAATTCTGCTTTGAGATTCCAGCGGTCAGATAATGGTGGAAAGACATGGAAAGGCATGAGAACGCCGCATGGTGATAATCATGGTGTTTGGATCAACCCTAATGACACAAGTATTTGGGTACAAGCCAATGACGGAGGAGCGAATGTTACTTTAAACTATGGTAAATCATGGTCGACACAGTCGAACCAGCCAACTTCAGAATTGTACCAAGTTGAAGTGGATGATCAAAAACCTTATTGGTTGTACGCTGGTCAGCAAGACAATTCAACAGTTGCAGTACCGAGTAAGCCCACTGGAAGTACAAGCTTCCCATTGTTTGGTGTAGGTGGCTGTGAAACTGGTCCTGCTGTACCAAAGCCAGGTGACCACAACATTGTTTATTCAAACTGTAAAGGTCGTTTTGGAACCTATGATAAAAGGACTGGTCAAGAGCAACAGTATTATGTTGGTGCGACTAATATCTATGGACACAACCCAAAAAACTTAAAATTTAGATTTCAGAGAGTAGCACCTATCCATGTTTCTTCTCATAATCCAGATGTTGTTTACCATACATCTCAATATGTACATAAGACAATTGATAATGGACAGACATGGGAGATCATTTCTCCAGATTTAACGGCATTTGAATCAACGAAACAAATGACTTCTGGCTCACCTATTACAAGGGATGTGACGGGAGAGGAGTATTACAGTACACTTTATGCCATCCAAGAATCAAAGCTTAAAGAAGGATTGATCTGGGTAGGAGCCAACGATGGTCCAATCCATGTAACAAAAGACGGGGGCAAATCATGGGATGATGTTACTCCGGACATGCCAAAAGGTGGAAGAGTTGATGGTGTTGAGCCATCTCCGCATAAAGAAGCAAAAGCTTATGCAGCGATCTTGAGGTATCAAATTGGTGATTTTAAACCTTATATCTACAAGACAGAAGATTACGGAAAAACTTGGAAGTTAATTAGTGCGGGTATCCCAGATGATTTCCCAGTAAGGGTTGTGCGTGAGGATCCAGGAAAAGAAGGCGTGCTTTATGCAGGTACTGAATACGGATTGTTCGTCTCTTTGGATGATGGTGATTCTTGGAAGCCATTTCAGCAAAATTTACCAGTGACTCCGGTTACTGACATTAAGGTGCACCAAAACGATTTAATTCTTTCGACTATGGGAAGAGGGTTTTGGATTCTTGATAATGTGACAGCACTTCATGCCATGGAGGAAGCAAGTAATTCTGATGTATATCTATTTAACCCAGAAAGCATTGATAGGTTCAGGTATTCTTCATTTGGTAGAGGTGGTGGAAACGGACCTCAGTTTGGAAACCCAGGAGTGACTTTTGATTATTACTTGGCTGATGCCAAATCTGAAGTTCAGCTTGAGATATTGAATGCTGACGGTAAAGTGATTAAGTCATTTATATCTGGTAAGAATGAGGATTTTGATGCAGCGGAGATTGATATGTCAACTGGTTTTCTTTCAACGCCGCCACCATCTTCAGGACTTAAGACGAAAGAAGGTCTTAATAGATTTTCATGGAATATGAGGCATTATGGAAACTGGGATAAGGATCCTAAAAGAGCCTACCGAGGTAACGGACCAATGGTTGCTCCAGGAGATTTCTCTGTTAGGTTAACGTCTGGTGATAAGGTAATTACTGAAGCGTTTACCATCAATCCTGACCCTAGAAATGTATTGGCATCAGTTGCAGACATGCAAGCACAAGAGGAATTTAGTCTTGAAATGAGAACATTTTCTGATGAAGTGAATCAGTTCATGAACCTTGTTGCTGAAGAGCGAAAAGCAATGGATAACTCACTTGATAAAGAGCGTGTTAGTAAGAAATTGCAACGTAAGAAGGAGGCACTAGATGTCGTTTATTATAAAGTTGTGACAACGCCGGGTACTTATATGAAACCAATGTTGAGGGACCAAACAAGGTATTTGAATTCAATGATGGGAAGAGCAGATCAAAAGCCTGGTAAAGATGCGTATGATCGATTGGAAGAATTAAAAGCTACCTTAGCTGCTATTAAAGCAGAGCATGCTGCTATTAAATAATTCAAGGAGATCATTTGAATAAGCTTAAGTCGAATAAAAATTGGTATGACCTGATACCTCACCCTGTGGTGATGTTATTTAGTATCATAATTCTTACAACAATACTGAGTCATATTTTACCTGCAGGCTTGTTCGAGAGGATTGTTGTGGATGGCAGACAGCGTGTCGTTCCAGGGTCATATAAGACTATAGAACAGACACCACTTGGGTTTTTGGATATGTTCTTAACTATCCCAGGAGGTTTTAAATCTGCTATTTCTATTATTTTCGTAGTACTTGCCAGTGGCATCATGTTTGGCGTCCTTGAGAAATCTGGGATGATCGAAAATGCTGTGGGTACCTTTGTTAAGAAATTGGGGCATGAAAGGCGGATTTTGATTGTCATCCTCATGACATTCCTCTTTGGATTACTTGGCGTTTTTGTGGGCTATGAAAACAACATCGCCTTAGTTCCAATAGCGGCAGTAACGAGCCTTGCTTTGGGGGGAGATTTAATGTTGGCAGCGGCAATAGCTGTCGGAGGGATAACAGTCGGTTTTGGCTTGTCGCCATTCAATCCATACACTGTTGGATCAGGACATACAATCGCAGAAATGCCAATGTATTCCGGTTGGGGTTTGCGTTCTGTCTTGTGCTTTTTAGCCTTGTCTGTGCTTGCAGTGATCAATGTCCGTTATTTCAAACGCATCCTTAAAGACCCATCCAAAAGCCTGTCATTGGGCATTGACACTAAAGGATTTGAACTTTCAAAAGAAATTCACGAGTACAAAATGACTCCCAATAATTACTTGATTATGGGGATATTCGTTTCAGGAATAGTTGTAATGCTTTATGGCGTTTTTAATTACCATTGGTTCATTGATGAAATCTCAGCTATCTTTTTGATGGTGACCATCGCTGCCGGATTAGCGTCACGCATGAGTGGCCGGGTCATAGGAGATACTGTGCTAAATTCGGTGAGTGTAGTTGCTCCTGGAGCTTTTATGGTGGGGTTTGCCACATCAATTAAGGTGGCCATGGAAATGGGCAATATCTCAGACACTATTGCTTTTGAGCTGTCTGAAGTGCTTTCAACTTTACCTACTTATGCATCCGCTGTATCAATGTCTATAGCCCAATGCGGCATCAATCTGATGATACCTTCTGGGTCGGGTCAAGCCTTTGCCACCTTACCCATAATGATTCCTTTAGGTGAGGTGTTAGGATTAACAAGACAAACGACAATTCTTGCCTTTCAAATAGGTGATGGTGTAACAAATTTATTTAACCCCGCATTAGGTGGGCTTATTGCAATGCTTGCCATGTGTAGGATTCCATTCGATCGCTGGCTTCGCTTTGTTTTCCCATTAGTTGGGATGATCCTAGTGATAGCTTGGGTCGTTTTACTTTTTAGTGTCTCCATAAATTGGGGGCCTGCATAATCTTTTAAACATATACCATGTACAGTACTGACGTTAGAGATGTTTTGAGTCAATTGGTTTCTTTTCCAGTTTTAGGTGGAGAAAGTAATTTGTCAATTATGGAATACATCAAGGCTTATCTTGATGAACATGGAGTGGCATATACGCTCGTACCAAATGAAGAAGGCACTAAAACGTCTTTGCATTGCCGTATAGGACCAGCTGTAGACGGTGGCGTAATCTTGTCGGGACATACTGACGTGGTACCGGTAAAAGGGCAACCATGGACCACTGATCCTTTTGTACTGACTGATATTGGTGACGAAAAGCTGTATTCTCGTGGCTCATGTGACATGAAAGGCTTCAATGCATGTTGTCTAGCTGCTTTGCCTGATATGGTAAAGGCAGATTTAAAAAAGCCCATCTACTTTGCCTTTTCATATGATGAAGAAATTGGCTGTTTGGCTGCACCAGAATTGGCTGCAAATATCAATAGTCATTATACAGAAAAACCTCAGTTTGCAATCATTGGTGAGCCAACGATGATGGAGCCAGTTGTGGGCCAAAAAGGTATCTGTATCTTCCAGACGAGCGTTTCAGGTTCTGAAGGACACAGTAGCCGTATCAAGCAAGAAGTGAGTGCCATTCATGAATCCATGAGGTTGATTCTTTGGTTGGAGAACAAAATGAATGCATTGATCGGTGAAGGAAAAACGGATGACCGATTCACACCAAATCATACTTCAATCCATATTGGAAAGATTGATGGCGGAATAGCGCCTAATGTAATCGCACAAGAATGTTCGTTTTGCTGGGATGTAAGAACGATACCAGGAGATACTCCAGAAGGAATATATGAGGAGTTCAAAGCGTTCTGTGACCAACGCGAACAGGAAATGAGAAAGGTCTTTCCTGGATTTAAGATCACAACAGAAATTGACCACCCGGCAGTACCAGGTTTGGACACTTCTGAAGACCAAGAAATCGTTTCATTGATTCGTGAATTGAGTCAGAAAGACCAAATGAGTGCTGTTTCTTATGCTGCAGAAGCAGGACAGTTCGCAGAAGCTGGCTTTGAAGCAGTCATTTGTGGCCCTGGAGACATTGCACAAGCACACCGTGCCAACGAGTTTGTTCATAAAGAGCAATTGACTTTAGGGGTTGAATTCATGCACCGATTGATTGCGAAGTTATCTGAATAACGCATGTCTGAATTTCTGGCTGCCATAAATAATCACAAGGTTTCTATACAACCTGTAATCAGTTATGATTGGGGCAATGAGCCCTATTTGAATTTAGACCTCAGTGAATCAAACGAGGATTTAAAGGCTGTTGATTTAAACGATGAAGCCTCCTTCACTGATTTTGTGTTTGATCAAATGCAAACTATAGCAGTGCCTTTTGCTGTTGGTGGCTATGCAGAAGAACGGAGCCTGTATTCCCGAAGCGCATTATTTGTAGGAGAAGAACAGCGGACCATCCATTTAGGCATTGATGTTTGGGGTGCAGCAGGAACGCCTATTCATACTCCTTTAGATGGTACAATACACAGTTTTGCCAATAATGATGTACATGGTGATTATGGGCCAGTCATTATTTTAAAGCACACAATAGACGGTATTAGCTTTCATACCTTGTATGGACACATGAGTACGGAAAGTTTGATTGGACTGCATGAAGGTCAGTTGTTTAAGGCCGGTGGCCGGATTGGCTCTTTTGGTACATACGCAGAAAACTATCATTGGCCACCACACCTTCATTTTCAAATAATCAAGGACATGCAAGCATACAAAGGTGATTATCCGGGGGTTTGTAAAAAATCAGAGCAGGTATTTTATTTAAATAATTGCCCAGACCCGTCCAGTCTATTGAAAATACATTAGGCTGATTATATTTGGTTAATCATGATTAAGATCACTGCCATTCTCCTTGCTGCAGGCCTCTCATCGCGAATGAAGGGTGAGAATAAGATGCTACTCCCTTATAAAGGGACGACAATTTTACAAAGCACCTATGACCAACTCAAGGCAAGCAATGTAGATCGAGTGATAATCGTAGGTGGTAGCTTCTATGAACAAATAGTCAAACAAATAAAAATCGACTCTTCCGATAAAATTATTCAAAATAATAATCCAGCAGCAGGAATGACCTCCTCGATTCAAACGGGAGTGAAGACAGTTAAGGAAAATGCTTTTATGATTTGCTTAGGAGACATGCCTTTAATCAGCTCAAAACAGTATAAGGTGCTAATTGATTGTTATTTGGCAGCGGTTCAAAAGGATCAAAAAACAATTGTGGTGCCTAAGGTCAATGATCAGCAAGGTAATCCAGTGATTTTTTCACAACATTACAGGGAAGATATTTTAATGAATCTAGAACCCAATGGTTGTAAATCCGTCATAGAATTAAATAAAAGTCATTTGGTCCATTTAAACACCAATGATTCGCATTATTTAAGCGATATTGACACACCTGAAGACTACGATCAAATAATTAATGACCCTCAGTAAAGAAGAACTCATACGATACAACCGCCAAATCATCTTACCGGGTTTTGGTACGGAAGGTCAGCTCAAACTAAAAGCCTCGAAAGTACTTATTGTGGGTGCCGGTGGCCTGGGTTCACCGAACCTTCAGTATTTGACGGGAGCAGGAATTGGGACAGTTGGAATTATTGATTTTGACGAAATTAGTTTAACGAACCTACAGCGACAGGTTTTGTTTGATACGGTTGATGTAGGTGAATCAAAAGCAGCAGTCGCAGCGGCTAAACTGGAAAAGTTAAATCCTGAAACAGCATTTCAAGTATATAATGAACAATTGTCTGCCGCAAATGCCATGGACATTATAGGTGGCTATGACCTCGTTATTGACGGTTCTGATAATTTACCAACACGCTATTTGGTCAATGATGCCTGTGTGTTTTTAGGAAAGCCATTGTTGTATGGCGCTATTTTTAGGTATGAAGGACAACTGAGTGTATTCAATCTTTTGCACGAGGATGGCGCACGAGGGCCAAATTACCGTGACCTGTTTCCATCACCACCACCCCCAGAAATGGTGACCAGTTGTAGTGAGGGGGGAGTGTTTGGCGCCTTGGCCGGAATCATAGGCGCCATGCAGGCCAATGAGGCCATTAAGATATTGGCAGGGCTAGGAAAAACACTTTCTGGAAAGCTGTTATTATTTGATAGTCATGATTTTAGCACAAGAATATTAAACCTTAAAGTTAATACTGATAATCCTGTTTCTGGAAACAATCCAAGTATCTTTTCATTGATAGATTACGAAGCCTTTTGCGCTGGACCAGTCACTTCTAAGCCTGAAGAAGGCGCACTATCTGCGACACAATTAAAGGGGCTTATGGATGCAGGTACTCCTCCATACCTCTTGGATGTGCGAGAAGTGCATGAGTTTGAAATTGCGCACATTAATGGTGTAAACATTCCACTTTCCGAATTGAATGAACGTATTTTGGAAATACCATCTGATCAGTCAATTGTGGTGCATTGCAGGAGTGGAGTAAGAAGTAAGAAGGCAATTGATTTATTGAAAGACAAAGGCTTTAATCATCTTAAAAACCTAGAAGGAGGCCTTTTGGCATGGCAGAAGGCAATAGATCCTTCTTTAGAAGTGTATTAACAAATGAAAATTGAAATTATAGCCTACGGTATAGCAAAGGACATTATTAATGGTCCTTCATTGTCTATGGACATTGTGGAAGCCCTTGATGTCGGTACAGTTCGCAAGATTCTACTGAGCAATTATCCAGCGTTAAAGGGACTTGCTTCTTTACAATTGGCAGTAAATGAGGAATATGTAAGTGATGATTTTGTTTTAAAGGAAAACGATGAAGTGGTAATTATACCACCAGTCAGTGGCGGATGAATGATGTCTATATAACTTCGGATCCTTTGGACAGCGATGCATGTACAAAGGCAGTTACTTTCGCAGATGCAGGAGGCCTCGTGGTCTTTGTTGGCAACGTAAGGAATATCACCAAAGGAAAGACAGTGAAGCATTTGGTGTTTGAGGCTTATGAAAAAATGGCACTCAAAGAAATGGCCAAAATCATTGATGAAGCTGTGTTAAAGTGGGGTTTGAAAAAGATGGTGATCCACCACCGTACCGGATTGGTACAGGTGGGAGAATCCGCTGTGGTGATTGCATGTTCATCTGCACACCGTAAAGCGGCCTTTGATGCCTGTGAATATGCGATTGATAAGTTGAAGGAAACAGTGCCGATTTGGAAAAAGGAGTTTTTTGAAGATGGAGAAGTTTGGGTTTCGGCACATCCTTAGCTAACTATCATTCCGAGGCACGTAGCAATCCGTTAAATAAAAAACGATTTGTTATACTGGAATTTTTATTCTTAAATTTTGAGGGAATAAAAATGTTCAGTATCTCATTTAAAATTCATTTGAATCGTACATTTCATTAATGATCAATCCAGATACCATAAGAGCACAATTCCCAATCTTTAATCAGAAGACTCCGAATGGTTTGCCATTGATTTATCTCGACAATGCTGCAACCACGCAGAAGCCACAATTCGTTATTGACGCCATTTCAGGCTTCTACTCCGGTTATAATAGTAATGTGGGCCGCGGTACTTATTGGCCAGCGACCAAAGCAACTGACAGCTTTGAGGCAGTAAGACTTAAGGTAAAAGAATTCATTAATGCGCCTTCTTTAAAGGAAGTGATCTTTAATTCCGGTACTACAGATGGGATCAACAAGGTAATGCAGTCTTGCCTGTTGCCAATCCTTAAAGCAGGCGATGAAGTGATCGTTACCGAAATGGAACACCACAGCAATTTCTTGCCATGGCAACGTGCTTGCGAATTGAAAGGCGCTCATTTGCGCACGGTTCCTTTGCAGGAATCAGGTGATTTGGATTATAAGGCCTTTGAGGAGGTGCTATCTAGTAAAGTGAAGTTCGTGGCTGTTACAGCAGTGTCGAATGCCTTAGGGGTCGTAAATGATGTTGCTAAGATCACTCAGCTGGCTCATGCAGTTGGTGCAAAGGTACTGATAGATGCAGCGCAATTGCTAACACATAAAAAGATTGATGTTCAACAACTTGATTGTGACTTTTTAGCATTCTCAGCACACAAACTGTATGGACCAACGGGAGTTGGGGTTTTGTATGGCAAGGAGGAGTTGCTTGAGGCAATGATACCGATGAGTTATGGAGGTGGTATTGTGGAGACAGTGACTTTGGCCAACACCACGTTCAATGGATTACCCAATAAGCATGAAGCTGGTACTCCGAATATCGCAGGTGTGATAGGTTTGGGAGCTGCCATTGATTTTGTCAAGGAACATGGTTTGGAGCAAATGCATAAGCATACACAGGCTTTGTGTGAGCATGCCATTGACAAACTGAAATCAATAAGCGGAATTGATGTATTAGGCACACCTGAAGAAAGGGCAGCACTTATATCGATAACCGTAGATAATGCACACCCACATGATGTTGCTGCCTTTCTAGGTGAAAAAGGAATTGCTATTAGGGCTGGTCATCATTGTGCGCAACCTTTGATGGACAGCCTTCAGGTACCCGCTACAAGTCGTTTGTCATTTGCAGTATACAATACTTTTGAAGAGGTAGATCAGGCCTTAACAGCATTAATTGAGGTAAGAGATTTTTTCGCATGAACGACAGACTCAAAAGCCTTTATAAGACACAGATATTGACCTATGCAAAGGATTCGACTCATGAAGGTGAATTACCAAATGCCACGCACAGCTTAGCAGCTTACAATCCAATGTGTGGGGATAAGTACACTGTCTATTTAGTGGTGAAGCAGCAGACCGTAATCGAAGCCAAATTCAAAGGTTATGGTTGCGCTATTTCAAAAGCATCTACAGCCATTCTTGTGGAGAAGATAACAGGGGAACCACTTTCTGAGGTGGCTTCGTTGGTGGCTCTATTCCTAAAAATCATCAATGCCGATGCTGAGCAGCAACCTGAGGAATTAACCTCAGACGATGCTTTATTAGCATTTGCCGCTACAAGGGAATTCCCGGAACGTAAAAAATGTGCCTCACTCAGTTGGGAGGTGCTTGAAGACATCAAAATTTAAATAGAATCGTCATTCCCACGAAAGTGGGAATCTCCATAGCTCATACAATTTTCTTTCCTCATTAGAGATGCCCGATCGGTGTCGGGCATGACGTCCATTGTTTAATTCAGCTTAATAACCTGCTCAACAATTCCACCTTTATCAGAATGGATGATCAGTTTGACGCTTGCATTTCGGCCAGTTATTTTGAATCCATAGGAGAGCTTTCTTTTGCTCTCTGCATTAGACTGGCCACTATCTCTTGAGCCAACAATATGTCCTAGGTCAGTGCGCATTTTGCCAGAGATCAATTCTGCATTATTTAACTCCAAAATAGCCCTTACTGGCTGATACAAGTTCATCTCAATAGAACGCTGAGTGATGTTAGTTGGCAGGTAACCAATGTTTTGCACTTCCGCGGCCAGTGTGATGACCTTGCCTTTTTCAACAGCAGTGATCTCAGCTGTATTGATATTCAACTTTGGAGTTGTCTCAGCCAAGTATAACATCCATTCTACATACTGGTCAATTTCAGCCTTTAAGAACTTAGTAGGAGGGTTTTGGAAAGTGAATTTCCTGTTCCATCCGCCAACGTCTACCTGACCAAAATCAGGATGGTCTACTGTAGTCCAATTAATGAAGCCTTCTCCATTTAATTCACGATCATTCCATGTCAGGTTGTCGTATTCTGACACAGCACCGTCACCATCATAATCATCCACAAATCCTCCCCAGAACTCAGGGACGTAAGAAACAACACCAAAATCCCAGTAAGACCAGCTCATCAATGTGCCGTGCCTGTGCGCTCTTGGATTGCTGTAACTTGGAATTACACGTTGGCCAGTTGTTGTATTGTACATGCCTGATAATTCCATGATCAATCGCTGGTCATTCATATTGAAAGTATCCCAATTTGCAGTTGAAGGCAGTCGGAATAGAAAGCCACCAGAAGTATGCCCGTGAAATACACCGCCAATATGTTTTCTTGAATTGATAAACTTAATGGTTGCGGCAGTTTCTGGCTCTGAAAGAGGATAAGGTCCTGCTCCAAATTGTTCAATCTCCAAACCCCAGTTTCTTGGGAAGTTCCTGTTCATATCTATACCACCATGTCCATCTTCATTTATTTTACCATCTTTATCATCATCAAATCCTTCCGTGTAGATGTCATAATAAGTACCTCCAGTTTCTCCTAATTCACGTTCCTCCATTACTCGAGGGTCTTTGCTGCTAATTTTGTATTTCCCGCTTGGATTTTTGACACGCATGTTTGTGATGATGTCATTGCCATCTAAATCATTACCAGGATCTTCATCTAATAAGCCGTCTTGATCTGTATCATAAGGTCTTGGCGTACTTCTTAGCACTGCCGAGGTTAATAGTGCCATGTCTGCACCATCAGGATTGAATTTTGGTCGGATATAGATCACACGTGTATCAACCAATGCTTTTATGCGATTGTCCTTGTCATAGTTAGAAAGCAAATGCCAAGCATAATTGAGGGCCACTTCAGCACCTGTCAATTCTCCTGCATGAATATTCCCATCATAGTAGTAGCCTGGTTTGGTTTCAGGAGCACCTGTTGACTTGTTGGAAATTTCCAACACCATTAAATCCGTTCCTTTTAAAGTCTTACCTATTGAATAGAGCTCGGTAAGGTTAGGGAAGGCTTTATGCCATCCTTCTAACAATGCATATGCATCAGCAGTGGAATGAAATTTATCCCAACGAGGGCTCATCGGGTCTTCGCTCTGAGCGAATGTAGATGATGCGATTAACAGCATTGATAATGCCAATAGACTTGTGGTGGTTTTACGAAAGTTCATCATGAATAATTATGGTTGAACTTCAATTTGCTGAAAAATGAGGTATAGAGCAAAAGGATTGTGATGGGAGGAGAGCTTTAGGAGTATTTAGTCATGAGTATTGAGTGATGAGCAATGTGCTGAATCCATTCGAGCGCTTTGAGCTATCAGATGGGTGACTTCCGTCAGACCGCTCCAAGCGGTCGGACGGATAAGGCGCTCTTAATAAGTTCAAAAGTTGCCAAATCAAACTCACCCTGTCATTGCGAGGAGATAATCATGCGGTAGTGGGATTATTGACGCGGCAATCTGTCTGTACTTGACTATTGCTGTTGTGAACAGACGGATTCTTTCTTCCTCGTGCCTCGTTATCGGAATGACAGTATTTCTTGTTTGGGACGGAAGTTAGTTCAACAACTGACTTATCAAATTCTATTTCGTCACCCTGAACCTGTTTCAGGGTCTTCTTAAATGAGATGCTGAAACAAGTTCAGCATGACGTACTTATTTAAATTCCCCTCCTTGGAGGGGTTAGGGGTGGGTTCATGATTTGAGCATCGCGAGATTTGCTGATAGTCTCGGTCAGATCCCTCTTAGTGGTCGGACGAGTATCAGCGAATTTATTCCAACAACTCCTTTAGACCCGATTCAATTTGATCCAAACTGGATTGCAGACTTCTATAATCAATCAACATGTTATTGTGAGTAAAAAATTTGTTATCCATGAGACTTTCAAATTTTCTATTAGCCAATATTTTGCGGTTATCAAGATAAGGTAATCGGCTTTTCCCGATTCTGTTTTTTGCTGGCCCAAATGTCGAATCCATCTGTCTAAATGAAAATTCTTCAAGAATGAATGGGAACAGGATAGTTTCAGCTTCGGTTTGAAGCACTTCTTCACTATTTCTAATTTCGTCAACAAGTTTTTGCCAACCGTATAGTTTTGGTCTCAAAGTTTCAGATGGAATGAGGGCGATTTTTCCAGAGTTAATTCCTTCGAGAAGTGTCCCATTTCCAAGAATGACTTGTGGTGAGCCAAGCACTTGATATACCAGACTATCAATCAAAGTGGCATCATACTGCTGATAATCAGGTCCGATTCTTGAAAGCAGTCCTTCAATATTCAAAAGTCGATGCTCTACTTCTTGAATTATAGTATGGATAGAAGCTTGATTTTCTTGTACCTCAACAAGTAAGCGCTCAACAATCGCTTCTGCCTCAAGTTGCTGTTTTCTTTCTTCATTCCAGTTTTGAAATCCTACAGCTAAGCTTATTCCTATAAAAATTAGTGCCACTTCACCTAAGGCATATTTCCAGTTGAGTTGAAATTTGGGTTTGCGGATCATTTCTCAAATTTAATTTGAAAACTTTCCCCCGTTGCGGGGGTAAGGGGGTGGATTTTAATAATGTCCTCCTCCGCTCTTCGAGCACCCTGCCTTTGACGGCAGGCAGGCTCCTCAAGAGGAGGACAAGTTTATCATTTCACTTCTCTTTAATTATCAATTACAGAGCTGCGTTAAGAATTATCTCAACAAGCAAGCCTTCCCTTGGAAATTGCGCTTCAACACATGCCCTAGCAGGAGGACTTCCAGGGGTTACCCAAGCATCCCATGCCTCATTCATAGCAGCTACCTGAGATTTATCAGAAATATAGATAGTGGCCATCAAAGCTTTCGACTTGTCTGTGCCTGCGGTCGCAAGTAAGGCATCTATTTTACTCAAGACAGACTCAGTTTGCGTTTTCATGTCTTGGGTTGTATCTGCAGGGATTTGACCTGCTAAATAGATGGTGTCTCCATGAATCACAATCTGACTCATGCGGTTGGATACGTTTAATTTTTCCATATTTTTTTTCGTAATTCGTAATTCGTAATTCGTT
>Ga0209223_10002525_pt1 | contig 18265 bp, 16 predicted proteins | sample COG_06_FD_184750 | JGI IMG/M metagenome (GOLD analysis project Ga0209223, IMG submission 184750) | Pelagic Microbial community sample from North Sea - COGITO 998_met_06 (SPAdes) (version 2) | ecosystem: Environmental > Aquatic > Marine > Neritic zone/Coastal water | place: Helgoland, sampling...
CATGAATGCTAAAACGAGAATGCTTTTGATTGGTTGTGCCACAGCAGGAGCCATGTCGTCCATGTTTAAAGCACCCGTAGCAGCCATTGTTTTTGCCATAGAAATCTTTAGCTTAGATTTGGTTTTTGCTTCTATGGTGCCTTTGTTATTGGCCTCAGTAGCGGCAGTTATTACCTCTTACTTCTTTCGAGGGACAGATGTGCTATTTGGATTCGAATTACAAGAAGCTTGGCGTGTTAAAGATATTTTATTTTATGTGTTTTTAGGAATAGGAACAGGTATTGCTTCTGTCTATTTTTCAAAAATGTACTTTTTTATCACACGATTTTTTGCTCGTTTTTCTAATGCTTATTGGAAAATAGGAATTGCGGCAGTAGCTATTGGTTTGATGTTGTATTTTATTCCGCCATTATATGGAGAAGGTTATGGATTAATCAATAATTTATTGAATGGAAATACTACAGAAGCATTAAGTGGTATGGAAAACAGTATAGACTTAAATAGTGCCTGGATGGTGATTGGAATGCTGTTACTCATTGCTATTTTTAAAGCCATTGCCATGACCACCACTTTTGCCGCAGGAGGAGTTGGAGGAATTTTTATTCCAACACTATTTATGGGAAGTGCTTTAGGAAATGTTGTTGCAAAAATTATCAATCAGTTTGGATTTGATGTTTCAGAATCTAATTTCACTTTGATTGGGATGACAGGTCTCATGGCAGGAGTATTGCATGCTCCGCTAACTGCCATTTTTTTGATTGCTGAAATTACGGGAGGATATGATTTGTTTGTTCCGCTAATGTTGGTGGCAACAATCTCTTATGGATTTACAAAATACTTTGTTCCAAATTCAATTTATACGGCAGAATTAGCAAAAAGAGGTGAATTGATTACCAACGATAAAGATAAAAATGCCTTGATGATGATGAAGATAGATCAGGTAATTGAAACTAATTTTATTACTGTCCATGCAGACATGACATTGGGTGAAATGCTAAAAAAAGGAGTTTCGAAATCGAGTCGAAACTTATTTCCTGTCTTAGATGAAGACGATCAGTTTTTAGGAATTGTATTGCTAGACGATGTGCGATCCGTAATGTTTGATCAAAGTTTGTACGAAAGTACAACCGTATCATTATTCATGAAATCTGCGCCAGATATAATTTTTTATGATGATTCTATGGAAACCATTATGAGAAAATTTAAAGGCTCTGGAGCGTGGAATTTACCTGTTATCAAGGATAAAAAATATATAGGATTTATTTCAAAGTCAAAACTTCTTACAGCCTATCGAAATAAATTGATTGAAGTGACAAATTCATGAAACTTATGATTTCCTTCTATCTATTTTATAGCAAATTTATTTTTATTACTAATTGAAAGTAAGTGAAATTTTCATCTAACATTTCTAGTTGTATTGTACAATAATCAATGAGGTTTCAAGATGCAAAAAAGAAGAAGAAAACAAAATATTTAATTATTAGCGTATTCAATTGCTTTTTCAAGAATTTCATCTCTTCCCTCAATAATTCCTTTAATTGTTGGTTGAACTATAACATCTATTTTAACTCCTTTTCTTTGAGTTACTTTATTGTTAGGATAAAAAATCCCAATAGCTGACATTTGAGTAGGAAAACCTCCTACAGTTAAAAACCTGCTAACGTTTCCGTCAGTACCAGCTGTTTGACTTCCAATAGTGATAACATTATCTCCAGTTTGAAAACACATTGTTGTAAATTCTGATTGACTAATAGTACTATGGTTAACTAGTAAAATCACTTTTCCTTTATATTTTAATTCAGAGTTTCCACCAACTTTACGACCCTCTTTCCAGATGAATTTTCCTGGATAATTCAAATCAGGAATTATATTTTTATAAAATAGTTTTTCCTTAGAAGAAATGTATTTTATAATTTCATATACAGTTCCATTAGGGTACTTTCTGATATCGAAGATGATTGCTTTAGTATTTTCCAAAGTTTTCATAGCATTAGCAACATCTTTTATTTTTATCGCCCCCATGTTTACATATCCGATGTTATCATTTAAAAGTTTGTATATATCTTTTCCTTTATTTTTATTAAACTGAAATTTATAGTTAAAATCTTTGTACAAATACCTTTTTACTGTTCTGAAAAGAGTTTTATTTTCTCTAATAAGCTCTACTTTTACTGAATTAGACATCCCATGGAAAATAGAATTAGCATTAGATTTTTTATGCGAAAGATTTGAGCCAAAAATAAATTTTTCTTTTTTCTTAAAAATAGTTTTGACTTCTTTATTGTTCAGTTTTGTAATTACATCACCAATTTTTAAATCATTCAGTCTAGCTATAGAATCATTATAAAAACCTGTAATTATGACTTTATTATCAACTATTTTAAATTTTGCAGGAAACCAGTAAATTCCAAAAAAGGAATCTATTTTATTAGATCCAAAAAAAGTATGACCATCATCTATACTAGCAAGCAATTCTAATATTGCTACATGGAAATCAATCTCAGTTTTTGGATTTAAAAATTTCGGTATCATTTGATTTAAAACTTCATTCCATTTAAGGGTTGTCTGATATTTGTAAGGGAAAAAATATTCTATGATATTCCAATATCTAAACAAAGTAAGCAACCTCATATTTTCATCTTTCCAATCGAAATTTTTATAAGGAAGTTCATTCTTAATTTCAATTTTTCCAGAAGGCAATACTGAGCTTACATAGTGTTTTTCTCCTTGATGTCTATTAATTTCAATAGTCTTCAATAAATCAGAAAGTTTTGGAATAAAAACATTTTGATTTTCAATCCAATTCAAATCAAAATTTTCATTAAAAATTTGTGTTTCTTTTTTTTGACTACATTTATTACAATCTTTAATTTCTCCGAGATCATTTATCCAGCTCATGAAAACTTGAGATAATTGTTCCTTACTGATTGAATTTTTTATGTTGGGCATTATCTTAAATAATTGTTCATCCCAATTATATTTTCCGCCAGCAACTTCTGGGTGATAATATTTTAAAAATCCCCATATTTTAGCCGTAACTGCTAATTTTTCTATTTCAGTAATCTGATTTTGGGCAGATAATGCTTTTGTCAAAGCAAGTAACATAATGAAAATCAATAAAGCTTTTTTCATATTTTAAATGAGATATTTAACAAAAATAAGCTTTTTTTAAAGTAAGGAATGTTAATTTCTTAACTTCAATAAAATAACAAGAACTAAATATTAGCAATATCATAATAAGTTTATAATTTTAGACACATGAAGAACGCACTTAAAATCCTTTTTATCATTTTTATTCTTTGGATGATTGTTGGAATCTATCTAATAAACATTGAGCACGAAAAAGCACAAGTTATTATGGGCTTAGGTGTTTTCTTTTTTTCTTTCCTATTCATGCCAGCTTTCATTTACTATAGATATAGAGACGGGAAATACAAGAAATATATTATAAATGATAAAACTTTATTGGGTAAAATGAATAAAGAAGATTAATTCTTCACTACCTATAACTTACTTTTTTATCTCTTTCAATTTGAAGCCACACCTGAAAAAGTTGTTTTAATTGGTATTGCTACCTAACAGCAATATCAAACAAAGTCTGATATAAAATATATTATTTTTAATTAAAATGTTAAGTGTCCATTAACTTAAATAGTGCTTTTTTCAAGAAAAAATAAAATTTTGCGTTACCTTTTGTAACTACTCCGTCTATAAAGTAGAAACATCGATGAAATTGACAGAACTATCAGATGAAGAACTAATGGCGTTAGCATCAAATGGTAATTTGGAAGCTATGGAATATCTTTTTGATCGGTATCAAAAAAGAATCTTCAATTTTCTATATCAAATGAGTGGTGACTATACAGATAGTCAGGATTTGACACAAAATGTATTTTATAAACTCATTAGAAACAAGAAATCTTATAAAGGAGGGCAGTTTTCTTCTTGGATTTTTAGAATTACTAGAAACTTATTCTATGATTATATAGCTGATAAGAGAAAAAGTAAGATTTCTAATAATATTGAGAATTACGATTATTATGAAATGATCGATGAATCTGAAGCCGACAATAGAAGACAACAATTGAACATTTATAAAATTTTAAATGAACTCAAAGTAGAAGAAAAAGAATTGATTCTTATGTGTAAAAGCAATGGAATGAGATATCAAGAAATAGCTGTCATTATGAATTCCAATCCGTCAGCAATAAAAATGAAAGTATATAGAATCATGAAAAAGATTAGAAAAAACTTAAAAGGAACATCATGAACTGTAAGCAATCTGAAAAATGGATCTCTGAATTTTATGAGTCTCAATTGTCAAATCAACAAGCAGAGCAATTAAAAAAGCACCTAAATGGTTGTAAGGATTGTAGTGGTTTATTTGATGATTATGATATGATTATCAATTCTTTGTCATCATTACCAAACGTTGAATCTCCAAAAGAAATAAAGTCGTCTTTTCTTCATGAATTAAATCGTCCTAAAGTAATCGACTTAAAACCAACTGAACCCAAAAGACGAAGCAGTAAAATTCAAGCTTTACAAATTGCGGCTAGCTTTGTACTCTTTTTTATGATTGGTTTTTTTGCAAAAGACCTGATGAATGACAATCGTATTGAAAACTATATTTCAGAATTGAAAACTGAGAATGAGACACTAAAAAATAACATGGTTTTAGCATTGCTGGAAAACCAATCTCCAAGTATGAGAATCAAGGCAATAGACATTTATGAGAAGAATGATGTACGAAATGATGAAATCATAAAAGTACTATTGGATAAGATGAATAACGATTCTAATGACAATGTACGAATGGCGGCTATTAAGTCAATTTCTAAGTTTATCAGCTTTAGTGAGATAAAAAAAGAATTCATACAGCAGCTAAAAAAAGAAAAAAATCCTAACATTCAAATTCTCATCATAGAAGCACTTTCTAACATCAAAGAAATAGAAATAATTAATGCTATGAAATATTTAAAAAACAGGCAAGATGTTGAAGAATATGTAAAAGTAGAAGCCAATAGAACACTAAAAAGCATAATTTAAAATGACAAAAAAAACGATATATTTTGTACTTATCCTTTTCCTAAGTATACACAGCTCTATTGCACAAGGAACATTTCAGTATTCTCTAAAAGGAATTAAACAAATTCATTTAGTAACCGATCGTCATGTGAAACTTAAAAATAGCGAGGCAGATAGTTTGTTGATTGGTCACTATGATGGGTGTGAAGGTTGCTCTAGCAATACTTATATAGATAGAAAAAGTAAGGGCTTAAGATCCATTTATCAACAGGGGTATGACATCTCAGGATTTGCTTTGAGTATTGATAAAAGAGGAACTACTCTTTATATCAAGGATTTAAAACAACAGCAACAAAATATTTCTCTAGCATTTCCTAAAAATGTAAGCATATATATAAAAACTGAAAAGGAGGGTAAAGTAGATGGTAATGGTATTTCATCTGATATGGCGATTACTACACTATACGGGCATGTAAATTTAAAGAATGTTAGTGGGCCTCTTACCGTCAATACGATCCAGGGAAATGTAGAAGTAGTTTTTTCATCGATTAATCAAAAAAGTCCTACAACGATTGTTTCCTCATATGGTCATATAGATGTCACGTTATCAAAAAGCACAAAGTCAAATCTTGATCTTCAATCAAGGTATGGAGCTATTTACACAGATTTTATGATCGATTTAGACAAGAATAAGAAAGCTGATAGAGGAGGAAGAATCGTTGTTGGAAAGATTAATAATGGGGGCGTTAAAATATTATTAAATACAAACCAAGGGAATATCTACCTGAGACAGAAAAAATAATTCAAAACACATATTATGAAACCATTAAGAGTAGTGGTAAGTATACTCATACTTACCTTGTGCTCCTGTAGTACTATTGCCAAAAAACAGGAGTTAGAAAAGAACAAAGCATTTGAAAAATCATTCAGTAGTTTTATAAAAAAAGTAAAAGACCGCTTTGATAGAAAGCATGGATTATCGATAGCTGTTGTGAAGGATGATCAGTTAATTTTTGAAGATTACTCAGGATATGCAGACGTTGACAATGGAATGGTGACGGATGAAAACACAAGCTTTTATATTGCATCCTCTACAAAATCATTTACAGCACTTGCTGCATTAATTCTAGATTCAAAAGGGCAGATTGATCTGGACAGAAGTCTTGCTTCCTACTTTCCTGAGATTTCATTTCCAACCGAATTAAAGGCAGATGAGATCAACCTCCATCATTTATTAACTCATACTTCGGGAATCCAAAATTGGCCTATAGATTTCTCAAAAGCATATTCAGGCACGTACACAGATGAAACATTAGTACGTCAGCTAGAGAAATATACCCGTGCAGAAAAGAAAGGAATAGGAACATTTAAATATTCAAACATTGGGTATAATATTCTTTCCATGATCTTAAAAAGAGAATTAGGGAAAGACTGGAAAACAATTGTAGATGAAAAAATTTTCAAACCGCTAAAAATGAATCAAACCTCAGCAAATATGTCTGAAGGAACCAGAAAAGGATGGAAAATAGCAAAGGGGCATTCTCAGTTTTTTACAGATACTCCAAAAAAACTATCACTTCAGAAACAAGACAATACGATGCATGCTGCAGGAGGTATAATTTCTACAGCCAGAGATTTGTCTAAATGGCTCATCGTACAATTAAATGAAGGAAAACTAAATGGAAAACAGGTTATTAATCCAGTGGTTCTGAAAAAAAGTCAAGAACAACAAGTAGTTCAAAAAAGGAAATATATGGATTTAAAAAGATTTGGCTACGCATACGGTTGGAACATAGCATTAACACCTAATAAGGATACCTTAGTACATCACTTTGGAGGATTTAACGGTACACATGCAGAAGTATCTTACATACCTTCTAAAAAAGTAGGCATTGCCATCATGGCTAATGATGGAGGAATAGGAACTGATGTTTCATTTTTAATCGCTTCGTATGCTCTAGATTATTTTGCAGGAAGAAAGGATTTGGATGCATATTATGGAAAGAAATTGGATACAGCTTATGCCGATATACTAGATTGGAAAGCCAAACGAGAAAAAAGCAAAAGAGAAAGAGCCAAAAGAAAATGGGATTTAGATTACAAATTTGCTGATTATGCAGGGATTTATGAAAACCCAGATTTCGGAACGTTAACCATTAGTTATTTAGGAGAAAATAGATTGATGGCAGCAATGGGAAATTTAAAAACAACAGTTTACGGGCAACCTTCTGGGAGAAAAAATATGATTCGGTTTGAAATGCGTCCAAATTCTGGATGGAATGTCTCTTTCGAATCAGAAAAAGGAGTCATTATATCTGCTAATATGGTGGGAATGACATTTAACAGAAAAAAATAATAAACCATGAGAAATAAAATATTTTTTATACTAACAATTCTTTTGTCTCAATATTTAATGGGACAAACGACTGATATTATAACCTCAAAAAAATACAAAAACGCTATTGAGAAAGCAGAATTTCTAATTACAGAACATAAAAAACAATTAGATGTTCCTGGTGTACAAGTGGCAGTAATGATAGATGGAAAACTAATTTGGTCCAAAGGATTCGGTTTTAAAGATTTAGTCAATAAATTACCAGTTACAAGAAACACAAAATTTCAAGTAGCCAGTATTTCTAAATCTATAACTTCAATTGCTTTAGGAAAATTGATACAAGAGGGAAAAATAGATATTGATGCAGATATCAGAACTTACTTACCTGAATTTCCTGAAAAAAAATATCCAATTACGGCAAGGCAACTAGCAAGTAATACTGCTGGGATAAGACATTATACAGATGACGATCCGATATTCAATACAAAGCAATATAATGATGTAATAGAATCCTTAGAGATTTTTAAGAAAGATAGTTTAGAATTTAAACCAGGTTCAAAATATGCTTATTCCAGTTATGGTTGGGTTTTATTGAGTGCTGTGATCCAAAAAATTGCAAAACAATCTTTTTCCGACTACATGCATAATACTTGGAAAGATTTGGAAATGAACAATACCACTTTTGACTGGCCGAATAAACCCATTCCTAATCTAACAAAACTCTATGGTAAAAGATCTAAAGAATTGGGTAGAAGAGTAGATTTTCCTTTTGATAACAGAAGTTATATGTATGCAGGAGGTGGTTATGTATCGACAGCAGAAGATTTGGCGAAAATGGGATGGAAACTAATTTCTAATGAGTACTTAAAACCTTCTATTAAAAATATACTATTTACACCTTACATAACCAGTGAAGGAGAAAATGTGTATTATGGTTTAGGATGGAAAGTTTCTAAGAATAGATATGGAGTAAAATACGCATATCATGGAGGAACAATGGGAAGTACCAGATCACATTTAGTAATGTATCCAGAGCATGGAATTGTATTTGCATATTTAGCAAATACAGGATCATCCATTATTTTCAATCGCAATGAAGCCCATACTATTGCTGAAGCTTTTTACATAGAGAAAAAGAGAATCAACAAGATAAGAAGAGTAGATTCAGATATTTTTGGGAAGTGGAAATTTAAAACGACTACGATGAAAGGGGAGGAGAGAACTGGAGTTCTGGAAGTCTATAGAGATAACAAACAAATAAAAGCAACAATGTTTTATGATAGAAAAGATGGAAAGAAATATACATTTCCACTACTTCTTTTTGAGAAAAAAAAGGATGTCTATCATTTTATGGCCGTGAGATATATGATGCAGGACTATTATTTTACAATAGATGGAAATTCTTTAAAAGGAAAATGGTTTTTAGACACCAATGTGAATGATGCTAAAAAATACAAGCAAGGTCAACCACAAGAATTTAAAGGAACTAGAATAACTGAGTAGCATAATAAGATTTCTTGAATTTATTAGAAGCCTCAACATAGCTGAGGCTTTTTTATGTTTTATAATTTAGATTTCTTACTACCTTTACCACTTATGATAGACCAAAAGGAAGCCATATCCGAAAAAGCGGTATTAATTGGTGTAATTACACAAACACAAGATGAAACTCAGTCTAAAGAATATTTAGATGAGCTAGAATTTTTGACAACTACTGCTGGGGGAGTTGCAGTAAAACGTTTTGTGCAAAAACTAGAAAGACCACATCCAAAAACGTTTATAGGAACTGGTAAGTTAGAAGATGTCAAAGCTTATATTGAAACACATGATATTGGTACGGCTATTTTTGATGATGAATTGTCTCCAGCACAGTTGCGAAATATTGAAAAAATTCTCGATTGTAAGATCCTTGATAGAACCAATTTAATCCTAGATATTTTTGCTCAAAGAGCACAAACTAGTTCGGCAAAAACGCAAGTTGAATTGGCGCAACATCAATACTTGTTACCTCGATTAACAAAACTTTGGACTCACCTCGACAAGCAAAAAGGAGGGATTGGAATGCGTGGTCCTGGAGAAACAGAAATTGAAACCGATAGACGTATTATTCGTGATAAAATTGCTTTATTAAAAAAGAAGCTGACAATTATTGACAAGCAAATGGCAGTGCAGCGTAAGAACCGTGGTAAGATGGTGCGTGTTGCTTTGGTAGGATATACCAATGTTGGGAAGTCTACTTTAATGAATGTCATCAGTAAAAGTGATGTATTTGCTGAAAATAAACTCTTTGCAACCTTAGATACTACGGTACGGAAAGTAGTGATTAAGAACATCCCATTTTTAATGACAGACACGGTTGGGTTTATCCGAAAGTTACCTACACAATTGGTAGAATCGTTCAAATCAACTTTAGATGAGGTTCGAGAAGCCGATTTGCTATTGCATGTGGTAGATATTTCGCATCCGAATTTTGAAGATCATATAGCATCTGTAAATACAATTTTAGATGAGATCAATTGTGGAGACAAACCTACCATGATGGTATTTAATAAGATTGATGCGTACACTCACGAAACCATCGATGAAGACGATTTGATTACTGAAAGAAGCAAAGCACATTATACTTTAGAAGATTGGAAAAAAACATGGATGAGTGACTTGGAAAAAGAATCTATTTTTATTTCTGCTTTGAACAAAGACAATCTAGAAGCCTTTAAAGACAAAGCTTATGAGGAAGTAAAGAAGATTCACATTCAGCGTTTTCCTTATAACGATTTTTTGTATTACGAGTATAAGGAGGAGGAGTAATTAAGTAGAAACTCTTATTTCATTCCCGAGAAATCGGGAATCTATATACAGATTATTGATTTTATGGATTCCCAATCAAGTTGGGAATGACAAATCTTTACTCTTCCGTAGTAAAATCATCAATAATCCCCAAACGCTTAGCGCGTCGTTCCCAGCTTTTTCTGGCTAGTAATTGCAAATCTTCAATATTGTCACTTTCGTCCATGATTTCTAAACCTAGTAAGGTTTCAATCATGTCTTCTTGAGTAACCAATCCGCTTACAGAACCGTATTCATCGACCACTAAGGCAACATGTTCACGTTGGTCAATCAGCTGCTCAAATAAACTTGGAATCGGTAAATTTCTGTTGGTAACTAGAATAGTTCGTTTGATGTTTTTTAGAGGCTGATTACCATTTCCTTTGATGATAGCTTCTAGTAATTGATCTTTTAAAAAGTAGCCAGTGATATTATCAGAATTATCCGCATAAATAGGAACTCTAGAAAACCGCAAAGCAGGATGTTCATCAAAAAACTCTTGGATGGTTTGCTCTTCATCAGCTGATTTTAAAACCGTTCTTGGAGTCATAATATCTTTAACTCGGACTTCTTTAAAACTCAGTAAATTTTTAATCACTTTACTTTCAGACTCTTGAAAAACTCCTTCTTGTTCAGCAATTTCTGTCATCGCCATGAAACCTTCTCTGCTTAAAACACTACCATGGCCTTTACCGCCTATTAATTTAGTAGTTAATTGTAATAACCATAAAAGACCAGTATATTTTAAGGGAAACATCAAAACAATCAATGCCTTAGAGGTAAAGTTTGCTAGCTGTTTCCAGTAGGTTGCTCCTATGGTTTTTGGAATGATTTCTGAAACAATTAAGATGAGCAGAGTCATAATTGTTGAAACAACACCTACCATTAAGTCTTCAGTAAATTTAAATCCGAAGAAATTGGTGGTATTACTTCCATACAATTCTATGTACACAATCTTTGCTTGCACACCCACTAAAATTGCACCCACTGTATGTGCTATCGTATTTAAAGTTAGAATTGCAATTAAAGGTTTATCAACATCTTTTTTTAAGTCCTGCAAAATTTCTGCATATGCAAATCCAGCATTTTTTTTAATATTGATAAATGTTGGTGTAACACTCAGTAACACAGCTTCTAAAATAGAGCACAAAAACGAAAAGAAAATAGATACTGCTGCGTAAACAAGTAATAGTGTCATTGAAGATATTTGATTGGATAAAGATATTAAAAAGGAATATAAAAAATGTCATTTCGAATGAAATGAGAAATCTATTATGAAAACCTGAGATTTCTCGACTCCGCTCGAAATGACACCTATGCTATAAATAAAAACTTTTTGTTCTTAAAATATATAATTTACACCCAATCCAAACAATTGTTTGAATTGAACCTCACTAGAGACATTATCATCTAAAATCATATGAAGGTTTAAGTTGGTAGATAAGTATTTATTAATTTGCATTACAAAGTTAATTTGATAATTTAAATCGATATTCTGTGCATCTTCTAAATAGTTAGAATATGCATTAAAAATATTTTCAACAGTTACATTTTCCATCAATGTTGCTTTGTAATATACTGCCGCATAAAAACCAAGTTCGTAGCGAGAAGTTTCTCCTGGATCAGTTCCATACTGTCCAGCAAACTGGTTGCTTACAAAAGTTGCTTTTGCTGTGGCAGGGGATAAATTAATACTAAAATTATCTGATTTTTTATACACCATACCTGGGCCTAATGTTACAAAACCTGGTGCAAAAAATTCTGATGTTGGTGTTTTTGGTGTTGTTGAATAATCATATCCAGTTGTGAATTGTGTACGAACATTTGCAAAGAAAGAGTATGCCCAATTCTTAGAAGCTTTTTTTGAAACTAAAGAATTGAATTCAAATTGATCATCTGTTTTTCTAGTTCCAGTTCCACTGATATTACTAATCCCATATTTAGTAATTATCTTGTTGTCCCAGGCCCAATCTCCTTTTTTGTAGTTGAAATCGTAATTAATACTTACGGTTCCTGATACTGAATTTTCCCCTCCAGCAATCCAATTAGAAAAGGACGCTTGATTAAACAATAAAGTAAAAGTTCCCTTTTTTGTCCAATTAGAAGTAGAATCTGTTTTTTTCTCCTGCGCATTGATTGACAATCCAGCCAATACAAAACATAATACAATAATTTTTTTCATATAAATACCCATATTTAATGGCGCAAAAATAAAGGTTTACAAGAATTGAAAAAAACTATTTCTTCCTTTTATATAAAGGTACTGTAGAACAAGCTTCACCATACATAATGGTTTTAGCTATGGGCTGAATTTTTTCAATGAGCATTGAAAAAGCAGAAGGAGGAATGGGCTTGTCTGCACAGCCTTTAATAATAATAGGTTTGTCTGTGAACTCTGAGATGTTGATATTCTGAATTACACCTTGAAAAAGGACTGTTTCCAGCAATTCTAAATCGCCAATGACCACTTTTTTTGCAAAAGGAACTAACTCGGAAGATAATAATAAATAGGCCCATGAAGGAATGATAGCATCTTCAGAACAGGTTAAAGCAACATAGTTGTCTTGGTATTGAGACCAATTGTGATTAGCAACAGATTCTCGGAAATCTTTTTCTTTTAGAATAATACCTTGAAACAACCAATCTTTAATATCAAAAAGTACTCGTTTTCCTTCAGGATAGAATTCTTCTAGATCTATATTGATTAGTTTGCTGTTGGCAATTCTATTGATAATTTCTTCTGGCATTAATTCAATTATTGGTCATTGCGAGGAGTTTACGACGTGGCAATCTGTTTAATACTGAGATTGCTTCATTTCATTCGCAAAGACAGGTTTATTACAACATTCCTAGTTCTAATTTTGCTTCTTCACTCATCATATCTTGCGTCCAAGTTGGATCGAAAGTAATTTCAACCTCAGCATTATTAATCTCTTTTAGAGACTTCACTTTGTCTTCAACTTCCACAGGTAAAGTTTCAGCAACGGGACAGTTAGGAGAAGTTAAGGTCATTAAAATCTTAGCATCATTTTCATCATTTACAAAAACATCATAAATCAAACCTAATTCATAAATATCAACAGGAATTTCTGGATCGTAAATGGTTTTTAAAACACGTACGATTTTATCTCCTATTTCTTGTACAACCTCTTCTGTCATTTTCAAAAATTTACTTAGCAAAGATACGACTAATTCGTAGTATTTACTTGTTGCGCAATGGCGTATAATTTAATTTGTTTCAACATAGAAACTAGCCCGTTTGCTCTGGTTGGAGACAAATGTTCTTTCAGCCCTATCTCATCAATAAAGTCAGTATTAGCTGCTAAGATATCTTGAGGTGTTTGATCGGTAAAAACGCGTAACAATAAAGCAACTAAGCCTTTGGTTAGAATGGCATCACTATCAGCGGTATAGCTGATTTTATTGCCGTTTAATTTAGAATGTAACCAAACTTTAGACTGACATCCTTTAATGATGTTTTCTTCTAGCTTGTATTGTTCATCAATAATAGAAAGAGATTTTCCTAAATCAATCAAATACTCATAGCGTTCCATCCAATCGTCAAACATGGCAAACTCATCAATAATTTCTTCCTGTATTTCTTTAATTGTCATTTTTAAAACTTATTTTTGCTCCTTTAAATATCGTAGCAGAACTAACTGCAAAATTACGGTAAAAAAACAAGAAATGAGTAAACTATTAGCAGTAGGAACTGTTGCATTTGATGCCATCGAAACTCCGTTTGGCAAGACAGACAAAATATTAGGAGGATCAGGAACTTTTGTTGGATTAGCGGCAGCTCAGTTTGGTATACAAATAGGGGTTGTTTCTGTAGTTGGAGGAGATTTTCCACAATCATATTTAGATATGATGAATTCTAGAGGAATTAATACCGATGGTGTTGAAATCGTTGAAGACGGGAAAACTTTTTTCTGGAGCGGTAAATATCATAACGATATGAATTCTCGCGACACACTAATTACTGAATTAAATGTATTGGCTGAATTTACACCTGTTGTGCCAGAAGGATTTAAAGATGCTAGCATTGTAATGTTAGGAAATCTACATCCGTTGACACAATTATCAGTTTTAGATCAAATGACAGAAAAACCAAAATTGGCAATTCTTGATACGATGAATTTTTGGATGGATGCAGCTTTGGAAGATTTACATACAGTTTTAAAACGAATTGATGTGATTACCATTAACGATGAAGAAGCACGTCAGTTGAGTGGAGAGTATTCATTAGTAAATGCAGCTAAGAAGATTCATGAAATGGGACCAAAGTATGTGGTGATTAAGAAAGGAGAACATGGAGCTTTGTTATTTAATGAAGGGAAAATGTTTTTTGCACCAGCATTGCCATTGGCAGAAGTATTTGATCCAACAGGGGCAGGAGATACATTTGCAGGAGGTTTCTCTGGATACCTAGCAAAAACACAAGACATCTCTTTTGAGAATATGAAAAACGCGATTATCTATGGTTCAAATTTAGCTTCCTTCTGTGTAGAAAAATTTGGGACATTGAGAATGGAAGAACTCACAAACGAAGAGATTCAGCAACGACTGGAATCATTTAAAGAATTAACACAATTTGATATCAAACTATCATAAACTAAAATCCGCGCATCACTGCGCGGATTTTTTTATTATAAAAACAAATAATAATTACCAACTATGAGCGACGCTATTAAGCACGAATGTGGAATTGCTTTAGTAAGATTAAAAAAACCTTTACAGTTTTATAAAGACAAATATGGAACAGCTTTTTACGGGCTGAATAAGATGTATTTGTTAATGGAAAAACAACACAATAGAGGTCAAGATGGTGCCGGTTTGGCAAGTGTAAAATTTAATGCTTCGCCAGGAGAAAGATATATCAGTAGAGTTCGTTCTAATAAAGCGCAACCCATTCAACATGTGTTTGGTAAGATTAATGATCGTTTGAATACAGGGTTTGAAAAAAATCCAGATAAGATAGATGATGTAGATTGGCAAGAAAGGAATATGCCTTATATAGGAAATCTATTTTTAGGTCACGTTCGCTATGGAACTTTTGGTAAAAACAGTTTAGAAAGTGTGCATCCGTTTTTGCGTCAAAGCAATTGGAAGCATCAAAACTTAATTGTTGCTGGAAACTTTAATATGACCAATTCGATGCAATTGCTAGAAGAGTTGATAGAGTTAGGTCAGCACCCAAAACAGTTTACTGATACGGTAACTGTCATGGAGAAAATCGGTCATTTCTTAGAGCAAGAAGTGTCAGATTTATATCAACAGGCGAAAGAAAAAGGAATGTCTAAGATTGAAGCGTCGCCTTATATAGAAGAGCATTTAAATATTCAGCGAATTTTACAGCGCTCTTCAAAAAACTGGGACGGAGGGTATGCAATGGCTGGATTAATGGGCCATGGAGATGCATTTGTATTAAGAGACCCGAATGGAATTAGGCCTGTATACCTTTATGAAGATGATGAAGTTGTTGTGGTTGCTTCTGAAAGACCTGTAATTCAAACTGTTTTTAATGTTGCTATAGAAGATGTAAAAGAACTCGATAGAGGAAGTGCTTTGATTATCAAGAAAAACGGAAAAACTTCTATTGAATCGATTCTTGAGCAACGCGAAAAAAAATCGTGCTCTTTCGAGCGGATTTATTTCTCTAGAGGGAGTGATGCTTCTATTTACGAAGAGCGAAAAAATTTAGGAAAACTTGTATTTCCTTTGGTATTAGAGTCTATCGATAGCGATATTTCCAACACTGTTTTTTCATTTATTCCGAATACAGCGGAAACATCTTTTTATGGGATGACGGAAGCCGCGGAAGATGTCTTGAATGAACAAAAGACAGCAAAAATATTATCAGGAGGAAAATCATTATCAGCTCAAAGAGTGACAGAAATTTTATCTGAAAGACCACGTTTTGAAAAGATTGCTATTAAAGATGCAAAACTGAGAACCTTTATTGCAGATGATAGCAGTAGAGATGACTTAGTCGCTCATGTCTACGATGTTACCTATGGAGTAGTTAAGTCTACTGACAATCTAGTTATTATTGATGATAGTATTGTTAGAGGAACTACATTGAAGAAAAGTATCATCAAAATTTTAGATCGATTGAACCCTAAAAAGATCGTGGTTGTTTCTTCAGCTCCTCAGATTCGTTATCCAGATTGTTATGGAATTGATATGGCAAGAATAGGAGATTTTATAGCGTTTAAAGCAGCCTTAGAATTGTTGAAAGAAACGAATCAATATCATATTGTTGAAGACGTGTATAAGAAGTGTATAGATCAGCGATCGAACTCTGATGCTGAGATTATAAACTTTGTCAAAGAGATTTATGCTCCTTTTACAAATGTGGAAATTTCAAATAAGATTGCTCAAATGCTAAAAACAAAGGAAATTAAAGCTGATATAGAAGTTATTTATCAAACGGTAGACAATCTACACATTGCTTGTCCTGATAATTTGGGAGATTGGTATTTCACCGGAGATTATCCAACTGATGGAGGTCATAGAGTGGTGAATGAAGCTTTTATTAATTTCTATGAAGGGAATAATAAGAGGGCGTATTAAGAAAATAAGTTTTAGAATAAAAAACCAGAAGTAATCTTCTGGTTTTTTATTTTCATTCAATTTGACTTCGGGTAAATAATCAATTATATTTGAGGAAACTAAAAACAAAGTTGTTATGTCAACATTCACAATTATTATTATAGCAATTGTAGTCATAGTACTATTAATGCTTATTTCATTATACAATCGACTTGTAAAACTTAGAAATAACAGAGAAAATGCATTTGCAGACATCGATGTTCAATTAAAGCAGCGTCACGATTTAATTCCGCAACTGGTAGATACCGTTAGAGGTTATATGAAGCACGAAGAAAAAGTACTGACAAATATTACAGCGGCTAGAGCAGGAGCTTTGAATGCGTCTACTATTGATGAAAAGATTGCTGCTGAAAATCAATTGTCTTCTGCCTTAAGTGGTTTGAATATCGCTGTAGAAGCATATCCCGATTTAAAGGCAAGTAGTAATTTTACACAATTGCAAGAAGAAATTTCTGATGTTGAAAATAAATTATCAGCAGTAAGAAGATTTTTCAATTCTGCGACCAAAGAATACAACAATTCAGTTGAAACATTTCCTTCAAATATTATTGCGGGAATGTTCTCTTTTAAGAAAGAGTCTATGTTTGACCTAGGAACTACAGATAGAGAAACTTTAGACAAAGCCCCTAAAGTTAGTTTTTAACATATGAAATATGTTGGGTTACAATCTCAAATAAGGAGTAATAATTTAAAATCTACCTTACTGCTTATCGCTTTTCCGTTATTATTATTCGGATTGGTATGGCTCTTCTTTTTTGCTATTAATATGTATTTGGCTGATGAGGATGCTGTGTTTACGATAGATTCAGTAAATACTGGGTTTATTCAAACAATTCCATTTGTAAGTATAGGTGTCGCTATTTGGTTTTTGATCGCTTGGCTTTCACATTCATCTATGATTTCTAAAGCCACAAGTTCTAAACCATTAGAACGCAAGGAAAACAAGAGAGTCTATAATTTGGTGGAGAACCTCTGCATTTCTAGAGGAATGAAAACACCTAAAATATATGTTATTGAAGATGATTCATTAAATGCTTTTGCAAGTGGTTTGAGTGACAAAACTTTTGCAGTAACATTTTCCAGAGGAATTATTGATAAGCTTGAAGATGATGAACTAGAAGCCGTGATTGCGCATGAATTGACACATATTATCAATCGAGATGTTCGGTTGCTTATTGTTTCTATCATATTTGTAGGAATTTTTGCCTTCGTTACCGAAATTGCTTTTCGAAGTATTCTATATGGAGGTGGAAGAGGAAAGAGAAAAAAAGAAGGAGGTGCGATCTTTATTATTCTAGCACTAGGTGTTATTGGTTTGATACTGTCTTCTTTTTTTAAATTTACATTGTCTAGAAAGAGAGAATATTTAGCGGATGCTGGTGCTGCAGAAATGACAAAGAATCCTTTGGCCTTGGCTAGTGCTTTACGTAAAATATCTAAAGACCCTTGGATTGAGGCAGT
>Ga0209223_10002529_pt1 | contig 18241 bp, 12 predicted proteins | sample COG_06_FD_184750 | JGI IMG/M metagenome (GOLD analysis project Ga0209223, IMG submission 184750) | Pelagic Microbial community sample from North Sea - COGITO 998_met_06 (SPAdes) (version 2) | ecosystem: Environmental > Aquatic > Marine > Neritic zone/Coastal water | place: Helgoland, sampling...
CGCATCGCTGAGCGCGAAGAGCAGATTGATAAATTGATGGCGATGATCAATGATAAAGATGTGGTGATTGATGAGATTAAAGCAAGCTTAGACAGCATGCGCAGAGACAATATCAATTTGACAGAAGATGTGATTCACATGGATGAAGAAATGCACACCGTGCACTACATCATCGGAGAGCAAAAAGAATTGAAAGAGAAAGGCGTTATTACGAAGGAAGGTGGTATTCTGGGGTTAGGAGCTTCTAAGAAATTAGATGTGAGTAAACTCGATCAAACCCTCTTTACTGAGGCTGATAACCGGGAACTTTTGTCAATTCCATTGTACTCTAATAAGGCCAAACTTATTACCAACCATCCTGAATCTTCTTACGAGTTTATTATGGATTCAGAAGGGCAAGTTGAATCTCTCAAGGTGATCGATAGAAAAGCATTCTGGTCGGTAACTGATTACCTTGTGGTTGAGGTAGACAATTAAATTTTGTCGCTTTTTCTGAATATTTTATCAAAAAAGGATTCGTGCTTAGCAAATATTTTGAAGAAAGTCGCTGATTACCAAATCTTTTAGCCTCGAATTACGTCTTATGTGTAAACCTCATAAAGACGATCATGAAACTGCTGCGATTTTTCCGATACAAATACCTTCTCAATTCTAGAAAAAGACACTATGCCTCACTGGCATTGTCAATCGCTTTAGCCCATGCCTCTTTCGGTCATGCGCGCTATAGATCAGTTGGAAACGGTATTTCAGACATTGAATTGTCGTTGGATCAAGATCAGAAGTTTCAATTGCATCTCAACAAGCTGGATGAGCATAAGGAATACACTGTAAAAGGAAAATGGACCATGGATCACGATAATTACGTGCTTCAATTCAAGCGTTCAAAGTTTGATATTCCAAATTTATTCTCCAGTAATACAGGATTCCAAAAAGCAATTATTGTTCAAGGAAAACGCACGGTGAAAATTCCTGCTAACCGCAACGGAGTGGTGATTATGGGTATTTATTGCCCACGCTTGAGCGCCTGAGCCTTTTCTTCCTCGTCTAAAGCGTTTGGATTGTACTTGATGAACATGTTTATCCAAACACTTCTTCCTAGCCTAAATGTTAGCGGAGCCAATACGAATATGGCAATGATGATCCCGATCAAATAGTGGTGTAATTCAAAGTTATTTCCCAACACATTCATTGCAAGAAACACGGCTATTGCTATTCCAACCGTAAAGCCATAATTCACATACATCGCACCGTAAAAAAACGAAGGCTCTAGTTGATAGAGTTGATTGCATTTTTCGCAGCGCTCTGGCATATCAAAGAGCTTCTTCAAATGGTAGGGATTGCGATCATCAAACAATTCCCCTTCGCGGCATTTGGGGCATTTTTGATTGATTATGGAGTAAAGCTTGGTTCCTTTCAACACTCTAACTTTGAGAAGGCAAAGTTCGTCAAATGTTTTAGAGTAAAGCTAGCTGCTAGTGACTAGTTGCTAGTTGCTAGGTGTGAGGCACGAGGGGAGTGATTGGATTGATTGAGTCATTCATGATTTATAATTGATGATTGGAGAACCAATGAACCTTGAATCACGAATTATGAATCTTGTCCCCACTTGCCACACTTCGACCAGTGTTGCTGCGCACCACGCTCAGCATGATAGACTGCGATCAACCTATCCCACAACGCTAATTCACAGCCTTGACTTATTATTCACAAGTCTGTTTTTTTTCGGGTATTCATGAGCTCCCTTCGGTCGGTTAGTTTCCTTTTGTGTCAAGACAAAAGGAAAGAAAGATCATTTCAAAGGATGTTCTCTTCATTTCTTTTATGGCTAAAAGAAACGAAGCAAAGAAAAGCCTTGAAGACTCAAAGGCGATTTTTTTGTGCAAGGCCGCAAAAAACCGCGGATGTGTTTTTACCGTTCTTCTGAGAGCTAATATTACGAGTATTCGGACGTTCGTAGTCCGATATTACCTCGCAGATGTAAAAACCCACCGCTATCGCTGTTGAGTCTTCACCCTAGCATTGAGCACAATGATTAGTAACAACATCAACTAACCCACACCGCTAATTCAATGCGGTGAAAGGCCTTGAATTCAAGAAGAGCAGGTTGCTTTGTGAATTCCTAGCCTTGATATTACTCACAAGGCTGTTATTGATTGGTATTCGTGAGCTCCCTTCGGTCGGTTGGCTCAACTTTGGATCAAGCCAAAGTTGAAAAGAACAATAAAAGAAGCTAGGGCGTATGCGATCAGAATGACGCTAACATTCAGCCCAACCATGAACCAAGAACTATGAACATCTTCCAATCTCGCCCGTCACACTTCGACCAGTGTTGCTGCGCACCACGCTCAGTATGACAGGCTATGGTTAAGTGATCCCATAACCGTTAATTCAGAGTATTGAAAGGCCTGCGCAGCTCTCCGTAGAAATTGAGGTGAATTATAACGAGCACTCCAATGGTGAATCATAAATTATGAATCGCATCCCCCACCTGTCACACTTCGACCAGAGTTGCTGCGCACCACTCGAAGAGATAGAAAAGTGTCATGTCAGAGCGCTAAAAAAAACTAATGCTGCACGGCACACGGTAAGTGAACAAAGCCCTCCGCCAATTTCACCGAAACAGTGTAATAGCCATTGCTCCATTCTTGAGTAGGAAGTTGGGCATTTGTCTTGCCATTAAACTGTGATTGATAAATCACCCTTCCTTCAATATTCGTAACTATGATTTCTAACATCGACTCAGCAGAAGAAATTGTAAGAGATTCATTTGCTGGAGTAGGATACAGTGTAATGTTTTGGATCTTATCAATAGAATTCTCTCCAAGAGGGAATACTCTCTTACAAGATGAAGTGTCACGGCAATTGCCCACCGTGGTTTCTAAAGCGAAACGTCCACCAATCGTTGAAGTATAAGTGCTTGATGTTTCTCCGGGAATAGGATTTCTTCCGTTATTACAGCTCAGCCATTGGAAGGTGGCATTTGGTTGAGTTTCGTTTGAAGAAAGTGTACCTGTTTCTCCATCTAAACTTATCGTTTCGTCTATTTGATACGTCACCACATTCAGATTAACAAGGGAGTCACAGCCACCATGCACGGTGAAGAAAAGATCTGAATAAGTACCTGATTGGCTTATTTCAATGGATCCAAACTGATAGGTCTCTCCATCGCAGAGCGTTAGATTCAAATTCTGAGTATACGTTTCGCCATTCATTAGTGTAAGCGCTACGGTTGAGTCACAGCCATATTGATTGGAGAAAACACCATTGTATTGACCTGCAGTGGTCAACGTTAAATTACCGAATTGATACGTTTCTCCATCACATAAATATGCAGTTACTGTATCATTATTCGTTGTACTGAAATCAACAGTAACTGTAACATTTGAATCACAACCGTGCACCGAGGTGAATGAACCGCTGTAGGTCCCAGGGTTGAAAATGAACTGATTGCCGAAGATGAATACGCCACCTGGACATATAAATGCATCAATGGTTTGATCGTAGGTCGGTTTGAATTCAACGATGTTGGTTACCAGTGAATCACAGCCAGCAGCCGAGGTGAACATGAATGAAACAGTATCAGTGCTGGTAACTGGCTGTCCGTTGAACAAGAAGGTATCGCCATTGCACAGCTGAAAGGTATCGTGCATATCATAACCTCCTACGTTGAGGTTGAGTAACACATTAGAGTCGCAACCATATTGACCTGTAAAGCTTGCACTATAAAGACCAGTGGTGCTAAATGTTTGTCCGTTGAATGAATAAGTTCCATTGCAGATTTGAGCGTTTACTATTTCTTCAACACTCACAATGCTGTTGTCTATGATTGTTCCATAGTGGCCTGACCAAAACTCTGCATCATTTCCGCCACACGAAACTTTTACATAGCGCAAACCTGCCCCGTAATTATCCAATGTGCCCGCCACAGTATCCCAAGCACTGGTTGTGATAATTGGTGAAGCTTGTGATCCCAAATTGTAGCTTGCCAACACCGTATTGGCGGCCGTTAAAAGTTCGATTTTATAGTAGTATTGATCAGCATAGTTTACGGTGTGCCCCTTATACATCTGCATGTAAGAAATCTTAGGTTCCTGATTGAGCTCAGCCTGGGTATAGCCATTGGCCAGTAAATCGATTTGCTGGGACATGGTTGACCAGTTGTAAGACGCTACAAAAGCTGATCCATAAGTACTGCCTTGAGTTGTCCAATTTGTGCCGATTCCACTAGAAAAAGTCCATCCTGTAAGTCCTGACGCTGCGTCACCATTTACCAAGAGGTTGTTGCATTGGGCGTTCGCAGAATGATTAACAAGGAGAATAAGTGCAATGGCGAAGAATGAGTAGAATGCTTTCAAGGGTACTGGGTTTTGATTGTTTGTTCGGTTTTCACGAAGTTAGCAAACTAGGAGGAGCTAGGAACTAGTGACTAGTTACTAGGAGCGAGGGGAGTGGTAGGGTTGATTGATCATTCATAGCTGGTGTAGTGATTGATCATTCATGATTTATAATTGATTATTGGAGAACGAATTAACCATGAACTAGGAATTATTAAGCATGAATTACAAATTGTAAATCTCCCTCCCAGAACCCGAGAAGGGGATCAAAGGCAGCTCGCTATGATCACTGTGGTCTTTTTTCTTTTAGCCTTCGCCTAGTTTCAAAAATCACTTCAAGTGATATGTGAATGTACTGTCTGTTCGAGTGATCCGCCAGCTGGCGGATTGTATCGAGAACTACTAGAATACCTCTCAATTATAAATTATATATCCCTGTGCACTGCACAACCATAAACTATGAACATCTTTCGAGTGGGAGTATTCGCTTCAAAAATATCTTCAGCTAATTTAAGGCTATAGCTCAAAAGGTTTCTTTTGGTATTTTTGAGTAAGACTATCACTAATCAAAATTTCACGCTCTTCAAGGGCGAACAGATAGTTCCTCAATTGCGCTCTGGGCAAAACACTACGTTTATAAGAAATAAATTAAGTCAAATGAAAATTATATTTACTCTCCTTACACTTTTAGCAAGCGTTTTTTATTGCTCGGCACAAGGGCAGGTGGAGTTTTTCCAAGGGACATGGGAAGAAGCCTTTACTAAAGCGGCAAAAGAAGAAAAGCATGTCTTTGTAGATTCATTTACAGACTGGTGTTACTGGTGTAAAGTAATGGATAATGAAACTTTTACTGATCCAGAAATAGCAGCTTATCTCAACGCAGAGTTTGTTCCAATAAAAGTGGATATGGAAAAAGGATTTGGGGTCAAAGTAGCTATGAAGTATCGTGTCAAAGCGTTCCCTTCGCTCCTTTATTTTAACCCACAAGGAGAGCTCCTCGAAAAGCAAACTGGCTACGAAAGAGAAAATCCTAAATTTTTAGATCATCTACAAGAGATACGTGCCGATAAGAGAGCACAACCTTATTCATTTGCTTCGCAAGATTTTAATCTAGAATATCCAGATTTTGTTGAAGGCGTATTCGGTATAGATGGTAAGCGAACAAGAACAGATGCTGAGACTGTAGATGCTTGGTTAGAAACAGAAAAAGATCTCTTTAATGAAGTCGCTTGGACAGCTATGACACAGTGTCCTACAGGAGAAAAATACCAAAGGCAAATTATGGATAACGCTGACAAGTATGTTTCCTTATATGGAGCGGCTGAATTTGACAGTTATCTCGTATCTCGTATCGTCTATCCTAAAATCGAGATGGCTGGAAAAGATAAAGACAAAGTGATGTATGATGAAGCTATCTCTCTCCTCAACAAATACCACATTGATGAAGAAGAAAAAGCAGGCTTGATAGAGAACTTTGAAATGAACTACCTTAAAGCGACAGGCGACTGGGTGGCATACACGATGAAAGCAGATGCTATCCTGAAAAGTAAGCCACTAGAGGAGCAATTAGGTTTTGCTAATTCTGTAGCTTGGACGCTTTATGAGAAATGTGAAGATCCTAAGTGTCTTAAGATAATCGAAGCTTGGATGGATAAGGTTGTAGAGCTAGAGCCTAATTATATGTACCTAGATACTTATGCTGCACTCCTTTATAAAAATGGAGATTTGTCTAAGGCAAAGAAATACGCTGAAATAGCTATAGAAGTTGGTGCTAAAGACGAGACAGATACTGCGGAGACGGCCAGTTTGCTAAAGAAAATAGAAGAGAGCATGGAGGATGGGCAATAAATAGCCGTCATTTCATACTTCTTACTAACCATCTTAATCGTGAAGCTGAGCAATCATTCAGCGTATAGCGAGGACGTTGATTCTTTGGTTCAATTCCCAAAATTTCAGCTAATTTAAGGCTATAGCTCAAAAAGTTTCTTTGTTCTCATGATCCCACCGAACCCGATAAGGGAATCAAAGCCAGCTCGCCATGCTCACTGTGGGCTTTTTTCTTTTAGCCTTCGATCAAGCAAGCTTGGCTTAAATGATGGGCCGTGATTAACTCAATTGTTTGATCAATCCGAAAAGCATTTTTGATAATTCTTCCAGTTCAGCATAAAATTGATCAAACGCTTCTTCTGAGATGGAACCGATGTCTTTCAGGTAATCGAAGATTGCCACACATTCAAAAACTGAACCTCTGGAAATAACATAGAAATTTCTTTTGTCGGGTTTCGTAAATCTTCCCGTTCCTTCTGCAATGTTAAGCATGATGCTGAAAGAAGCTCTTCTCAGCTGATCATTTGTTGTTCTATCTAACGTGGAATTAGAAAGAAAAACATTTACTTTTTTGTTGAAATCCTTCGCTTTGAGATAGACGGTCAGTTTTTCAAAATCAAACATAGTCGCAGCCTTTTAGGAAAGTCAAAATAGGAAATTTTGAAAAGATTAGAGTTTAAGCGCTGACTTGAAAAAGTATCGAGTTAGAGTCTTGAAGGAAAACAGTTTTGTTAAGCTTGCTCTCCAAACTCTAGACTCACACTCAAAACTGTTTTAATAAGGTATCTACTCATTACTCTGAACTCAAACTCGTTACTCAAATCTGCGGCAGTTTGAGTTGGAGTGTGAGTTTTGAGGGACAAAACAATTTTTCGTGCGAGTTCTTCGTCTCAAGACTCAGAACTCGCACTCAAAACTGTTTTGTGGAGCTGGTGGGACTACAATATTTCAATCTCTCTTGCAAATGAAATCCCTATAAAACAGCTAAAATCCTTTATAATTCAACATAAACAGTTCTTACAGGAGGCTATTCGGTTATTGAACAAGATAGAAGGAAATTGAACTAGAGGGCATTATGTTGGCAAAATGTTGTCTAAAAATGTACTTTCGAATAACAATCAAAGTACTATGGCAACAGTAAAATTCTCGATTCAAAGCAATAAGAGGGAATCACAGATATACTGTCGATTCTCTGCTGGTAGGGGTATATACCTAAAGAAAAGAACTGGGTTTACTGTTAATCCTGAGCAATGGGATGAGAAGCTAGGACAGGCGAAAGGAAGGGATGCAAAAGTCAAAGCATTGAACACCAACCTAACAAGGTTGGATGAGAGAATTTTCACTCAGTTTAATAAGGACATATCTAACGGAGTTGAAATAGACTCAAAGTGGTTGTCCTATGTGATTGATGATGAGTTTAAACGTCGGACGGAAGAAGAGGCGAAAGAGGTTAAGCCCATTGATGGATTGGTGGAATATTGCTCCAAATTTTTGGCGGATCTTGACAATAGAAGTGATGGTGGAAAGAGACGTGGAGTATCGAAGGCTACAAAACAGAAATACACTTCCCTAGTAAAAAAGCTTAAAGCATTTGATAAGTATATGGGGAAAGCCTACAGTTTAAGGGAAGTTGATCTTGACTATAAAAGTGCCTTTATTAAGTTTTTAAGCGGTGAGGAGAAGATTTCGGACAACACCATCGGAAGGTACTTGAAGGTCGTTAAAACGATCGTTTTGGACGCACGTAAACATGGTTTAGAAGTCAACCCGCGCATTGATGACTTCAAAGGGTTTACTGTTGAGACTCCTAAGGTTGTTTTAAGCTTCCAAGAGATAGATCAGATCAGGAACACCAATTTTAAAAGAAAAGTCCTGCAGGATGCGCGAGATTGGCTCGTGATTGGCTGTTTTCTAGGTCAACGGGTGTCTGATCTACTAAGAATCAATACACGCATGATTATTGAGGTAGATGGAATTGATATGATTGAGCTTCAGCAAGAGAAGACTAAGGAGAGGGTGAGTATTCCGATTCATCCTAAGGTTAGGGAAGTATTAGCACTTCGTGGTGGTGAGTTTCCTGATTCATTCGCTAGGACTATGGGTAGCGCTTCGACTTTGTTTAACCTCTATATAAAGGAAGTCTGTCGGGAAGCAGGGATAAACCAGCTTGAACACGGTAAGTTGAAGAATGAAGACACTGGAAGGTATGAGGAAGGTAAGTATGAAAAATTCAAACTAGTTAGCTCTCATATTTGTCGTAGATCATTCGCAACTAACTTCTATGCTCAGAGAGAATATCCAACTCCGATGTTAATGGCTGTAACTGGACATAAAACAGAGAAAATGTTCCTAGAATATATTGGCAAAGACAGGGATGATTATAGTATTCAGCTTGGGAAGATGTGGGCTAACCAATAGCGCATACTCTGTGGGGCTTTTTATTGGGCTTCTAACTGAACGTTTATGGGTTGTTTTAGAATACACGAACGATCCATCAAGGCGTTGCTATACTATCCCTTGACAACCCACGACAAAACAGGAAACCGATTTAGAATCTCACACCTCCTTCTGTAATCCAATACACTCAAAGGATTTAGAAACACTACCCGTCGACTATTGGTATATATAAGTCTATATGGTATTACTGTATCTATACCTTATAGAAAGACTAATAGTCTATCAATCAATAAACAGTTTACTAAAGGTTTATAGTATTCACTGCATGTTAACAATCTATCAAGCTAGTGTTATGCAAATCCATTGATTTTTTTTCTTCTCCTTCAATGCAATCGAGGTAGATAATTTCCTCACCGTCCAGACCGACTTGGACTTCCTCTTTGAAGATGATTTTTTCTTTTTTTTTCTTCTTTTAATAATTTAAAGTTCAACGGTTGACGGCGTTGGGACTTCTCATCACTTTCATAGAAATGTTCGACCTCACCAGTAACTAGAGTCAGTATGCCGTTGGATACCATTTCCTCAAAGCGCTGAGGGTATCTTTTTTTTAACTCCGCCTCTGAATATATACGATTCGAAGGTGTTGAGTACTTTTTTTCAAACATTGCCTTTTTACTTTATCTACTTGAACTGTCTTATTCGTATCACGAAGAATGATATCCGATTAGAATACGACAATCCATCAACGTTATTAAAAAAGTTCAAAAAGAAATTTTTACACATCGAGTCATTCTCAGATTTAGCATCTTAAGGTTTATAATATTCACTATGTCTATTAAGCAATAAAACATGAGTGTCCCACTCTGTATTCGTTTGATAAAAATGAGTTATTATTTATTTTCTTTATTTTATATTGCCTTAATGTTAGAAAGACAAAAAAGAAACAGCGGCACTGATATTTAATGGAGCAAAAGTCTCAAAGTATGTAAGGAAAAAATAAATTTATTAAAAATGAGATTTAAGAATAATCAAGCTTCAATAGAAAAGACTAAAAGAAGATGAAAATATTACTAGCGTGCGAGGAGAGTCAATCGGTATGCAACGAGTTTAGGAAAATAGGTCATGAGGCCTTCTCCGCAGATATATTGGAGTGCTCGGGACCTCACCCTGAGTGGCATTTGAAAGGTGATGTTTTGGAAATAATTGACGAAGGTTGGGATATGATGATTGCATTTCCTCCCTGCACGCATCTTGCCGTTAGTGGGGCTAGGCATTTTGAGAAGAAAATAGCTGATGGTCGTCAACAATCTGGTATTGAATTTTTCATGAAAATGATTAATGCGGACATTCCTAAAATAGCAGTAGAAAACCCTATCGGCATAATGAGCACAGTGTATGAAAAGCCGACTCAAATTATTCATCCTTATTATTTTGGAGACCCATATTCCAAATCTACATGTTTATGGTTAAAAGGACTTCCGAAACTGGTACATGTATCCGCCGAATATGATTCACCGTTATTTCCCGAGGAAGTAACCCATGTTGATAAAGGAGAGTTTGTGACCTTCCCAAGTGGAAAGCGCATGTCAAAATGGTATAATGAAGCATCTGGTAATGGTCATATTCGAAGTAAAACATTTCCAGGAATAGCAAAAGCAATGGCAGACCAATGGGGATAAATAAAGTAACAGTCGGAGAGGATTTTACACCAGATCCAATTTCATTATTGGAATCAAATAGAAATTTGGGCTATTCGATTGAAGAGGCAATATCTGATTTAATAGATAACTCAATAACTGCTGGTGCTAAGGAAATATCATATGAGTTACATTGGAATGAAGCCAAGCCTTTTTTCTTACTCAAAGATAATGGCAAAGGGATGTCAAATGCGGATAATGAACTAATTGATAGCTTCCGCTTGGGTTCGAAAAACCCTTTACACGATAGAGATCCTAATGACTTAGGTCGCTTCGGGTTTGGTATGAAAACAGCATCATTAAGCCAGGCCCGTTCACTTACTGTTATTTCTAAAAAAGAGGGTTACGCTACATTAGCGAGGTCTTTAGATTTAAATTTTATAGCTGAATTAAACGATGGTTGGAAGCTTAAGCTCGTAGAAGATTCTGTTATTGAAGGTGAATTAGGATATTTAGATACATTATCGTCAGGTACAGTTTTGCGATGGGATGATTGGGATCGGGCACCAGATTTGGAAGATGATTTTGTGGCACTTGCTACTGATATCAATCAGTATATCAGTGTCTGCTTTCATCGCTTTATCGAAAAAGGGATTAAAATATCTCAAAATGATTATCCATTAGAGCCGTGCAGTCCAATTCCTCAGGGTGAAGGAGCTAGTATTTTTTCTGGCCCAATCTCTTTATCTGGAAACACGAAGGCAAAACAAACAGCATACATTTTACAACACCCAAAAAATTGGGTAGATAATTATGAAGTAATTGATAGATTCAATTCTTTTAGATTGTTTGAAGGATTTGAGAGGCAACAAGGAATCTATATATATAGATGTGATAGACTACTCACCCCAAAAGCTGGATGGTTAGGGTTATTAAAAAAAGGAAATGCTGCTAAACTTGCAAGAGTTGTTATTGATTATCCAAATGATGCCGATGCATTATGGAGTTTAGATATTACAAAAACAAATGCTTCTATTCCTTTTGAATTTAAGAATGAAATAAAAAGATTCATAGCCGCTACGAAAAATGGATCAGTTAAAAAAATTGGTAGGGGTGATAGAAATGTGGCAAATGCTTTAAATCTTAATCATTCACATATTTGGAAAACTTCAGACGATAAAGAGTATAATTCATATAAGTATATAGTTGATGTAGATCATCCAATTTTCAAAAATTTAATTGCTGAGAAAAAAATTAATGAAAGAGATTTAACTATTCTTTTAGAAGTTATTTCTAGCAATTTGCCTGTAGCGAAAATAATAGAAAATAATGATACTGACCCTTCAAAGCATGATCGAATGGTGTCAAAACAGGAACTGTCTAAACGTGAATTAGAACTAGCCCGAGTGGTTTTTCAATATCAAATGAAAACACAGACAAAAGAAGCTGCTTTTTCATGGCTATTAAGTCATGAACCATACTGTTATTGCGAAGACCAACTTAGAAAAGAATTATTATGAGGAAAGAAATTGAACAACTTATAAGAAATGCACAAACATATTGCCAGGATCGATTAGTACAAGTTTCAGGTCTTTCGGTTGATAATATGTTTGAAGATGACTTATTAAAGGCTATGATTCCCGCTCTTTATAATGCTGATTTAGACGATGAACTAAAGAATTTATATAGTATAGACGAGCTTAAAAGTGATTTAATAGAATTATTTAAAAAGGTAAAGCCAACACAAGCAGTGGCAGAGTCGTATGAATTAGAGACTTGGCTTGATAGTTCAAGAAGAGTTAATCCCGAGATTAGATTTGGAGCGTATAAAAAGTTATTAATTAGTGAAGAAAAAGGTGCTATTATTCCACAAATGGATGCTGATACTTATAAAATTTTAGATAGTTGTTATAATCCCTCAGAATTAAGTCAAGAATGGGATCGCAGGGGTTTGGTTTATGGGCATGTGCAATCTGGTAAGACAGCAAACTATATAGGGTTAATTAACAGAGCTTTAGACGCAGGGTATAAGATCATAATTGTACTTACAGGTATGACTGAAGACTTAAGAAGGCAAACCCAATATAGGATAGATGAAGGTGTCGTTGGTCAAAGGGGGCAAGAGGTTATTGGGGTGGGTCATGATAGCAACTTTAAATTATTAGATGAAATTATGCCAGCTACATCTCTTAAAAAAGATTTAAAGAAGAATGACGACTGGCGAGATAATAATTTGAATACAAATAAAAAATCTATTTGGGTTATTAAAAAAAACAAATCTGTACTCGAGAATCTGATATTATGGCTAGATAAACAGCGATCAGATGGAAATGACAGTAAGATACATAATGTTCCATTTTTAATTATTGATGATGAAGCAGATAATGCCTCAATTCAATCACTTTCTAAAAAAGATTATGAAGAGTGGGGAGAAGGTAAGGAATTAGCGAAACTAGATCTTGAAGACTTAAGTGATGAGCAAGAAAAAGTTTTAACTAATGCTAAGGAAAGAATTATTAAAGCGATTAACAGAAACATTCGAATGGCACTATCGCTAATGTCTCATAAAACCTTCGTAGCCTACACAGCTACGCCTTATTCAATAATAAATCAAACAAGTGAGGATTTAGCAAGAACAGCAACAATTGGAGGTAAAGTTTTTAATATAGAAGAAAATTCAGATTTGTTTCCTGAACATTTTATTATACCAATAAGTGCTGGTTCAAAATACATGGGGATTGAAAGGATTTTCCCTAATGATAAGTCTAAAAGACTTCCTGTAGTTGTGAACGTTTCAACTAAGTATGCAAATGAGAATCTTGATAGCAATTACTTCCCTACTAAGAGAGGGCAAAGTTATTCTTTTCCAAATATACCTCGGAGTTTGGAGGATGCAATAATCCATTTTTTAATTTCAATAATTATTCGAAAACATAGAAAACATTCAGATTACAATAGCCTACTAGTTCATACTTCTCATTTAACGGATAATGCTGATTACTTGGCAGATAAGATTGAAGAGTTTATTACCAAACTTCAAGTTAACTTACCTAGTAATTCTGGAGGGTATTTCAATCGAATAGAAAATACCTTTAAAGAAATTAAGAAACAATCTAGCAACAAATTATTTAACAATTACTTTGACCATGATTATGCCTTTCCTGATAACATAACTAAAAATGAAATTTTGGATGTTATCAATTCTAGAAAAGATACCAATGATGAATATCTCTATGCTCCTTTTGAAGTAGTAAGTTATCATTCATCACCTAAACAGGACCTGAAGCATAAAAATCATACTTTAAAATTTGATTTACGAGATAGCGAAACTGGAGATAAAAAGTTTAAAAATTACATAGTAGTTGGTGGCAATAGACTTTCTAGAGGATTAACTTTAGAGGGATTGACAACGACTTATTTTATTAGAAATTCTACTCGTCAAGATTCTTTATACCAAATGGGTAGATGGTTTGGCTATCGAATTGGTTTTGAGGATTTAGTTAGGATTTATATGCCCACAGATCAAATCCAGTGGTTTAATGGGGTATATAAATTGGAAATGGATCTTCGAAAAGATTTTGAGCAAAATAATGAAGAAGACACCAAGATGTTGCCTAGGGATGCAGTAATTAAATTAGCATATCATACAAATGAAAATATGCACGTGCCAAAAGAACTAAGAAAAAAGTTCCCTGCAATTTGTGATCCAAATAAATTAAGGAATACAAGAACTCAACTGATGTCATTTTACGGCTCTAAAAGCACAAATAGAATTATTAACGATATAGGCATTCAGAAGAAGAATATAAGTTTGGTGAAACGCATTCTTAATTCTGTTAAACAAGATAGTAAGGCTAAACTGTTTGATATGGGAAAATCTTCCGTTCCAGACGTGTGTATGAATACGAATACAAATTATACTGATGTTAACTGTAAATATATAATTGATTTACTTGATAATTATGATGCGCACGATAAACTAAAGAGTGATTTAATAGCCTTAAGAGGGTTTATTGAAACAAATAAAGATAAAATAAATAATTGGTCCTTAGTTTTAGTTAATACAAATAAAAGAAGTGACCAAATAGAAGGTTGGACAAGTGATTTTTATGTAAAAAAAGAGTTAAAATCAAATGTAGAAATTTCGAGTTTAACCAGAGTATATGAAAAAGAAGGAGAGAGTGAGGAAACCTTATATTTTAAGTCAATTTTAAATCGACAAAAAGATAATATTTTTGATATAGTTGATGATAGTAATCGTGAGGAATACCCTCTAGATAAAGTGGAAGATGGAAAGCCAAGACAGGCAGATATTGCTAAGAAATTTAGGAATAAATCAGGTAAACCAATGTTGTTAATTTATCCAGTCAAAACTCCTGATATTGGTATCGTTCCATTGTTATACTTTTTTATTCCCCAAATTGAAGGAGCTGATAAAGTAAGATATATCGTAAGAAAAAAACACATGTAATCGTGGGGAGTATAGATGATATCGTAAAAGTAATTGAGTCAATCGAAACTGACATTGAAACAAAAATTTTGTGGCTGCAGTTCGATTCAGAAAATAATCTTGAGGCATTATTTACTCCAAAACTTGCCAATATCGCTTTCGTTAAAGTAGACAGAACAATTTCAGTTACTTTAAAAAATCCCTCCTTTAGGGATTTTTTTAATGATTGGGTTACAAGATTTATTGATAAAATAGAAGTTAATGATTCTAGTGAAATCCTTATTAAGAAATTTAATAATGAAATCAAGGCAATTGTATTGTTAGGGCAAAAAGAAAAAAAGATGTCTGTGAATACAGCTAAAGGTTTGTACGCCGAGTTGTTGGTATTAAAGCAGTATTTGGACGAAGGGAAATATACCCAGGTTGAAGTGCTACAAGGTTGGCATAGACCTGCACCTGCTAATCATGATTTTGATTATAAAGATTTCTCTTTGGAAGTTAAGGCTACTTCAAGAGATAGTGCAACTATAAAAATAACTTCGGAACATCAGTTAATGGCTACAGAGGATAAGCCTCTTCACTTACATTTATACAGAATCGATACTGTAAAGAAAAGTAATGAAGATAATTTAGGGAAGTTATATTTAATAATAAAAGAGCAACTAGAAACGGGGCTAGATAATGTTTTTGAAATGAAATGCGCGGAGGATGCTTTTTGCGATTATTTAGGCCCTGAATATATGCCTTTAGATTACAAATTCCTGATTATCGAAGACCTTCTATTTAATGTAGATCAGGAATCGTTTCCTAGAATTAAAAAAGAAAATCTAGATGCAGGGCTTTCTAAAATCTCATATAACCTTGATATTTCTTCTTTTGAGAAATTTAAGATCCAATAATAATGGCTACAGAACTAGAAATAACTAAACAGCTGTTTTATTCAGACTATCACAGTTTATACAATACTGAAAAAATAGCTGTAGAAGATGCCAGATTTTTAACTTTCACTGATTTTTTGAATGAAATAGATGTGTTTGACTCCCCTGTAGTTTCAAGAAAAGAAGGAACTTACAAAAATGGAAAATGGGGAGTACTCGGATATTGCTGTAAAAGTTTGAACCGAATTGAAGAGGAAGAGATTGAGGAAGAGATTGAGGAAAAGATTGAGGAAGAGATTGAGGAAGAATCTGTTGAGGTCGCCAAAAAGTTAGAATTTCAATGGGAATATACGCTATATAATGGGTTTTTCAGTGATGATGCTCTAGTAAAAAAGGCGACAAAAGCAGAAATTACAAAATCGATAGACGAAGTTACTCGCTTTATAGAAAAAACTTTTTCACAGAACTTGATTAATGATGTATGTGAGGCCCGAGAACTTCAATCCGAATTACTAAAGCAGAACAAGAAAAATGCATTGGAAAGACTCGATATATGTATTATAACTGATAAGGTAATAGAACAAGAAAAACTAGACACCAGGGTATCTATTGCAAACTTAAATTTAGAATGTAGAATACACTATTGGGATCTGCAAAGATGGAATGATCAAAAAAGAAACAAGTCTAAAAGAGAATCGATAAACATTGATTTTCAGCACAAAGATTTTAGTATCTATAATTTAAAATATCTAGAGAGAAAAGTAAATGATAAATTATCCTACTATTTAGCTGTGTTTCCTGGTGATTTAATAGCAGATTTATATGATTATCATAACATCAGACTTTTAGAGAATAATGTGCGTATGTTTTTGTCAACAAATAGAAAAGCAAACAAGGCAATTCGTGAGACTATAAAGACTGAAGCAGATAATTTTTTTTCTTACAACAATGGAATTTCTGCGACGGCTGAATCAGTAGTCATAAAAGATTCTCAGATTATCGAAATAAAAGACTTCCAGATAGTAAATGGCGGTCAAACTGCAGCTACTATTCACCATAGCCGAAAAACCTCAGGATTAGATTTAAAAAAGGTCTTCGTTTCAGTAAAAATTACTTCGCTAAAAAAAGATAAATCGTATGGTAAAACTGTAAGTAGAATTTCGAGCGCTGCTAACACCCAAACTGCTGTTAAACAAAGTGACTTTTACGCGAGCTTTCCTTTATTAATAGAAATAGAAAAGATGTCATTAAAAAATCCAGTATTGATTGATGATTCTAAATCTATCTTCTATTATTTTGAAAGGATGGATGGTCAGTATAATGTAACAAAAAACGGCAGAGGACGAGAGAAACGTGTAAGAGCATGGGAATTGCAGCACCCAAAAAAATTGTCTTTTAACAAAATTGATGTCGCACGATGGTTTAATACCATGGAGGAACTTCCTCATATTTCCGTGCTAGGTGCTCAAAAGCAATTTAAAGATTTCATGGATGAAAAACATTTCGAAAGAAAGGAAGTATCGATAGGCGAATACAAGACATTAGTTGGGTTCGGTATGCTGACTGAGAGGGCTAGAAAGTTATGTGGGACAAGAAAAGGCAAAGATTATCCTTCTATAATAGGAGATTCTAGTGTTGGTTCAGCGACAACAATTTACGCAATGGCTTATCTTCATCATATAACCAAAGGATGTCTCGATTATTGGGGGATATATAATTTTAAATATGGTATTTGTGATGCTCTGGTTGCGAAAAGGCGAATAGAATCCGAATTAGATTATATTTTAGAATCAGTAATTAAAGCTTGCTGGATTCAAATTGAAATTTTTGGTGGTTCTTCAGCACAAGAACAAACGAAAAACGTCAAATGCTGGGAACATCTTAAAGGAAATATTAAAATCGATGCTAAAATCATAAAGCAGCTTGAAAATTTCACAATAACATTAGAAGAAAAAGAAAATAGAGAAGCTGTGATTCTTAATGAGGAGGATACTAATTATTTCTCAAGACTTCATTTTTTATTAGAAAAAAATGCGTTTATCTTAAAACAATTATTTCTTATTTCATCGAACCAAAGTAGATTTAAGTCGGAAAACACAATGATTAAGAATCAAATAAGTAAGATTCGATCAATGGATAGTCTATTTACTAAAAAACGTGTCGAAAAAATTTATTCTTTTTACATGCAATTAAAAGAGGGGGGTTATACCTTTAACTATGAAGTTGATGAAAATCACTTAAAAGTTGACATTAAGTGTGACTTAATATTTGCAGAAATATTTTCTGATAGAGAGAATTTTTTAGAAAAGAGTGATCAATTTACTCTCGATCATGAAGCAGATTTTGAGGAGAACTATAATTTACGAGCGGAGATCATTGAAATAATTGAAAAGTACGATAGAGAATATGGCCTTTCGTTAAGCGATTTCTTAAAGCTTGAAAAGGGTTTGAAATTCATCAATTAGAATAACATTTAGTAATCGAGAAGATCCTTAAGTGTTGTAAAGACGGTGCTATGCACCCGTCAATTGGGTTATACTAAACATCTGAAACCTTAACCAAAACAGAAAACCGATTTAGAATCACACACCCCCAAGGTGATTCGATGCCTTAGGTTTTAGGTTTTAGTTGGTCTGGGGAGCGTGTTTGGGAGTTCAGCCCTTACAATGCTCGTCAATTATACCGTGAATATCTTCAAAACCTAACTCAACTGCCTTT
>Ga0209223_10002530_pt1 | contig 18233 bp, 15 predicted proteins | sample COG_06_FD_184750 | JGI IMG/M metagenome (GOLD analysis project Ga0209223, IMG submission 184750) | Pelagic Microbial community sample from North Sea - COGITO 998_met_06 (SPAdes) (version 2) | ecosystem: Environmental > Aquatic > Marine > Neritic zone/Coastal water | place: Helgoland, sampling...
TTGTGTTTGATAACCAAATGCTTTCTCAAATTATATTCAATGATTTTGAAATAGCAGAGGTTACTTGCCCAACTAAATACTTCGAAGAGGCATCATCAATTAACTTTAGTAGAAGTGTAACTTACGGACTGGGAGTTTTAGGAACTTCATTTAAACACTTTTTTACAAGAATTGGCGTTTACAAATGGAATTTGCTTAATAAAAAATAAATTGTGATTAGATCCATTCTGAAAAATCTTAAAAAGCAGTCTTTTTTCTTTTTCATATATGCAGCTTTCTTATTGGTTTTAATTGTTCTTCTTTCCATCTTTTCTAAAACTGACGCTACACTTTGGGCAAATCAATTTTGGTCACCTTTTCAGGATGTTTTTTATAAGTACATGACATACTTAGGGGATTTTGGTATGGCTGCATTGGTGGTGATAGCTTTATTGTTTTGGAAATTTAAATATGCGCTTATTGCAATTATAAGTTTTGCAGTAAGCGCTGGTATTACTCAGTTTTTGAAAAAAATTATTTTTGCTGATGTTAAACGCCCAACTCATCATGAAGATTTGTGGGGCTTGTATCGCTCTAAAGAATTACATGTTGTGGAAGGGGTGCAACAGATGTCAGATTATTCTTTTCCTAGTGGTCATACTACTTCTGCTTTTAGTATTTTTTGTTTAATTGCATTATTGAGTAAAAAGAAATGGGTTGGTTTTATATGTATCGTTCTTGCAATTTTAATCGGTTATTCAAGAGTTTATTTGTGTCAGCATTTTTATGAAGATATTTTTGTTGGCTCCTTAATTGGTGGAGCCGGATCACTTTTGATATATTCATATTTCGAAAATAAAACCTTCGGGAATTGGGGTGAGAAGTCACTATTGAATTTAAAATGAAAGCATTTTTAGAAAAGCCATATGGATATCAGACTCTCCTAACGGTTATTGGTTTACTATTTTTTCTTCCTTTTTTGGGGAGTGTTCATCTTTTTGATTGGGACGAAATAAATTTTGCGGAATCTTCACGCGAAATGTTGGTGTCTAAAAACTTTTTTCAAGTTCAGATAAATTACGAGCCTTTCATGGAAAAACCTCCTTTATTTTTCTGGTTGCAATCTTTTTCAATGTTTGTTTTTGGAGTAACAGAGTTTGCGGCAAGGTTTCCCAACGCTATTTTTGGTGTGCTAACTATGCTTGCCCTGTTTAAAATTGGAAGAGTGCTACGTTCTGAAAAGTTTGGGTTTATTTGGGCATTGATATATTTTGGTTCTTTTCTTCCTAATTTGTATTACAAATCGGGGATTATCGACCCCGTTTTCAACTACTTTATTTTTACCTCAATTTATTATTTAATTAGGCTTATTAATAGTGGTAAAGGAAAAGAACAAAACAAGTTTGCCAGCTTATCTGGTTTGTTTGTTGGTTTAGCTATTATTACAAAAGGACCTGTTGGCCTGCTGTTGCTGCTGTTGGTTTTTGCAGTTTATTGGGTAATCAATAGATTTAAAAGAGTTGCTTCCGTTAAGAGTGTCTTAATTTTTATTGTTACAGTATTTACTGTTTCGTTCCTTTGGTTCGGGTATGAGTTAGTTCAAAATGGGCCTTGGTTTATTGTTGAGTTTGTAAAGTATCAAATAGACTTATTTACTACACCAGTTGCAGGACATTCGCAGCCGTTTTATTACCATTTTGTTGTTGTGTTAATCGGTTGTTTTCCACTTTCAATAATAGCAATTCCAAGATTTTTCAATAAAAAGGAACAAGATACTTTTGAATTTGAGAAATGGATGAAAATATTGTTTTGGGTTGTAATGATTTTGTTTAGTATTTCAACGACAAAGATTGTGCACTACTCTTCGATGGCATACTTGCCACTTAGTTTTTTAGCTGCAACTTATTTGTTTAAACTTCACGAAAGAAAATTAGAGGCAAAAAAATGGATGTTGATTTCTATCGGTTTTTTTGGATTCGTTTTTTCTTCCCTTTTAACTTTATTGCCAATTATTCTTGATAGAAAAGAGGATTTGTTAATACCTAATTTAAAAGATCCTTTTGCCGCAGCTCAATTATCGGTTGCTATTCCAATAACTGGATGGGAATTTTTAATTGGGGTGTTTTATTTTATTTCCATTGTTTTTGGAGTTTATTTTTTATCCAAATTACAAGTAATAAAATCTGTGATAGTATTGTCCATTAGTACTGCATTTTGTTTGTTAGTTTTTACCCGTGTTATGGTTCCCAAGATTGAAAGTTTTTCTCAAGGGCCAATGATTAAATTTTATGAAAGGTATAAAGGAAAAGATGTTTACGTGACTCCGGTTAATATGAAGAGTTATGCGCAATATTTTTATTCAGAAGTTCAGCCACAGGGAGAGGGGAGTGGATTGGCATATTATAAAAAGCAAATGTTGTTAGAGCGCAATGCAGAATCGTTTAATGATTTGCCACAAAAGGATAAAACAATCTTTAATTCTCAAGTGGTACATTGGTTAATGACCGGGGAGGTTGATAAGCCTACCTATTTTGTAGTTAGGGTTCATCATCAAGATAAAATTACTGATAATTGTGTCTTTATGTATGAGGAAGGTGGTTTCGCTTTTTATAAAAGAAAGTAAACTTTTTAATTCCTACATTCACATTCTTCACAAGCTTGTTTGGTTTCAAAACCAATTACATTACAGCCGCTATACCCTGTAAACTCGCAAGAGTTGGTGCTTTCATTGTATAGCCAGCTTTCCCAATAAGCCGTGCATGTTGCTCCTGTGGGTAGTTCATCATCGCATCCAGAAGGTTTAGGTGTTGTGCATGCTTTATCACATGCGTTGAGGCTTAGTATTATTATTACTGATGTAAATGATAAAAGACGCTTCATCTAGTGGTTATTTAATTGCAATAAAGCTAATTTCTACATTAACACTTTTAGGTAAACAGGAAACTTCTACAGTCTCTCTTGCAGGAGGATTTAAGGGGAAATATTTTCCGTAAACCTCATTGACTTTTGAAAAACTGCCCATGCTGCTTAAAAAGATAGAGCATTTCACAATGTTTTCGAAAGACATATTTGTTTCCTCTAGAACGGCTTTAATGTTTTGCATTACTTGTTCTGTTTCAATTTCGATAGAAGCCATTTCTAATTCTCCAGTTGCTGGATTAATGGCTATTTGGCCACTAGCGAATAATGTGTTTCCTGCTAAAACAGCTTGACTGTAAGGTCCAATTGGAGCCGGTGCATTTTTTGAATTGATTATTGTTTTCATAGTTTTCTAATTTACCTAACACCGCTATCATACCATGTTCGCCTTCTTTGGAGTTTAAGGTCTTGAAGTAGTGATGATTTAACATTAATTTGAATATTATAACTCTTCATGAATCCAAATGGGATCCAGTTAAAGCTTGCTTCCCAGCAGTGTAAATTTCTCGTAATATTTATAGATGAGTAACTAAATTGTTTTCTTGTAAAATCATAATTAGTTCCAAATTCGATTTTCCAATTCTCAGAAAGGCTTAAGTCACCATTGATACTTATGGTTTGAGTTAATACTATAGTGTCTGTACCTTCAGAAATTAACCTATTCCTGTCAATTTTATAATTAAAAGCAATTGTCCATGGAACACTAAAGTCTAAATATGCATCTGGATTAATATTGATCATGTCCAAATCTGTTTCTGTTCCTTTTTTGCTTATATAGGCGCCTTTATGTCCTTTTTTGCTTTTAAGTCTTATGTTTAGGGCAAGGTTTACATTTTTAATGGTTCCCAATTTTCCATTTACATCATATTGGTAAACATTTCTTTTTTCTCCATTACTGTAATCGTAAGGATCTATATTCCCTCCAAACCGTAAGCTTAAATTCTTGTACAGAGTAGTTCTTCCAGACATACGAATGTTATCAAGTTTTAGCGAGTCTTTGTTGAAGTCATAAGAGGAGTTGAATGTAATATTTTCTAATATTTTAAATCTATTGAATGGCTTTTTCCCGGTTGTATCATTCAAGTTTTTTTGCTTCATTTCAATCGCGTTAATTAAATTAAAGCTAATTCGATTCGACGAGCCTGTTGAAGGTCTTCCAAAAATACCATTTTGAAAAGGAGAGTATTCTATTTCTTCTGCCGGAGAAATAGTGTCTATTTGGTAAATATTCATGTAATTAATGTCTGGGCGATAAGAATAATTGACATTTGGAGTTATAGTGTGTCTGAATTTAGTTTCTTTCACTCCCGTTAAGATATTTGCAAACCGATAAAATGCGTAAACTTTTGTCGTTAAGCTGGCATTAAAGCTATGCCAATATGGAGTTGAAAATTTTTGAATTGTATCCAAATTCTCTTGGGCTAGTAATGGGTCCCAGTTTTTCTGAATTTGATCTATATAAAATAAAGATGTCAATTGATACGAAGGATTAAAGGTAACCGTTTTATTAAGGAACTTGAAAGAGGTTGAAGCATTAACATTATGCCGCATTCCATTACGCATACTGTCTGGGAAGGTGCTGAGGTTGTTGAGGCTTACATCAGTATCTTTCATTGAAAGTTCATTCTTTAATGTTGTATTATAGCTCAATCCTATTTTGTTTAATTCCTTCTTTAAATCACTTTCAATCGCGTTTTTAGAGCTAATAAATTTAAAAGGATAGAACCGATTTATGTTGTAGGTTACTTCGGGCAGTGTAAAAGTAATATTGCGCGTGCTGTTATTTTGATTGTGTCTTGCGTTAATAGATAAATTGGATGGAATTTTTCCTTTAAATAAGTTTACTTTACTCCCCCATGAAATATTTGAATTGAAATTATTAGACAGGTAATCATTCGGGTTAACATTATTAAAGTCATTTTGAAAATTTGTGGATGTACCCGCATTAATTGTTGCGCTAAATGTTCTACCTGGGTTGGATTTTACATCTTGATTATGAGTCCATCTTATAAAAAATTCTGTGGTTTTAGAAAAGTCAATAAATTCAGGATCACCCTGGCGCACCTCCCTAAAACTTAGATTTAAGTTTCCATTGTATTTATATTTGTTTTTATAAGTTGTTATGTTCTTTAGTCCCCAACTTCCTTTAGAATAAATATCTCCAAGGATTTGAGTTGCAACTTTATCGTTTTTAAATTTGTGGTAATAGCCCCCTCCAAGTAAGTAGAATCCTAAAGTTGATTCACCATAAGTTGGAATAACAATTCCATTTGCTCCTTTAGTCTTATTTGGGAAATAGCCAAACGGCAACCCTAGTGGTGTTGGGACATCTGCAATAAATAAATTTACGGGACCAGATACAATTTTGTCATTAGGTTTTATAATCGCTTTTCTCATTTTAAAATAATAATGTGGGTGGTCTAGATCACAAGTAGTATAAAGTGCTGTGTCAATATGAATGTCGCCATTTCCTTGTCTTTTGACTTTAACACCATGGATATAACTTTCTCCTTCTTGCAGTTTAACCTGGTAGGTTATTCCTCTTTTGGATTCAAAGTTAAATCGTAAACTATCTGCCTCAGTTTTAGTGTCTCCATCTGTTAATTCTGGGATGCCAACTTTGTTTCCAAGGGAATCAATACATAGTCTTGCGAATACTTCTTTTGTTTCAAAATCAAATTCAATGTAACATGCATCGAGTATTATTTCATCGTAATCAATATGTGCTTTATTATAAAGGCGCGCTTTTTGATTAGGCATGTCCATCACTATCGAATCCCTAGAATTATAAGATAACGGAGATTCAAGTTCGCTTTCGAGTTGAATAGTCGAATCGCTTTGAGTTTGAGCAAAGGAATTGGCGGAGTTGCTTGTTAACAATGCACCGATAATAATTAACCGCATAGTAGAAACAATCATAGGTAGTTTGAAGCTACATTTGAAGTTGGTGTTTTGTATTGTTTTCGATGTGTACAAAATCAGAATAATGGATAAAACGAATGTATTAAATAATTCTTGTGCGAAGAAACGTATTTTTTTGACGTTTTTTATTAGTATGGCTCTACTGTTTTCAAATGCTGTTTATTCACAAACAGGTTTAGGAATAAAAACGGTAGTTATTGATGCTGGTCATGGCGGCAAAGATCCCGGAGCTGTTGCTAAAACCAAATTACAAGAAAAGGATGTGGTGTTAGATGTAAGTCTGCAGTTAGGAAAGTTAATAAGCGCAAGGTTTCCAAAGGTTAAGGTTGTTTATACACGTTCAACCGACGTGTTCGTTGGATTGAGTAAAAGAGCGAAAATAGCGAATGATGCTGGTGCTGATTTATTTATTTCAATTCATTCAAATGCGGCGGGAAATACATCAGCAAAAGGGTTTGAATCTTTTGTTTTAGGCCTGCACAAATCGGAAGCAGCTTTGGAAGTAGCTAAATGGGAAAACTCTTCTATTTTAATGGAGGAAGATCATGAACAAAAATATGAAAGTTTCGATCCAAACGACCCCGATGCTTACATAGCACTTTCGCTTCGACAAAATGCCTTTTTAGATCAGAGTCTAAAATTAGCACATCTTTTTCAGGAAAATTGCGTAGGAGATTTAAAAAGACCTGATAGAGGGGTTAAGCAAGCGGGTTTTTTGGTCTTATATAAAACGACGATGCCTTCTGTTCTAGTTGAACTTGGTTTTTTATCGAATATAGAGGAGGAGAAGTTTTTAGCGAGCAAAAAAGGTAGGACTTTAATGGCGAAGGAGTTATTTGATGCATTTGAAACCTATAAAGGACAAAATGATAAGGTTGATGGAACGCTTGCATCGGATTCGGAAGGAGCAGTAAAAGCTGTTAATACCAAAGATAATGACCAAGTTGATGTTCCTGTCGATAATCAAAGTATTGTATTCAGCGTTCAAATAGCAACCTCTAAAATTAAACTTGAGTTGCAGCCTTTTAATTTTAAAGGGATGAAAGATGTAGATAGGATGAAAAGTGGTATCAACTATAAATATATTGTTGGAAAATATAGTTCAATTGAAGAGGCAAAAAGCAGGCAGACGGAAGTACGGAAAATTGGTTACGAATCTGCCTTTGTAATTGCATTTGAAAACGGAAAAAGAGTAGATTTGCAAAAAGCAATTACAAAAAGTAAAATATAGTTTTGCATTGAGCCATATTCTCTGCTATTTATAAACAAAAACGAGAATATGAAAATTGGGTAATATGAAAATAAGAAAAGAATTTATTGTTGGTGTTGTTGCTTCAATTGCAATTTCGGGATTAATTTTAGGGTTTTTCTTTCTTAAAGGAGAAGTTTTATGGAATAATACGCAATCTTATTATGCGATTTTTCCTAAGGCTGATGGGTTAACGACCAGCAGTAAGGTCTCATTAAATGGGGTTAATGTTGGTTCAGTTTCCGAAGTGGGTATATATCCAGAGAACCCAGCCGAGGTTCTTGTTCGGTTTGAAATTAAAGATACATTAGTGAGAATTCCATTAGGTTCTATAGCAAAACTAGAAGCTGATTTATTGGGGACGGGTTTTATAACATTGGACTATAAAGATGGAGAAAGTACTTTTCATGATGTTGGAGATACCCTTTCTGTTGGTGTACAGGAAAGCTTACAAGGCGAAATTGATAAAAGGATTCAGCCTTTAATGATTAAAATGAATCAACTCGTAGGGACTGCAGACACGGCTATAACAGTAATTCAATCTATTTTTAGTAATAATACGGATAATTTAAATGAATCATTCGATGGACTGCAAAGGACAATTGAGAATTTTGAAAGTATTTCAAATGAACTTGATTCATTGATGATAACTATGTCAGCTAGTAGATATAAGATAAGTTCGATACTTACGAATATGAATTCGATAACTGGAAACCTCAAAGAAAGTAATGAGAAAATCACTTCTATCCTTGCCAATGTAAACGATATTACGGACACAATCAAGGAAATGGAATTAACGGGTGTGGTAAATGATGCCAGAACTGCTTTACTTGGTGTAAACATACTTTTAGATGAAATTCAGAATGGAGATGGAACTTTAACCAAGTTGATGCAGGATTCTGTATTATATGAGAATATGAACATTATGGTTGAGGAAGCCGGAAGATTAGTAGAAAATATTCAAGAACATCCAAATAGATACCTTCAGTTTGCTATATTTGGAGGTAAAGATAAAGGGTTCTTGAGCTCAAAGGATGAAAAAATAGTGAAGAAGTGGGTTAAAGACACTCTTCGAGATAGAATGGATTAATAAATCAGCATGGTAGCAAATATTGTTTTTATTGTATTAATTGTTGTTGGAACTGCATTTTTTGGAATGAATGTAATGCGCATTCGAAAGAATATATTATTAGGAAAAGATCTTAATCGTACAGATAAAAAAGGAGAGCGGTGGAAAACAATGATATTGGTTGCTTTGGGACAAAAAAAGATGTTTCAAAGACCAATTCCAGCATTATTACACTTTTGTATTTATGCTGCGTTTGTTATCACGCAAATAGAATTATTAGAAATTTTTGTTGATGGAGTTTCTGGGTCTCATAGAGTTTTCGCGAGTTCATTAGGAGGGTTTTATACTTTTCTAATTAGTTTTATTGAGGTACTTTCAGTCTTGGCTTTAATTGCAACATTTGCCTTTTTAGCCAGAAGAAATTTATTGAAAATTCCTCGTTTTCACATGAGTGAAATGACAGGTTGGCCAAAGTTAGACGGTAATATCATTCTTTATATGGAGATTGTGTTAGTGCTCTGTATTCTTACCATGAATGGTGCCGATGAAGCATTATACAATTCAGGGAACTCTCATGCTTTAACAGGTTCAGGTTCTTATGGTTTTTCTGTTTCTAGTATGATTGGTCCAGCCATTTTTGGAGGAATGGATGTAGGAAACTTGGAGCTATTAGAACGAATAGGTTGGTGGGGTCACATCATAATGGTATTTACTTTTTTGAATTATTTGCCAATTTCAAAGCATTTCCACGTATTACTGGCGTTTCCAAATGTTTATTATTCAAATTTGAAAAAGAAGGGGCAGTTTACAAATATGGACTCCGTTAAGAAAGAGGTTGAAATGATGTTTGATCCCAATGCAGATCCGTATGCAGCTCCTCCGGAACCCACAGGCGAGCCTGAAAGGTTTGGTGCAAAGGATGTAACTGACCTAACATGGAAAAGCTTGATGGATGCATATACTTGCACGGAATGTGGAAGATGTTCTTCCATGTGTCCTGCAAGCCAAACGGGGAAAAAACTTTCTCCTCGAAAAATAATAATGGATACGCGAGATCGATTAGAAGAGGTTGGAAAGAATATCCGTAAACACGGTAAAGATCACGATGATGGTAAATCATTATTAGGTGATTATATAACGGAAGAAGAATTGTGGGCATGTACTTCGTGTAACGCTTGTGTTCAAGCTTGTCCAGTTAATATAGATCCGTTAACGATTATTATTGATTTAAGAAGATATTTGGTTATGGAAGAATCAAAAGTTCCTTCAGAATTGGCAACTATGCTTACAAATATTGAGAATAATGGAGCTCCATGGCAATTCTCTCCTATGGATAGGTTGAAGTGGGCTGATGAAGATTAACGTATTAAGAAATTGTATAAAGTAGTATGTGAATTTCAACATGACTAATACTTTATACTTCATACAATAGTAGATATGAGTGAAAAAATTAAAGTACCTACAGTAGCGCAAATGATAGCAGCCGGAGATGTTCCTGATATTTTATTTTGGGTTGGATGCGCAGGTAGTTTTGACGATAGAGCAAAAAAAATCACCAAAGCTGTTATAAAGATATTACACGGCTGTCAAATAAAATTTGCCGTTTTAGGAACTGAAGAATCTTGTACTGGAGATCCAGCCAAAAGGGCCGGGAATGAGTTTGCTTTTATGATGTCTGCCATGCAAAATATTCAAGTTTTAAATGGTTATGATATTAAAAAAATTGTCACTGCTTGCCCGCACTGTTTTAATACAATTAAGAACGAGTATCCAGAGTTGGGAGGTAAGTATGAAGTAATTCATCACACACAGCTGATAAATGGGTTAATTAAGGAGGGGAAACTTTCTGTTTCAGGTGGCGATTTTAAGGGAAAGAAAATTACTTTCCATGACCCTTGTTATTTAGGAAGAGCTAATGATGTTTATGAAGCGCCAAGAGAAGTGTTGCAAAAGCTAGATGCGGAATTGGTTGAAATGAAAAACTGCAAAGCAAAAGGCTTGTGTTGCGGAGCGGGAGGTGCTCAGATGTTTAAGGAGGCAGAGAAAGGAGATAAAGAAGTTAACGTTAAGCGTACAGAAGATGTGTTGGAAACAAAGTCAAATATTGTAGCAACTGGCTGTCCATTTTGTAATACAATGATGACAGATGGAATTAAGCATTTCAATAAGGAAGAGGATGTTGAAGTACTAGATGTTGCTGAAATGATTGCTAACGCTATGGACTTATAACATGAAAGTAGAATTAAAATCTCAACCAGATAATGCCAAAGTATGGGTGTATCAATCAAGTCTAGAATTGACTGATAGTGATTTAGCACAAATAAAAGAGGTTGGAGATTTTTTTCTTGGACAATGGGAAAGCCATAAATTGCCTGTTAATGGTTCTATAGATGTTTACGACAATCGGTTTATTGTTATTTCAGCATTTAGTAATGAAGACGCTATGTGTGGTAGAGCACAGGATTCTCAAATGCGATTGATTAAAGAGTTAGAGGAGGTAGTTGAAGGTAAGCTAACAGATAGAATGTTAGTCTTTTACCAAGAAGACAATGAATTAAAGTCATTTCATTTTTCTGAATTAGAACAATTATTGTCAGATAATAAAATAACAAGCGAAACTGTTGTGTTTAATAGTTTGGTAGCAACTAAACAGGAATTTACAAATTCCTGGAAAGTGTCTATAAAAGATACTTGGTTAAATCAGTTTTTGTAAAGAATTAGAATCTAGCTATGTATTTAGATAAAAGCCGCTAAACTTATAGTGGTTTAGTATCTTACTTCAATAAATCTTCTCTAGATTTAGGTCGGTCGCTTATTTTCCAAATAAAGCCCTCTAGTTTTTTATCTTCGTTTGATAAGCTTGAAATAGGTGACATATTAGACGATGGATTAGTTATAAAGTTAATCGTTTGAATTTGGCTACTGTCTAATTTTATTTTAATGTTGGTGCAAATCGACCTGTTCATATCTGTTACAGGTTCCCCTTCATTTCCTAGGAAGTAAATCGTCTCTCCATTCCCTTTTACAAAAATTTGATTCAGTTGATTTTCTTTAAAATAACCTGTTATGGTTTTACCTTTTATTTGATTGTAGTTGCTTGTGTCTATTTCGGATACTATTAGCGCGTCGTAATTAATAAATAGATTACTAATGTTTCCTCCGCTAGTTTGAAGCGTTATTATTTCACCTGTAAGCTGATTTTCATCCGACCAGATAATTGGATCAACAAATAAATGCATTAAGGAATCTTGTTCATTGTATGTAATTGAATCACATCTAGCCTGAAGATCTTTTTTGAATAATACAACGTTATGAAAGCCTGTAAAAGATTGCCTTTTAGTTGCCGAGTCAATTTTAAATGTCAATGTATCTGCATGCAAGTATAAGGTGTCTATGTTTTCTATTTGCGTAAAAATTGCATTGCCTGTGACTAATGAAGAATCATTTTTTTCATCATGTATGGCTATATCCCCATTTATAATTAAGTTATTCGTTGTATCTGTAATTTGCACATTTCCATAAGCTTCTCCAATTCCAATATTTCGATCGTAATAAATACTATCTCCTTCTAGTTTTTGTTCTTTAGAAATGATATATGTATTGCTCCAAAATGAAGAAATTTCATTTTGTGTGTCATACCATCCATGCTCACAATAAATAAGATTCTCATCAGAACGAATGAACGTAGGTCCATTAAAGTAGGATATTTCTGAGAGAGTGTTATAGGTGAGTGTATCAGATTCTATTGTGTATTCAGGATTAATTAAACGGACACTGTCCTTAAAAAAAAGTGTTTCTGTGTTACTGTTGTATGTTCCGGTCTCGCTAGAAAGTTTGTTATTATTCTCAGTACTTACTATTGTTCCTCCGGAATGATAGGTAGCAACTCCAGAATTCAAATCGTAATTCAATATGTTTGTCGTTAATTTTAAATCTTTCTCTTTGAAAAAGATATTACCCCTTAGCTTAGCGAGTTTTTCATCACCTAAATAGAATAGTGAATCACCTGTTATTGAGACAGTATCTCCTTGATTAACTTTAATGTTTCCATAAGCCTCTAACGAATTATCCTGCTGAAAAATAAGTGCGCTATCGCAATACATTAAAGCTCCATCGTGTTCGAAAATTACATTTCCCTGCAGTACTTGAGCATCAGATACTCTATCATCTCTGTATAGTCTATCTGCTTGTTTGATGATTACCTGTGTTTTACTGCTTTCATTTTGAGCGGCAAGATTACCAATGGTAAACAGAATTAATGCTATGTGAAGAGTATATTTCAATGTTATTTAAAGTCGAAAAACGTTGAATCCTTTTCTTTAGTGTACAAAGTTACAATTTTTGGTGTATTCGATAAGAGCTGTAAAGGGCAATAAAAAAGGCTCTGAAGTTTTTCAGAGCCTTTTTTTATGAAATTTGTGTATGACTTTAAGCCATTACTTTGTTTCTTTGAATTGTTTGACTTCTATCAGGTCCTACAGATACAATAGAGATTGGCGTTTCTAATTCTGCTTCTAAATAAGCAATGTAATCCACTAATTCTTTAGGGAATTCAGATTCACTTGTGATTTTGGTAGTGTCAACGTTCCACCCTTTTTTCTCAATATAAACAGGTTCAACGCTATCATCAATATTGTATGGGAAATAATCTATTTTCTCGCCGTTATGGATATAATGCGTACAAACTTTAATAGATTCAAAAGAATCTAATACGTCTCCTTTCATCATTGATAATTCGGTAACTCCGTTGATCATGATCGCGTATTTTAATGCAGGAAGGTCAATCCATCCACATCTTCTTTCTCTACCTGTTGTAGCGCCAAATTCAAAACCAAGTGTTCTAATTCTTTCTCCAGTTTCATTGTCTTCTTCACTTGGAAATGGTCCACTTCCAACTCGCGTGCAGTATGCTTTAAAAATACCTACAATACGGTCAATTTTATTTGGAGCAATACCTAAACCAGTGCATGTTCCAGCAGTTATTGTATTGGAAGACGTAACAAAAGGGTAGGTTCCGAAATCAACATCAAGCATCGTTCCTTGTGCACCTTCCGCCAAAATATTTTTTCCAGCTTTGATAGCGTTATTTAAGTAATGCTCGCTATCAATAGCGGTTAATCCTTTTATCGTTTCTATTCCTTGGTGAAATTCAATTTCCATTTCATCTAAACTGTAGTCCATGTCATAAAAATTAAGCAGGTTTTTGTGCTTATTGACAAGGTTTACATATTTTTCTTGAAAATCTGCTTCAAATATATCTCCAATTCTTAAGCCGTTACGACCTGTTTTGTCCATGTAAGTTGGTCCAATTCCTTTCAAAGTCGATCCGATTTTAGCCTTTCCTTTGGCCATTTCAGATGCTTTGTCAAGTAATTTATGTGATGGAAGAATCAAGTGTGCTTTTTTAGAAATAAGCATTTGTTCTTTAACATCAACACCCATTTTTAAAAGCTTGTCGATCTCTACTTTTAAAATAACTGGATCAATAACAACACCGTTCCCAACAACGTTTTTTACTCCTTTATGAAATATTCCAGATGGAATGGTATGCAATACGTGCTTAATCCCTTCAAATTCAAGTGTGTGTCCGGCATTTGGGCCACCTTGAAAGCGCGCAATTATATCGTATTTTGGAGTAAGGACATCAACTATTTTTCCTTTTCCTTCGTCTCCCCATTGAAGACCTAAAAGTACATCTACCGCCATTTAAATTTTATTATAATGAGTTAGTTAAAATTTCATTTGCTTTATCAACACTGTCTTTAATAGTAAACACAGTATTGAGTTTAGAAATAAGTAATAAGTTTTGTATTTTTTCAGGAACATTTACAATCACAGCATCTCCTCCCATATTCCTTGCTTTTGTAAGCAGTTGAATGAAGCAATTCAAGCCATTACTATTAATGTACTCTATGTTTTCTATGTCTAAAACAATCTTATTAATTTTATCCGAAAGAATGCTGTTTACTTCCGATAATAGTCTGCTCGTCTGCTCATTGTCAAGAATTCTCCCACTTAATTTCAAAAGTATAATTGAGTTTTTCTCTGCTATTGTATATGAGAACTTATCCATTTCAATTTGATTATTTACGCTTGCCATAAAAATAAAGAGAGTGGTTTTCAATTTTAATATCGAAAACATCTTCTAATGTTTGTTTAATTTGTTGAATCCTTGGGTCGCAAAACTCTATTACTTCCCCATCTTCTAGAATTATGTGGTCATGTTGTTTAAACTCATAAGATTTTTCAAAGACAGAAATGTTTTTTCCAAATTGATGTTTTCTCACTAAATCACAATTTAAAAGAAGCTCCATTGTGTTATAAAGTGTAGCTCGGCTGACTCTATAATTTTTATTTTTCATATTGACATATAGAGCTTCTATATCAAAATGACCAGAAAAATCATAAATTTCAGTTAGTATCGCAAATCGTTCAGGAGTTTTTCTGTGGCCTTTTCCTTCCAAGTACTCGCAAAAAATTGCTTCTACTTTTTCTTGAACAGTTAACGTTACTTCTACTTCTGTCATTTACGAAAATGATTGATTTATCAATCAGCATGTAAAGATAGAATATCGTTGGAGATGTAACGTGTTTTTTATTTTAAAAGATATTAAGAAAATAAAGGGTTTTACACATTTTTCTTCCCTTTATCATCATTACGAACTTTGCTTTTTAGAAAAGTTAGTTGATTTCATAGTTTTACCGAGGCATTGCTTTATGTTTTGCTTTCGGAATCAACATATGTTATAAACAGGAGATTATTCTTCGCTTGTATCAATTCTTTCGATGGTGTTAACTCCTTCTATATTTTTTAGGATTTTTATTAATTCTGTTAAATGATTGATGTCACTAATATAGAGCATTACTTTTCCCTCGAAGATACCGTCGTTTGAATCAAAACTAACAGCTTTCATGTTTACTCCTTTTTCACTAGAGATAATGGATGTAACTTGATTAACAAGACCAATGTCGTCTATGCCAGTAAACCTTATTCCAGTTAAAAAATCTGTTAATTCTTTACTTTTCCATCTAGCGTTAATTACACGATAAGCATAATTTGCTCGCATCTGCTTGGCATTTGGGCAGTTATTACGATGTATTTTGATTCCATCACTTATTGTTACGAAACCAAAGACATTGTCGCCAGGAATTGGATTACAACAAGGGGAAAGTGTATAGTCCATTTGTCCAATGTTCTCTCCAATTATTAATTCCTCTTTCTTTCCAGCTACCTTTTTATACAAAGCTTCGAATGACTCCTTAATTGTTTTGGTGATCGAACCATGTTTAAGATTCCCTCCTTTAATTATCAATGGTTTAATCTTTTTTAGGTCTAGTTTACCCAATGCAATTTGAACGTACATTTCTGTATGTTCTACTAACTCATAAAGTTTTAATAGTTCTTTAATGTTAGGTTCTGTAAAATGTACTTTTAAACTGTTCAGTTTTCGCGTTAAAATTTCCTTACCATCATTGGCAATTTTTTTCTTTTCATCTTTTAAAGAAGATTTAATTTTTGCTTTCGCCTTAGATGTAACTACATAGTTCAACCAATCCTCCTTAGGTGTTTGGTTTTTAGATGTAATTATTTCAATTTGATCTCCACTTTTAAGTTTGTGACTAAGCGGGACTAACTTATGATTGACTTTAGCACCAATACATTTAGAGCCTACTTCCGTATGTATTTCAAAAGCAAAATCAAGCGCCGTTGCATGCAGAGGAAGTGTTTTTAAATCTCCGTTAGGCGTAAAAAGGAATATCTCTTTCGTATATAAATTTAGTTTAAAATCATCCACAAAATCTAAAGCATCACCATCTTTATTTTCGATAAGATCTCGAACTTGGCTTACCCATTTATCAAACCCGCTTGTTTTGTCATTCGCTTCTTTGTACTTCCAATGTGCTGCAAAACCTTTTTCAGCAATTTCGTCCATTCGCTTCGTCCGAATTTGAACTTCTACCCATTTTCCAGTTGGACTCATTACTGTGGTGTGCAAGGATTCGTAGCCATTCTGTTTGGGATGCGATATCCAATCTCTTAGTCTCTCAGGATTTGGTTTGTAATTATCTGTTACTATCGAGTATGCTTTCCAACATTCAGATTTTTCACTTTCGCCTTCTGCATCAATGATTATTCTGACAGCAAAAACGTCAAATATTTCCTCAAATTGGACTTCTTTTTTATGAATTTTATTCCAAATAGAATGAATAGATTTTGGACGACCCTTAATTGTATAGTTAACGCCTTGTGCGTTCAATTCTTTTTTTATGGGTCCACAAAATTTTTGAATAAACCGTTCACGTATTTCCTTTGTTTTTTCTAGTTTCGTTTCAATCTCTAAGTACTCTTCTGGATAAGTATGTTTCAATGCAAGATCATCCAAACCAGATTTAATACCATTTAACCCCAGCCTGTGCGCTAGTGGAGCATAAATAAAAGAAGTCTCAGAGGCAATTTTCAACCTTTTATCTTCACGCATCGAACCAAGAGTCTGCATATTGTGCAGCCGATCTGCTAGTTTTATTAAAATAACTCTTAAATCTTCAGGAATAGTAAGCAGCATCTTTCTAAAGTTTTCTGCCTGAGCGGATTTACTCAAATCAAATGCTTCAGAAAGTTTTGTTAAACCGTCAATAATTTTCCGACACTTTATGCCAAACATCGATTCAATGTCGTCTAAGGTGATATCCGTATCTTCAACCGTATCATGCAATAAAGCACATGCAATAGAAGTTGCACCTAAGCCTAATTCTTCTGCACAAATTCTTGCTACAGCTATCGGATGAAATATGTAAGGTTCACCTGATTTTCGTCGCATTTCCTTGTGCGCTTCAACGGCAACGTTGAATGCTTTCCGAATAAATTTTGTATCTTCTTTGGTGCGTTCAACTTTCATTGAACGCAATAAACCTCTATATGCGTTTAGAATCTCTTTCTTCTCTTTCTCTTCATCAATTCGCATAATATTTTGGGTTTTAGGATTATTTTGCCGGTAATACTTTAGTTGACACTTCTCCAAATCCAACACGAATACCCTCTTTTTCAGAGTAACCTCTCATAATTACAGTATCGTTGTCGTTGATAAATTTTCTTTCTGAGCCATCGGGCATTGGGAATGGTTTTGTTCCTTTCCATGATGTTTCTAGCATAGAACCATACATTCCTTCCTCAGGGCCACTAATGGTTCCAGAGCCATAACAATCTCCATTGTTAATGTCACAACCATTAACTGTATGATGCGCCAATTGTTGGTTCATGTTCCAGTACATGTATTTGTAATTAGATTTTCCAACAGAAACTTCTTCGCCACCTTCCGGCTGAATTAAAACTTCTAGGTTTATATCAATGTGTTTGTCACCCTCATATTCTAAGTAGGGCAAAACTTTAGGGTCTTGAACTGGGCCAGCAGTTCTGAATGGTTCTAAAGCATCTAAGGTCACAATCCATGGTGATAATGACGAGGCAAAGTTCTTGCCTAAAAAAGGTCCTAAGGGCACATATTCCCATCCTTGAATATCTCTTGCGCTCCAATCGTTAAACAATGCCATCCCGAAAATATAATCATCTGCTTCTTCTGTAGATATTGAATCACCAAGAGGTTTTGCATCAAAAGTGATAAATGCAGTTTCTAGTTCGAAATCTAGTAAATTACTATTGCCGAATACAGGAATTTCTGCTGTAGGCGGTTTCTTTTGTCCTTTTGGTCTATGTATAGGAGTTTCTGAAACAATAATAGAGCTTGATCTACCGTGATATCCAACTGGAATGTGTTTCCAGTTAGGTAGCAATGCATTGTTCGGATCTCTAAAAAGACAACCAACGTTATAAGCATGTTGTTCTGAAGAGTAAAAATCGGTGTAATCACCTATTTTTACCGGAAGATACATCTTAGCATCTGATTGGTTGAATAAGATTTGGTTCAACTCTTCCGCATTCTGCTGTAAATCTTGATTCGTCTCATCCAGTAATTCAGAAATTCTATTTCTCAATTGACGAACAGCCATTTTTCCATGCTGCATCATTTTATTTAGAAAATTATAATCAAAGTCTTCTAATTTAAAAGGGGTATCGTTTAAGTATCCTAATTCAAAAAG
>Ga0209223_10002532_pt1 | contig 18229 bp, 14 predicted proteins | sample COG_06_FD_184750 | JGI IMG/M metagenome (GOLD analysis project Ga0209223, IMG submission 184750) | Pelagic Microbial community sample from North Sea - COGITO 998_met_06 (SPAdes) (version 2) | ecosystem: Environmental > Aquatic > Marine > Neritic zone/Coastal water | place: Helgoland, sampling...
ACTATCTTCAGGTTTTCAGGTTTTTTAAAGGGTCCCTTGGTTAAATTGAGCGTACTGTCAGCATAAACACGTTGGAAAAAGCCGCCTACTATAGGAAGTGCTGTTCTAGATCCCTGTCCATCAGGCCAATACTTAAAATGAATGGCCCTTTCATCACCGCCTACCCATGCCCCTGCGACTAAATCTTTTGTTACTCCCATGAACCAACCATCTGAAGCATTCTGTGTGGTTCCTGTTTTGCCTCCCATTTGCATTGAATCTGCTGGGTTGGCCATAAGTCCATAAGTATTTCTAAGTCGAACACCAAAGCTCCTGTCTCTTCTCGGGTCTGCAGCTCCCATCAACATGTCCAACATTACATAAGCAACATCCTTATTGATGGCCGTCTTTTTTTGAGGTACTTTAGTGTAAATCACATTGCCAAATTTGTCTTCAATTCTTGTGACATAGTGCGGTTCAATATGTACCCCTTCATTCACAAAAGTGCCATAGGCGGAAACAATTTCTTGTAGCGATACTTCTTGAGTACCAAGCACCATAGAATGGTATGGTTTTATTTTGGTTTGCAGCCCTAGTCTTTCTGCCATTTTTGCTGCGTTTGCAGGCTTAACAATATCCACAATTTGGGCGCTTACAGAATTTGTCGAAGTGGCCAAGGCATGTTCCATTGTCATCATCTCTCCAGAAAACTTACCATCAGAATTTTGCGGTGACCATGGTTCCCCTGTAGGCTGCGGAATAGAAACAGCTTGATCCATAAATGCATGACATGGAGAATAGCCCCTTTCAACGGCAGCAGTATAGACTAAAGGTTTAAAAAGAGATCCGGGTTGTCTGGTTCCAAGTCTAACATGATCGTACTTGAAATACTTAAAGTTAATTCCCCCAACCCACGCTTTTATTTCTCCATTATGAGGATCAACAGCCATAAATCCACTTTGTAAAAAATGCTTGTAATACTTCAAGGAATCCATTGGACTCATTAAGGTGTCAATTTCGCCACCCCATGCAAATACAGTCATTGGGATAGGTTTGTTCAAATAAAAATCAATTGAATCAGTGTCATCACCATACTTTTTCTTTAAACCCCTGTACCTGCTTGTCCTTGGTAGGGCCCTTTCTTCTAAAAAGTCTGGGATAATTCTTCCGTCATCGTCCAACCATGGATCAACAGTTTTTGTGCTGTCATCTGGATCCTCCAATTTTGACATGAAAAAATCCTGAAGTGCATGCATGGCAGTATCTAAAGAAGCCTCAGCATGTTTTTGCATTCTACTGTCAATGGTGGTGAAGATTTTAATTCCATCGGCATACAGGTCAAAATTGTATTCTAAACCTAACGCACGCAAATCCTTGGAAATCTCAGCCCTGAAATATTGGGCTATCCCATTATTCTGGTTCTGTACTCGATAATCTAATTTAATATTTTCTTGTTTTAGAGAATCATAAATTGCTTGGTCGAGTTTTCCATACTTAACCATTTGATTCATTACGACATCCCTTCTTCTTTTTGAATTTTCAGGGTTAGTCACTGGGCTATAGCTAGTCACTGCTTTTTGAAGACCAACCAATACCGCGGCTTCTTCTACATTAAGTTCATTGGGGTTTTTATTGAAAAATGTCTTAGCCGCAGATTGAATCCCATATGTATTACTTCCAAATTCAACCTGATTGAAATACATGGCCATGATTTCTTCTTTGGTATAAGACTTTTCAAGTCGAACTGCTAGAATCCATTCTTTAGTTTTATAGATGAGTTCATCAAGGTATTTATTGGCTCCTTGTAATTTTCCTTCTTCCTCAGGGAGCGCCTCACGGGTGGAAAAGAGTTTTTTAGCCAGCTGTTGTGTTACCGTACTTCCACCACCTTGCCTATTAAATGTCAATACGCCAAAAGCCACTCTGAACATACTATTGAGGTCGATACCAGAATGCTGCTCGTACCTCACGTCCTCTGCCGCTAACAACGCGTTTACTAAATTATCACCCAATTCATCGTAAGTAACCGGATTTCTATTATTTCTAAAATAGCTGCCCATAACCACTCCGTCTTTACTAAATAATTGAGAACTGAGGTTCTGATCAGGGTTTTCAAGTTGACTATAGCTAGGTAATTCACCGAAGAGATTAGCGATATTTGCACTAACCGACCAAATATAAACGGGTAACCCTACAAAAATTAGGACAAAAAATACCCAAAGGATTCTTGTCAATTTTTTAAACTGTTTTGGATTCTTTAAATCCTTTTTTTCTTTCTCGTCCATTAGTTAACGGTAAAAGCGTTTATAAAATGTTCGGTATGCCTCAACTTCTTTACTCTGATAAAGCATCTGAAAATTATCAATTGATATGACAAAATTATCAAATTCTTTGCCTTTAGAAGCGTTAAAATTTTCAAGTGCTATTTTTAGCCCTTCATCGTACTCTTCTGCGGCCTCTTTTGTCTCAAAAACGTTAATAAAAAGCACTGTTTGCCCTAGTTTGGAATCAAAATCTAGTTTACCAGCGGTGAGTTTTTTATCAGGATAGGTTTTTTTATTATAAGTCTCAACAGCCTCCTCCAAGGCGTTTACATCAATTTCTTCAGTAAGAAAGAGAATTGAAATCATATGAGACTGTTCAAATTCTTCACTGAATTCGAAGTCATCATTTCTGATGATGTTACTTTTAACTGGATTGATACCGGTGATAAGTGTTTGCGCATAATCGTGTAATTCACCATTAGGGTATTCCTCAATAAAATCTTTCAAGGCTTGTTCATAGGAAAAAAGATTCTCTGTCTTTGCTTTCATAATAGCCAAAAGCAATTGTGCATTGGGTAAGAAGTCAATATCTTCAATGGACTCAAATGCATTTGTAAGTGTAGCTTCTGCCTGTCTGTAATTGCCTGCTTCAAACTGATAATACGCATTGGCATAAATCCTTTGTAACTCTTGATTTCTCTGTTCTTGTTCAATTAGGTAATTCGGATTAACAAGTAATTTGGCCATGAGCGTTTCAGGATACTCATTAATAATTTGGTTTTTATAGTCTACCGAACGATTAGGATCAGATACACTGAACAAAGAATATAATGCGAATAATGCTTCAGGTCGTAATTCGGCATTTGGGTAATTATCCACCAAGATTTGATAGGAGCCAGCGGCTTTGTCCATTTCTTCAAGGCCAAAGCGATATACATTTCCAAGTGCATAATAGGCTTCTTGGATTTCCACATGGAGCAGTGATTTCTCTTTTTCTGAGGATGGGACATTTTTAAGTAACGCTGCCTTTGCTGCTGACCGGTCTGCTTCACTAACTGCTGTGATCACTTCATTGCCGGAAAGTAGGGTAGAATCAGATTCTAATGCTATCTGGTTTGAATTACTAACGTTTTGTTTAGAAGACCTCCTCCAATTGTCTTCAAGTGGCCGATTTCCCCAAACACGTTGGAAATCGAGCTCTCCTTGGCTTATAGCAGCGGCATTGTAAAAATACCACGACCCAGTATTCTCGGTTTGAAAATTAGAAGAAGTATTGTCAAGTCTATCTAAGCCGGCATTGGCTTGAGATTCCTCCACTTTCTTTTGCTTGGCAGCAGCTTGAGCCTCCTTTTCTTTTTCAATTAATACATTCTCAATATAGGCGTCTAACGATACTGAATTCATCTCTGATAGTGATAAAAGGCTATCGTTGCGTTGAATAATTCTTAATTGCGTTACAAATTCCGTTAAGATCCCTTGTCTTTTTTCAATGAAATCATAGTCTACCGCTGTCTTTGATAATACAGTCATGGTACTATCATAGTAGGCTTTCGCTAACTCAAAATCTTTAAAATGATCAAAGTGCAATTGACCTATTCTTAAGAAAGAAAGTGCTTGCTGATTAGGTTCAGGGTTATCAACAGCTACTGAGAGCAGGTAGTTGGACAACGCTGGAACATGATTATCTTGTTTCAATTCGAACTCACCCATTTCATAGTAGATATGCCCCCTGTATTCTGTGTTTTTTCTGTCTTTTAATAAGGCTTTATAGTATTTATTAATCTTTTCAATGTTACTCGCATTGCCAACGGCGGAAACTTGCTGCATATTGAGCTTGGCATAGAACGTAAGTTCGTACGGTGGATTTCCTGCCAATGATGACTTGTAGAAATCATATGCTTCTTCATTGAAACCGAGCTTTTGATAGATCTGACCAAGAATGAACTTGGATCTCGATCGTTCATCTTTGTCTTTGATGGTGTGACTGACTTCATTCAGGTTTTGAGCAACTCCCTGAAGGTTATTCTGGCGTTGATGGTAATATGCCATTGTAAGTCTAAAGTCAGCTTCGTTTTCTTCAGACAAGGCATCAGTTTCAAGGAAGCCGGCCACTTGCAAAGCCCTGTCCATGTCGTCCATGTCCATGTAGGTACGCATAAGTACAATTAAAGCAGCATGCTTCTCGTCATTGTCGGGGCTTGTTTGATTTACATATTGAAGTGTCTCAATTGCCAACTGAAAATCGCCTCTTAGGTGCCTTATTTTTCCTACAATCAAATAGCCGTTGTCTAAATAATCGCTTGCACTATGCCAATCAACGAGTTGAGAGGCCTTCGTAAATGCATCGTCAAGCTTGGCTTTATTGCTTTCGATTACCGCTGAATCAATGTCTGGATAGATTTTAAGGACCTCGTTATAATTGTAAGGATGGGCATCATCCAATGCCTGCTCAACCTCTTCGACCCTTAGATTTGCATAATAGTAGCCGTTATATTTAGCTGTAAGGTTTTGGTAACCTTTTGAATTGCACGCAAAAAGGGCCACTACTATAACTAGAATGGACAAATTTCTTGTAATATGGAATCGGTTGGTCTTCAAATTTTAATTACCCCAATAAAGCAACGAAGATAAGACCTAAATAATACAATAAAACAGGGAGGATTATACATTAATCTATATTTTTGTTGTCCCTTAATTGAAATACAGGTGCGTATTAAAAAAACACTTTCTAATTGGTTGAACAACCGTCATATCCTCATCATTCAAAATGAAGAGGATTTTTCGGAGAAGGCCACTTATAATTTCACTTATGCTCGAATAGCTTTTTTTGCCTTTTTGGCTTTTATAGTTGTCTTGGCATTGAGTTTTTATATGGTGAATACATTTTTAGCAAAATGGTTTGATCCACGCTTTGCTGACCAAGAAACCCGGAAAGAACTTGTTGTAATGAGGTCGTCATTAGACTCCCTTGAAATTGAACTGGATTTACGAGATCAATATATTCAAGGGATTCGCTCAGTCTTAGAAGGAGATGTTGCTGATGATGAAGCAGCATCGAAGCAAGGCAATATTGGTGCTGTGCAATTGCAACAAGCAGATGATGCTGAATTGATAGATTCACTTTTCAAGTCTGAATTCGAAAGAGGAGGAGATTTTTATCTGGGAGAGTCTTTAGATAATATCGAGTTAGGGCAATCTTACTTTTTCTCTCCCTTGTCAGGATTTATTTCTTCGGCCTTTGATCCACAAAGTGATCATTTTGGAGTTGACGTAGTTTCGAAGAAAGACGAACCAATAAAGGTAATTGCAGATGGCACTATTGTTTTTGCATCATGGACGCAAGACGCTGGTAATGTGATAGCTATACAACATCAAGGAAATTTAATTTCCGTTTATAAACATAATTCCGCATTGATGAAAAATGTTGGTGATTTTGTAAGTGCAGGCGATATTATTGCTATTATTGGCAATACAGGAGAGCTTTCCAGTGGACCACACTTACACTTGGAGCTTTGGTACAATGGTAATGCCGTTAACCCGGAAGAGTTTATTTCGTTCTAAAATTATTCATTTAAAACTGAATCAAGATGTTCACGAAGGAAGAAAAAAAAGCGAATCAAGAAATGAGCAATGTTAGCAATATCATTGGTAGAGAAACTATTCTTGAAGGAAGTATTGAATCAGTAGGGAACATTCGGATTGAAGGCAAGGTATTAGGGAACACCAAAGCTAAAGCCAAATTTGTAATGGGTGCAGAAGCGATTGTTGATGGAGATGTGATGGCAAGGAATGCTGAAGTAGCAGGAAAGGTTACTGGTAATATTACCATCTCGGAATTATTGATTTTAAAGCCTTCTGCTGTGATTAATGGAGATATTCTCACTAATAAGTTGGTGGTAGAGCCAGGCGCTACATTTAACGGAGGCTGTAAAATGGGCCATTTGGCAAAGGACATTACGATTGCAGAACCGGAAAGACAAAGGTCGCAACACATAGCAGAAGGTGCCTGATCCCAACAATAAATCTTATCTAAAGTACTCTGGCCTCGGCCTTCAATTATTTGTGACTATTGGCTTTTTTGGATGGCTAGGTTATGAAATGGATCAGTACTGGAATGATGACCAACCCCTTTTTATTATCATCATGATTTTTTTGGGCATTATTGGGGGTTTTTATCAATTCTATAAGGCAGTAAATCATAAAGATTCTAATAAGTAAGGCGATTATCTTGCGTCTTAATTATTTTCCCTCAATTCCTTAGTTAATTTTGCATTATGAAACTTTTACTTCAACAAGTATTAAGGACTTTGATTTTAACAGCCGGAGTAGTCGGTTTGGTGTTTTTATTAAGGGCTTTAAATGTCACATCAGCAATTCATGAAGGCATTTGGATTATCATAATTTTTTCTGCCCTAGTCGGAATAGGGGTGGCGGTAATAAATATGTATTTCGTTACAAAAACTGACGGCTCAAACAATGTTGCTGTTTTCTTAGGAACAACTGTGTTTAGGATGCTTTTAAGCATCATTTTCATCACACTTCAATTTTTTCAAGGATTGGAAAATGAGGTGATTTGGATCGCCAACTTTTTTGTGATCTATTTATTCTATTTAGTATTTGAAATCTATAGCATTATCTCTAACTTGCGCGCCAATTCGAATGGCCGTGAGAATAATGATTGACGAAAAGAAGATTAAGACTTCCAAATTACTGATCACAAGCTTATTAACCCTGGTTTTGCTTTGCACGAATTTTACTTCGGCATTTGCTCAGGATCACGGTGAAGAGGCTGAAGAGTTCAAACCAAGTGAGACAATCGTGCATCACGTACTTGATGACCACATTTGGCACTTTTTTGATGGCCATTATGGTACACTCTATCTTCCAATTATTGCTTACTCAAGCGAAAAAGGATTAGACGTTTTTTCATCTAGTAACTTTTATGATGATCATCATAATTTGGTAGAGTATAATGGCTATTCTTTAGAGCACGGTCTTTCAATTACAGACAACCATGATGCTTCTGTTTTAGATTTATCAATCACCAAAAATGTATTGACGTTATTGATTGTGTCTTTTATAATGATTTTGGTATTCACATCTGTGGCCAAGGGTTATAAGAAAAATAAAGGTAAAGCACCCAAAGGAGTTCAAGCGGTTTTCGAACCAATTATCGTTTACCTAAGAGATGAAGTGATCAAGCCGAACATTGGCGATCATTATGAGAAGTTCTTTCCTTATTTACTGACACTCTTTTTCTTTATTCTATTCGGTAATATTTTTGGATTGATTCCCGGTGCCTCTAACATGACAGGTAATATTGCTGTGACATTGGTTTTGGCCTTGTTCACTTTCTTCATTACCAATGTAAAGGGAAACAAAGGATATTGGGGACACATATTTAACCCTCCAGGAGTACCATTATGGCTAAAGCCATTAATTGTTATAATTGAAATTATTGGAATCTTCACGAAACCAATTTCATTAACCGTAAGACTTTTTGTGGCAATCACTGCTGGGCATATAGTAATGCTTAGTTTGATTTCACTGACTTTTATATTTGGAAGCTACGCTGTTGGCGGTGCCTCATCTTTAATTGTGCTGTTCATCAGTTTGATTGAGATTTTGGTCGCCTTAATTCAGGCCTACGTTTTCACGATGTTCTCAGCGCTTTATATTGGCTTGGCCACTGCAAAAGCAGAACATCATTAGTGTTTGAAACATATGTTTAATTTATAAATACTGTTACTATGTTATTTTCAATGTTATTAGATATGAGCTTTGCCATTATGGGAGCGGGTATCGGTGCTGGTCTAGCTGCAATAGGTGCTGGAATTGGTATTGGTAAAATTGGTGCTTCTGCTATGGAAGGAATTGCAAGACAGCCAGAGGCTGCAGGTAAAATCCAAGGTGCGATGTTAGTAATCGCTGCTTTGATTGAGGTTGCTGCTTTATTTGGTCTTGTAATCTGTTTGCTTATTTCTTTCAAGGGATAAAACCTTACTCTAAAACTTGTCATTTGCGTTAGGCATTTGACAAGTTTTTACTTGAAATCATTATTACTGAAATATAGATTATGGAATTACTTACTCCCGGTTCAGGCCTTATCATTTGGCAAACAATCATTTTCTTAGCATTAATACTATTGTTAAAGAAATTTGCTTGGGGACCAATAATTCAATCCTTAAAGGAGCGTGAAGAGGATATCTCTGGTGCGTTGTTGGCAGCTGAACAAGCGAAAAACGAAATGACCAAATTGTCTTCTGACAATGAGAAGCTTTTGTCTGAGGCAAGAGTAGAAAGAGATGCCATTTTGAAAGAAGCAATTGTTGTAGCTAATAAGATTAAGGAAGAAGCAAAAGAAGAAACTTCTTCAATTGCTTCTAAGATGATTGAGGATGCTAAAGCTTCTATTGAAAATGAAAAGCGCGCTGCATTAGCAGACGTAAAGAACTTGGTTGCTAATTTGTCTTTGGACATTACTGAAAAGCTTGTGAAGAAGCAATTGGGTAATGAGAAGGAGCAAAAAGAATTGGTTGCTGAGTATATAAAAGATTTGAACCTAAATTAAGACGCTAGATGTCTGAATATAGAATTGCTTCTAGGTATGCCAAGTCACTGCTTTCATTAGCAGAGGAGCAAGGAGCATTAGAGGCTGTACATGATGATATGAAATTGTTTTCTCAAATGATTGAGGAAAACAGAGATTTTGAGCTTTTGCTTAATAGTCCAGTTGTCGTGTCAACAAAAAAATTGGTAATCCTAAACCAAGTTTTCGAAGGTAAGGTGAATGACTTGACTTTGAAGTTCTTTGTATTGCTTACTAGAAAAAAGCGAGAAGGCTATTTGCCTGCAGTTGCTACAGAATTTCATCATCAATATAATGTTAGCAAGGGTATTGCGGAGGCTACGGTCACTACCACCTTTGCTTTAAATGATGAATTGAGAAAGGAATTTAATTCAGTGGTTGCAAAAATTTCCGGTAAGAACGTAGAACTTACTGAAAAAATAGACGAGACACTTATTGGTGGTTTCGTATTAAAAATTGGGGATCGTCAGATTGACGATTCTATTAGTGCTCGATTGAGTGCTCTAAGATTGAAATTTAGTCAAAACCCTTACGTAAAGGAGTTTTAAAAAAAATTAGTATAACAATTAACTGTATCATAAAATGGCAGATGTAAGACCCGATGAGGTTTCAGCGATTTTGAGAGAACAACTTTCAAACTTTAAAACAGAAGTTGAATTAGAAGAAGTAGGTACTGTACTTCAAGTAGGTGACGGTGTAGCCCGAATCTATGGTTTATCTAAAGCACAATCTGGAGAACTTCTTCAATTCGAAAATGGATTAAGAGCATTAGTGTTGAACCTTGAAGAGGACAACGTAGGTGCTGTATTGTTAGGAGAGTCAGCTGGAATTAAAGAAGGCGACACGGTAAAAAGAACAGGTCAGATCGCATCCGTTAAGGTTGGAGAAGGCATTGTTGGTCGTGTTGTTGATACTCTAGGTAATCCTATTGATGGTAAAGGACCGATTGAAGGCGAAACTTTTGAGATGCCTCTTGAAAGAAAAGCACCTGGCGTTATTTACAGACAACCTGTAACTGAGCCACTTCAAACTGGTATTAAAGCGATTGACTCAATGATTCCAATCGGAAGAGGTCAGCGTGAATTAGTAATTGGTGACCGTCAGACGGGTAAGTCTGCCGTAGTTATTGATACTATCCTTAACCAGAGAGAATATTATGATGCAGGTGAGCCTGTATTTTGTATCTATGTAGCGATTGGCCAGAAGGCCTCTACTGTTGCTGGTGTTGTTGCAGCCCTTGAAAAAGGTGGTGCAATGGAATATACTACTGTAGTGGCTGCCCCTGCTGCTGATCCAGCGCCAATGCAGTTCTTTGCTCCATTTACTGGTGCAGCTATCGGTGAGTATTTCAGAGATACTGGTCGTCCGGCATTGGTTATTTATGATGATTTATCGAAGCAAGCGGTTGCTTACCGTGAAGTTTCATTGTTATTAAGAAGACCTCCGGGTCGTGAAGCATATCCTGGTGATGTATTTTACTTGCACTCAAGATTATTAGAAAGAGCCGCTAAGGTGAATGATTCTGATGAAATTGCAGGTCAAATGAACGACCTACCAGAGTCTTTGAAAGGAAAAGTGAAAGGTGGAGGATCTCTAACTGCACTTCCAATAATTGAAACTCAGGCGGGTGATGTATCAGCTTATATTCCAACAAACGTGATCTCAATTACTGATGGTCAGATTTTCTTGGAAACGAACCTTTTCAACTCCGGTATCAGACCTGCTATTAACGTAGGAATCTCTGTATCTCGAGTAGGAGGTAACGCACAGATTAAATCAATGAAGAAAGTTTCTGGAACTTTGAAGCTTGACCAAGCGCAGTTCCGTGAATTGGAAGCTTTTGCTAAGTTTGGTTCTGATCTCGATGCCGCTACTCAATTAGTTATTGATAGAGGTAGAAGAAACCAAGAAATTTTGAAGCAAGCGCAATTTTCTCCAGTTCCTGTAGAAGAGCAAGCAGCAATTATATTTGCCTCTACAAAAGGTTTGATGGACAATGTTCCTGTTGAAAAAGTAAAAGAATTTGAAGTTGAGTACTTGACATTATTAAGAACTCAGCATGAAGATGATTTAATGAGTATAAAAGCTGGAAAATTGACTGACGAAGCTATCGCTACAATGAAAGCCGTAGCAGCAGACCTTTCAGCGAGATATTAATAAGTTATAATGGGAGCTTGCTCCCTTTAGTCAATAAAGAATGGCAAACTTAAAAGAAGTAAAAGAACGGATTGTATCAGTTGGATCAACTCAACAGATCACGAGAGCTATGAAAATGGTTTCGGCTGCTAAATTGAGAAGAGCACAGGATCGCATCGTTCAGATGAGACCTTATTCTCAGAAATTGACAGCTATTCTTGCCAATGTTTCTACAGGAAATGATGATGATTCCGATAATAATTTTGGAGATCAACGTGAACTAAAGAAAGCATTAGTGATTCCGGTATCCTCTGATAGGGGACTTTGTGGGGCATTCAACTCTAATGTTTTTAAGGCGGTTAAAGCTTTATTAGCTGGGGATGAATTTGTTGGTGTGACTGTTGATATAATGCCCATTGGTAAAAAGGCAATGGATGGTTACAAAAAGAGTGATCATAATTTGATAGATGCTTATTGGGATGTCTTTGGTGACCTTACTTTTGATAACGTTAAAGTTGCGGCGGAATTTGCCATGGATAACTTTGTTGCCGAGAATTACGACAGTGTCTTTTTGGTTTACAATGAATTCAAAAACGTAGCTACCCAGATTATCCGTACTGAACAACTTTTGCCGATTTTACCGAATGCTCTTGCAGCCGGAGAGTCGACAGTAGCAACAGATTACTTGTACGAGCCATCTAAGGATTTTATCATTGAGGAATTAATTCCTAAATCATTAAAAATTCAATTGTATAAGGCTGTTTTAGAATCAAATGCTTCCGAGCAAGGTGCTAGGATGACGGCGATGGGTAAAGCGACAGATAACGCTGGTGAATTATTGAAGGAATTGAAATTGACATATAACAGAACACGTCAGGCTGCAATTACTACTGAAATCCTTGAGATTGTAGGTGGTGCTGAAGCTTTGGCTGCCAGTAGTTAAGAAAATATATATAATCTATATATTCAACCCCGCTAGTCGGGGTTTTTTTATGCGTAAAGTTTTTAGATACATACAGTTTTTGAGTTTGGATGTGGTCCTGGGTGCTATTCTATCCTCAATGTTCATAGCCGCACTTATTGGCGTATCGCTCACAACTGAAATATTAATTGGTCTAGGTATTGCCATTTGGCTAATCTATACTGCCGACCATTTGATAGATGCCAAAAAGATCAAAGGGGAGGCTATCAACCCAAGGCATGCTTTTCACCAAAAGCATTTTAAATCAATTGCAACGATCGGACTCATTGCCATTTTGATTGGCACATGGAATATTTCTTTCCTGCCGTTGGAGACTGTCAAGTTTGGAGGCATTCTAACCTTCTGTGTAGCCGTTTATTTTGTCACAATTCGATTGGCTGATAGAAAGTCCTTATGGCACAAAGAAATGAGCGCTGCGATGATCTATAGCTTTGGAATATTTGCAGGGCCTTTGAGTTTATCTGGAGACATTCCTTATTCAACGATCTTTCTATTTGTTCAGTTTTCAATCATAGTGATCTTGAACTTATTCATTTTTCCAATTTTTGAAGTAGAAAGCGATAGGAAGGATGACATGAAATCTTTGGCCATAACAGTAGGTGTGAAACGTTTAAAGGGCGTAATCAATTTTCTTTTTGTATTGGTATTTATCTTTACAGCGATTGGGATGTTAGAATTACCAATGTTATCAAGGGGCAACAATTGGTTTTTAGGACAGGTGATTATGCTATTGATGATGGGAGTATTACTCAGTCTTATGATTTGGCCAAGTTTTTTCATAAAGCACAATCGCTATCGTTTGTTCGGTGATGGCGTCTTCTACTTCCCTTTGATTATGCTACTATGAAGCAGAATGACTTCGATGGTATAGCAAAGTGGTATGATCGATTAGCCAGCCTAGTTTTTGGTGATGCTATAAAAAAGAGTCAATGTTTCTTTTTGGATGAGTTACCAACAGAAGGTAAAGTGTTGATAATAGGCGGGGGATCAGGCTGGATTTTGGAAGAGATTGCCCAAGTTCGACCTGGGCTAATAATTGATTATGTTGAAGCATCCTCAAAGATGATCGCTTTGTCTGAAGAACGAATGACTACCGCAACTAATATCCGATTTGTTCATGGCACTGAGGCAGACATTCCAGCAACTAAATATGATGGAATCATCACCAATTTTTTCCTTGATGTTTTTGAGGAAAACAAGCTGTTGGAAGTTATGCGATTGCTTAAAATGAAATTGAGGCAAGGGGGACTATGGCTTTGTACAGATTTTCATAAAACCGGTAAATTGAGCCACAAGCTGCTTTTAGAGGCCATGCACTTATTTTTTGGCACAATCAGTAACCTAAATGCAAAAAGGCTTTTAAATTTTGAGATGGAATTCTACAAATTGAATTTTAGGAAATCAAAAGACAAAAATTTTTATCACGGAATGATAAAAACTGCAGTATACAGGCCTATTTGACAATAAACTTAAGTGTGACTTGTTTCAGCTCATTATTTACAATTCTGATGATGTAAAGTCCTTTTGACAATTTAGTAGTAGACACCTGGATATAACCATCTTCTGGTCTGATAGCAATTACTGAGCTGATGCTTGTTCTGCCATTCGCACTTGCAATTAAGACCTTGACATCCTGTGCTTCCGAAACGGGATAATTCACTTTAAAGACTTCTCCTCGATTGACAGGGTTTGGCATCACTTTATACTCTACATCTACATTCATATCAACATAGACCTTGGAAACATCTGAATATTCAAATTGTCCATTGAAGTCAGTTTGCTTGAGGCGGTAATAGGAAATTCCACCTAAAGGTTTTTGATCAGTAAATGTATAATCTATAATTGCGTTGCTATTTCCAGCTCCTTCTTTAAAACCAACAGTTTCAAAACTGGTCCCATTCTTACTTCTTTCTATCGTGTAAAATGAGTTGTTGACTTCTTGAGCAGTAGCCCATGTAATATTTACCTTATTATCTGGAGTGGTCTGTGCATCAAAAGCAATTAAAGTAATCGGCAATGCGTCTACCTCAGTTGATCCTAATGTATAATATTGCCCATCGGTAAAGTCTACCGTAAAGGTTACCGTCTTATCACCTCCATCAATTGAAGAAGGTGCGATAAGGGTTGTACCTCCATTAGAGAAATCTCCATCGTCATCAACCATTAATCTAACTAAGTTAAGGTTGTTAGAACCTATTCCTGAAGGGCCACTGACCGCAGACAAGTCATAAGTTAATTCAATGGCACCTACCGTACCAGTTTCCTGAACCCTCCATTCTCTGTTCAATCTACTATTAATAGTTATAGGCCTTTCTGAATTACCAATCTCTTCAATTGGGGCATTATCATTTCCTGAGATCAACCAAGAATCATTTACACTAAACCCAGTATTGGAATAATCAAAAGTAACCATCGCATCATCGTTTTCACTTTTCGTTTTTGTTTGTTCAAAACATGAAACGTCATCACGAGCAATACCAAAGATGTCGTTAAAATAGGTTGGGTCTTGATCGAGATAGTCCCACACAATAACCCCATCACCAGACACATAATCACCTCCATAGATTGACCCAGATATAAGTTCATTAAGTATGGCATCACCATCACGATCGGCAGATATGGTCAATCCATATTTAATTGCCAAGTAAGATTCAACTCTCGATTGTTCTTCTCCTGTAAGTATAGAAGAGAAAACTATTGTTTCGCCTATATCTCCATTATACTGGGCTTGTACTTCTGGATCACTATGATTTCCTATTCCAAAAGTAGTTGGATCTGAAAGCGTGGCAGTGCTTCCTGTACCAGTTGCTTGAGTTTCCCCGGTCATAAAGATCTCAACAGCACCAGTGGATTGATCTCGTGTTGCGAATGCAATATGTGGATTGTTGTCATTGTAAGTAGTGGTTGTTCTCGCGTCAAATACATCAGTAGTGTTAGCATTAAAAACAACTTCGCCATCATAAAATCCAAGACCATAGTCATTAGACCCTGTAGCGTTAGCTCCAATTAATGCAGGAGTATTTATAAAATCATCATCCGTACCTTGATCCTGACCGGAACGGAATAATGAAATTAAAGTCATATCACCAGAAACAGTATTTGTAGAGGTATTGATATACGCACTATTGGCAGAATTTGGATCTAAGAAACGTACAACTGGGTTAAAATTGATTTCATTCGATTGATAGCTTGGTTCAACTGGTGTTCCACCACCCAAATTTTGTTCATCTCCATTGTTTGCATTCACACTTTGGTCTAACCACGCGGATGGACCAGATATGTCCTCCCCGTCGACAGTTGTACTTGTTCCTAAACCTGCTCTTAGCCAAAGTTCTAAATTCGTAAAAACACCACCGGGGCCACAAACTAGAAGCGATGTTCCTAAAGTAAAATAATCACCATCTGCAAAGTCAATTCCAGTAAATGTTAAGACGGTTCCGTTGAAAGTACCTCCCCCAAATGTCTGACCGTCTGCCATTGTACTTGTAGCAGAAATAATTAATTGGAAGTCATCAGGGTTAGAAGTATATCCAAGCCCTGCAAGATCAAAGGAAATTTCAGTATCACCAACAGTTCCAGTTTCATCTACCCTCCAAACTCTTGTCATTCGTTCTTCAACAATACCAGGTACATCAGAAGTGTTTACACTTGCCTGAGCGGTTGCACCATCGTCATTTCCCCAAACCATAAAGTCACCATCACTTAAAAATGAATTTACATTGTTGGCATTATCTACGGCAATATCACCTAAACCGATGGCAAGAATATCATCGGTACCCTCACTGGAAGATTGCTTTTGATTCAAACAAGCATCATCATCTCTTCCAATTCCTGCCACATCTTCATGATAAGACGTGTTATCAGAATAGTCCCAAATCACAGTGGCATCTGACCTGAAATAATCTCGTTCATCCACTCCTCCGGTAGAAACATTGTCAGGGCTATCCTTAAATATTCCATATTTGATGGCCAAGTAAGTCTGTATCTGTTCAAGTTCTTGTGTAGTAGGAGCAGTTGTGTAGATCAACATTTCTGCGATGTCCGCATCATAGAAATTGGCTGATCCATTCGATCCAATATAAAAATCGCTATTGTTACCTGTGCCTGTCTGACTTGAAGTATTTGAGGCGACTAGTATACCATCTCTGAAAATTCCCTTATTGATATTTCCGGATGCTGTACTAAAAGCCGATGTACTTGAGAACAATGTCCAGATGTTGGCACTGGATGTTGTTCCGCCCCAAGCGCCTGAGACTCTGCCTACACCACCAGTGGCATCAGGATAATCATATTGAGCATTTGCATCTCCCCAAGGGATTTGTGCACTGAACACTTCACTACTCGCCAAATCTTCATAAAATAATTCACTGTTTTGTACTGTACCTACTTCCGCTACCGCGAATACAATTAAATCGTTAGGAGAGGTAGTACCAAGAATACCACTAGCCACTGCCATTGTTTCGTTTGAACCATTAAACTGGAGCGAAGGATTGTAGTTAATTCCATTGGTAATTAGTTCAGGTCCTGTTGTTGCTGCACATGCAGAAGTACACGGAACGGCTGGGTCTGGCTTTGGAGCAGAAACGGCTTGGGCTAATGGAACAGGCTTTGGCGGTAACAGCTGGGCCATGTATACGGATTATTGTATTCAAGACTGTGCTCCTGAATGTGAATTTCCAACAGAGACATTCGATATTATTGGTGGACAAACTGTTAATGAAGGCTATTTAGAAGTTACTAATAATAGTGATAGTTTATACGTCACTTATAACTTTACTGGAGGCTGGGAAGCAGACGTTACTCATCTGTATGTAGGAGATTTAGCGGGTTTACCTACAAACAATGCTAATACGCCAATTCCAGGTCAATTTCCTTTGAAAACCGAACATTTCAGGGTTGGTGGGGCATCAATAACAACTTATACCTATGCAATTCCTTTGTCTGAGTTGCCAAGTTGTTATATCATTGCAGCACACGCTTCTACCACGCTTTATAACGAGGATGGTGAAGAAGAATACAGCAATACGTCTTGGAGCTATGGGACAGAGTTCCCTAATACAAATCGTTGGGGATGGTATTCAAACTACTGTACTGGAGGTTGTGAACCACCTGCCTCGACATAATAAAAAGTAATAGAAAACTTGTTTGAAAGGCTGTAAGAAATTTTTCTTACAGCCTTTTTTTATTTGCATTTTGTACAAATACGTCAATATAGAAATTTTCCATACTTCGATTCGATGGTCAATTGTTTGACCTTTGATGCTTCAACAATTCCTATAATTTGAGCATCAACATCGAATCCTTTGGAGATGCTTATTAATTCATCTGCATGCTCTTCTTCAATATAGATCTCCATTCGGTGTCCCATATTGAAAACTTTATACATTTCTTTCCAATCAGTCCCACTCTCCTCTTGAATAATTTTGAAGAGGGGAGGTAAATCAAACATGTTGTCTTTGATAATATGCACATTATCAACAAAGTGAAGCACCTTGGTTTGTGCTCCGCCACTACAATGAATCATCCCGCCAATATTTTGTCGGTGTTCTTTTAATATTGCAGCAATAATTGGCGCATAAGTACGGGTAGGGGAGAGTACTAATTTTCCTGCATTCAAAGGGCTTCCTTCTACCGCGTCTGTAAGGTTGTATTTTCCTGAATAAACCAAATCTCCTGGCACATTTGGGTCATAACTCTCAGGATACTTTTCTGCTAAAGACTTATTGAAAACATCATGACGAGCAGAGGTCAAACCATTGCTACCCATTCCGCCATTGTATTCATCTTCGTAATTGGCTTGGCCATAAGAAGACAAGCCTACTATTACTTGGCCAGGGGCAATTTTTTCGTTCGTAATCACGTCAGCGCGTTTCATCCTCGCATTGACAGTGCTGTCCACCACGATGGTTCTAACCAAATCGCCTATGTCAGCCGTTTCACCACCTGTACTGATAATGTTTACACCATTATCTCGAAGCATTTGAAGGACTTCTTCGGTGCCATTAATAAGGGCAGATAGCACTTCTCCTGGGATCAAGTTTTTATTTCTTCCAATTGTTGAAGAAAGTAAGATGTTGTCCACCGCACCAATACATAGTAAATCATCCGTATTCATGATCACCGCATCTTGTGCAATACCTTTCCAAACGCTTAAATCACCGGTTTCTTTCCAGTACATGTAGGCCAAAGCAGATTTGGTACCTGCGCCGTCGGCATGCATAATATTGCAATAGGCATCATCGCCTCCCATATAGTCTGGGACTACCTTACAGAATGCAT
>Ga0209223_10002537_pt1 | contig 18216 bp, 18 predicted proteins | sample COG_06_FD_184750 | JGI IMG/M metagenome (GOLD analysis project Ga0209223, IMG submission 184750) | Pelagic Microbial community sample from North Sea - COGITO 998_met_06 (SPAdes) (version 2) | ecosystem: Environmental > Aquatic > Marine > Neritic zone/Coastal water | place: Helgoland, sampling...
TCACGTAATCACGATTCGCAATCACATATGTAAATTAGCCGGTTTATAAGTAATCTGGCCTTAAGTAGGAATCACGTGACCAAATTCCGCAATCACATATGTAAATTAGCCGGTTGTGGAGCCAGGGGTCCAACCCTGGTGGGTTATCCGGTTTCAGAATTGAATGTTCCTAATTAGGAACGCAAAAAAGGCTAAGTACACACAGACCTCTGAGTGACCCCCTGTGGCACAACTCCATCCGCACTCCCTGTTCTCAACCAATTGGCTCGCTAGCTAGCTTCGCTACCTCTTTGACATCTACTACGACGAGGGCGATGAAATCCACGAGAGGGGTTCACTCCCAAAAACGGAAAGTATCGGATAGAACGGATACCCCGCCGTTCTCACATGGAGATCTCTCCAAACGCCAGCCGACATTGTTGGAGGCTGCTGCTACGCTAGAAGAAGACGAGGAGTATACTGAGAATGAAATCGCTCTGAATGAATTTTTAAAACTCCACCCGATGCTCTCAATGTCGCCAAATTCGCAAGAAACTCTAAAGTTGTTGGTTGACACGTATTCTTCTACTGCCATGCCAATTGTAGACCTCCCTGTGGTTCCGAAGTCACACGACGACATGTACCTGCGACCCGCGGATACGAGTATCGGCGAACGGGGGTGTATCTGTGGAGACATGTGTATATGCAATAAAATGGCACATTTCAGATACGGCGAGGGAACGGACTTGGCGTTTATTGGAGTAGAGTTTTTATTGCCAGAGGAGCGCAACACGTTCATTCACCAAGGAAAGTTACCTCAGCGACGCAAAAAGTGTCTCCTGTGCACTCGGTACTACATCAACTACATTTATATTCTGGCACGGACAGATCCTGAGTTCACCTTTACGACATCTCCAGTCGCTCTGCAGACATTCTCGAATGCGATCGGACATGTGGTTGCATCAGTATCGGCGTCAGAGGCTGCAGAGAGTTTGCGCTGCACGAGTCCAGTGCGGTCTAGTGATGGGTATCGACCAAGTGCGATGCTGTTCGTGGACGATGCGTTCCTAACCTCAAGTCCCCATGCACGCAGTGGGGTACTGTCTACACTTGTGTGGAAGCCAGTTCTTCGGTTCTGCAGTACACATTATCGATACATCAAAGGAAACGAAGGAGGTCCGAGGATCGTGCAGATCGGTGTTGGTTCGCTTGAAACCACAGTTCCGCGTTTTCAACGGCCGCCAGTGGGGGGTGTCAACCCGTTGGCGGCAAGCAGTTTGACATGGAATCCAGACGGAACGTGCGAAGCCCTGCAGTCTTTAGATCCACCGGGACAGACTGGGATTCCTCAGGTATAAGTGCAGCGCTACATAGACTGGCTGTGGGGACGAATGTGCCTGCCTGGGCCATCGAAGGAGACCTCTGCGCCGCAGCAAAATTCACCACTAGTCTGAAAGGAGCAGCCACGCTCCGAATAGCATACGGATGCCTTCTAGAAGAAAAGGCCGCTTCACTGCCCGCCTCGAAGTGTGTGTATTTTGATGGGTATGCCGCTGCTGTTTGGACAAGCGCTCATGTGGAATACGTAGTCTCCATCGAATCTGGCGTGGACCAGCCCTCGCAACCCTCCATTAACACATTCCCATGTGCGTCCTCGGCAGCAGATGTCAGCGAGTTCTATGCGCGTCACCCCAGTGGCGGTGGCATCTCTTCCAAGACAACTGGGAGTTGTCTCCTGGCAAGTCTTCTGCATCGCTGCACGAACCCAGGCTCGAGGGGGTGGTCGGATACATTAAAATACGGCCTTGCCCATGTGGGGGTCCGCGCATTTCTACACCACAGCATAGTAGTGGGCCTGTGTGGCACACATCCGAGTATACAACCAAGTGCTCGCCCGGATTGGAAACAGCGCATGCGTATCCTCAGGGCAGGGACGCATGCTATGCTGGTGGATGCAGACGTCGTCAGAGCCTCGCTCTATGTCAAGGAAGCAGTCCGGCAGTCATTGGCTGGTGTAATGGCCACAGTACCAGCCACACACTCCGCGCTGTCTTGCCTGCTGCACCCAACGCGACACCTAATTCAACCACCGACCAACATGCCGAAATGCGGCCATGAATCCGCGATGCGCGCCTTTGCTGCAGCGGGGCGGAACCTGTGTGTCTCGGGAAATACGCTGGGTTTAAATCGCCTCAGCGATAGTCTGGCCGCTGGGTTTCAATCGCAAGCGATAGACTCAACGTGTCCATGGGATACCTCTTGGCTGGGCAGGGGCACGCCATGTGTACACAGCCAACCATCTCTCTTGCATCTCACGCGAGACGTGCAAATGGCGTCCTTCAAGACAAACTTCCTCGCTTTCTGGGCGTTCGCTCAATCACACGGCACACGCGCGTCGCGCCTTGACGATGTACAGTGTTCGGCCATTCATGAAATGAATGCCGTGGCTCGACTTGTACGACTGGTGGATGATTCCACCCTGTTGAAGGTCCAAAGACGCGTGCTCACAAACCCTGCCGCTGGTTTGTTGACGCTAGAGAATGTCGCATTAGAATGGGGAATGTCGAACATACCACCACCTTCTGGGTGTGGAGGTGCACAGTCACCCTTTGACACGGTACGACGGATGGGCGAAGCAGGCTCTCGCAACACGTCCATTCTGTTCGCATACGCCAAAGTTGCTATCTTAAGAGAGCAGCTACTACTGGCAGACTTCGGTGACCGTGTCCATCTATTGCAAACGAGAGCGATGCGTCGTCGCCACCACCTGAGCGAGGACGCAGACTGCCACAAGCTTGACGCGGCGTTCCTTTGGATCTGTGTCGCCTGTGCGCGCGTCGCCAACACGCACGTCAAGACAACGAGACACTCCAGGCAGGAGACGTTGCCATTCGACGAGGTTGGCGTCGTGTGTTGCCAAGTTGACCACACCAACGGCGACTTGTTCTGCGCCAAGCGCTCTTCCACATCACAACGCCTCGCGACACTAAATAGTGCCAAAGCAAGTGGGCTGCGCGTAGAATGTATGGAAGTAGATGAAGATTTCTTCAATGGGCTTTCGGAGCCCAAACCCAAACCACAGAAAATGTCACTGGGACAGGGCGCATGTATGCGACGAGATACGAGGTCCGCACTTGAACAATACCCGCGGGCTCAGCCATGCGGGGCCTCTCCACTGGTAAAGATCCCAATAGTAGGGCGAGCTGTAAGGATATACGGCAGCTGGTATGCGCTGTGTACCTTATGTACTACTGTCATATGTTTAGACATACACACACACCGATACGGCGCGGACATCTGCTGTCTCCGCTGCGACACAAAGGCCATTTACCCCGGGTTAGGCGACACGCCGCTTTGTAGCAACGTAGAACACCCCAAGCCATGCCGCTTTTGTGGTGCGTTGGAAGAACATTCTACCAAGAACAACCCGATATGGATCGAGTGTCTCGCTCCGTTGGATCGAGCAGGACAGAACAGAGACCTGCCCCCGCCTCTTCGCAAGGTGTGGTATTGTAAGAAGCACTACAAGCAGTGGCTGCCGGACGCCCACAAAGTGTACGAGACTGGCGTGATACTCGCGCACATCAGCAACAACGCAACGCCCATCGGAGAGTTGCAATCGCCGGACGAATCAGCCCAACCGGCAAAGAAACGCAGGATTTCTACAAATAGGAAAGGACACAGCAGACCAGAGTTGCGGAAACACAAGCGAAACCTTTCTCGGAAAGTTCCGAATCCTATCTAAATTCGTACGGGACCCCAGTTACGTTATAGGTTGCGGAATTTGATGACGTAATTACTACTGAAGTACATAGTTCTGGACACCAGGATCCAATCGGAATCAAATGATCCCGCTTGCTTTTCTATTTCATTTCCTGTCATTTTACGAGCACCCGAAAAACCACACACACAAAAGAGAAACCATGTCGCCATACGCCACGACAGAGAAGCTCCTCATGAGGGGCACCTTCGCGTGCCAGAGCATGGACACCCAAGGCAAGGGGGGTAAGAACCTCTATATCGACGCGCCTTGCGATAAGGGGAACAGCGCAACAGACTTTTTCACATCCAATGGAATCGATGCTGACAGGTTGTCTCCTATTAACAACGACCATGCCGACGCAGCAAATATATCTTCTTCGACAGGGGTGAGCTGCGCATACGGAGACGTCTGGGACGTGGGTGGTCAATTCGACGTGTCGTGGGCCGACACCACCGAGTCCAGGCCCCCAAGTGATGCGGCACTCTGCAATATGTTCAATGCCACTGAGTATGCAGTCCATATCACGTTAACATCTCTCCATGGCGACTCTGACCCAAGTGTCAAAAGGGATGCCGACGCGAACGGTATGAGTTTAACGCACCAAACGGCGGTCAACCAAGGCACTCGCATACTGGAGGTGTTACAGCGGAATGGTATCCACGGGTGGACGTTGCGAGGATGCCACGTTTACGCATCAAAGGCAACCGACCGAAGGGTGACTATGTACAACATCAGTTTTTTGCGCGGTGTATGCACTACGACTCGGAATGAAATTGAAGTTGGTCAGTGTTTTGCTCTGCTACATGCCAGCAAGGAAAAGGGCTGCCTAATCTCCTTCGACGGAAACAAAGATTTCTTAAGCGACATCAAGTCTCTAGGAGCATTTAATTCCTCGCTTCGCGACAAAATCCGATTCAATCACCACGTCTCTCCAAGCCGCGCGTGTCAACTCGAGGAACTCCACGGCCCAGACATGCAGTGTGGCTACTCCTCAGTACCAAATGTGTTTTGGGAATGTGCAGACAACCAATATGCGTCTGTTTGGTATTATAGTTCCTCTCCGAAGATGCTCAGCAATGCCGCCCTGCTGAGCGCGGCGCGGGTCGCCTCCAAGGTTTTGTTTGTCACGATGGGAGTTGCAGCCGGTGGCGCCAGAGATTTTCTCGTCAATGGGGAACCTGCAAAAGGTTCTATCGGAGGTATCTGCTGCGCGTTGCGTACCGCGTTCGATGTTGGAGAACAGATTCAAACAATGCTTAACCTCAAGCAGGACAAGAAGATTTGGAAGTGTACCAGCTACCAGCCGTACTACGCCAACGCGAACGACAAATACATGACCAGGTACAATCTGCTGTTTACCTGTATGGACAAAATAGAGGAATGTCAGAATATCAGCGTTCGCAAATGTGGTACTGGTGGCTGTGGGCTGGAGTTCGGCCATCTCGGTGTGCACTCTGGGGAGCTGTCTATGCGGACAGCTCGCAGCCCACGGGTGGTGCTGCCTGGAATCTGCAAATCCAAGCGGTGTCAGACACCGGGTTGCTTCTTAAAGGACAAGCATAACACGGCCCACTCATTTGAGATTTCCTTGCGGGACGGTAGGCCCAGTCGTTTGTTACCGTACTAGATGAGCAGAATTAGTTTACAATTATTTTAATCAAGACTCTTCAACTGATTTGGGTCAGCACAACTCCGCCACCACTCCCTGTTCCCAACCACTTGGAGGTGGTGTGTGTTCCACCGCTTGCGAATCACTTCTCTTCTTCACCAACGGCAGGGCCTGAGTAGAGTGAACGCTGCGCAACCCGACTTTTAAGCTCAATTGCATCGGACGTTGTATTAACAAGAGATTTTCGGTGGGTCCATTCTCACAAATAATCTGCAAATCGTTTGCATGCACATATCGAAACACATACAACTTCACAGTGGAACTTTACCAGAACTCATTTATAGCGTATGTAGCGGAACGTACTGTCGATCGTACAAAATTTGTAAAAGATTGACATAACGTTCGAATCAATTATCAAAACCATAATCAAAAAGGGGCACACCGAAAGTTTATTGGATGATAGTGTGCACTATTGAATTTCTACCAAATCACACTGAGAAGAAATAGAATGTATGGAATTGGATGCCACGATCCAATCCAACATCCGCAACCGGTTGATTTAACACGGGATTGTGGAATTTGATTGCGTGATTGGTATAGGTCGCACATCTGTTGCGACCTATGCACACGGATTCTGAGTGACCCTCCAGGGTCCCCACACTAGACTGTAAAATAATTGTAAAATAATCTGGACCGGCGTTCACTCCACCCAGGCCCTGTCGTTGGTGTAGAAGAGAAGTGGTTCTGAAGAGGTGAAACACACCACCCCCAAATGGTTGAGAACCGGTAGTACTGGTGGAGTTGTGCCGACCCAAATCAGTTGACAATTATTTTACAATTATTTTACAATCCAGTGTGGGGACCCTGGAACCTCACTCAGAGGTCTGTGTGTACTTAGCCTCTTTTTGCGTTCCTAATTAGGAACATTAAATTCCGCAGCCGTCCAATTACATATAGGATTGTGGAATTTGGTCACGTGATTCTCAATTAGACACAGATTACTTATAAACCGGCTAATTTACATATGTAGTGAATACAATTATAAATTCCACATCCGGCTACTATACATATGAATATGGGATCGCGGAATTCGGACGTTCCTAATTGGGATCACGTGATCAAATTCCGCAATCCCCTCTGAGTGACCCTGGAACCATTTAGACGCTCAACAACAAAGTATTTGGTAGTTTAGTCAAGCGTCCACAGCCAGGCTCCTTGCACTTGCTGCGCGGTCGTAGATGTTTGCAGAGGCCTCCACCTCCACAGCCAGGCTCCTTGCACGTGGTGCGCCGCGTACCATGTGAGCAGATTTCTCCGCCACCACACTCTCTGCACGCACTGCGCGGCCGCAGATGCTTGCAGAGACTGGTACCTCCACAGCCTACCTCCTTGCACATGTCTCGTCGCCTCCCATGTTTGCAGATGCTGGCACCTCCACAGCCTACCTCCTTGCACCGATCGCGCGGCCGTAGATGTTTGCAGAGGCCTCCACCTCCACAGCCGAATTCCTTGCATTTACTGCGCTGCCGCCCATGCTGGCAGATCCCACCACCACCACACTCCTTGCACAGATACTTTTGATTTCCATGAGGACAGACGCCGGCACCTCCACACTCCTTGCAACGGTACTTGTGTTTTCCATGAGGACACAGTTTTCTGATCAGGGTTGGCTTCTTTGCTATTTCAACACATGCTCCAATCGGCCCAGACACGAACTGGAACGGGTGTGGGGTAGCTCGCTTCATTTCTCGCTAAGAGCCTGTTATTCCTCGATTCTGAAATCGAGGCATGACCTCCACCATTATGCTCAATGATATCGTTTTGCACGAATTCGACGTTCACGCAACACGTCTTCGAGAAGCTGCGCGGGCGAGACGCGACTTCTTACTAATGAGACCTGTCGTCATGGAGATCCCAGATGCTAGCGCAGAAGCTACGATTGGAAACGGCGAGAATTCGCTCGGTGTTCCAATTAGAGGAGAAACCATGGCAGGAGATACAAACCTACGAACACTACGAACACTGTTGTCTATAATCGACGATCGAGGCTTTGAAAGGTCTGCCCACCAGGTTCAATTTCACTCCGCGTTTGAAAGATCCACAGCCAGAGTTATTTACAAGCGGGACTGGGCCTCGTCAAGATCGCAAATTATGGCGAAAAATGGATGGACGACTTGTTCCAGTGAAGTCTTAATCTCAACGCCGCGCCGATTCGGAAAGACCTTCGCGTGCGTTCAAACAAATAGAAAAACCCATACCTTTCACCACATACCAACCACACGCTTGTTTCATCACAGGATTGCCATTTTCGCAGCCTGTTTGGCCCTGAGTTTTGGATGTGAAATTGTAGTCTTCTCACCAGCGAGGCGGGCCTCTCGTAAATTACTAGAAAGGATGGTGGAGTTAGTGTTGTCACAGTCGAACCCCTCTCCATCTCAAATACTAAGCAGTATATACGCAATGCAGGTTCATTCGACTACTTGACGCGGATGGGAGAATAATTGAGTATAATCAAGAGCAGTGTCGAGTCGAGAGTTTCGACGGAAAGACGTCTTTGATAAGGAGTTTCCCGAGTAAAGTTGGGGTATGTATGCAGATATTCGAACCGTAGACACGTGTGTTGATACATCCACATCCACAACATCCACGTTTGTGAGTGAGCCGTACAACGTATTTGGTTTGACTTGGGCAATAAGGCACGGAAGAACACTCTACAATAACTCGAGACGTCTCGAAATGGTATACGCTCTACTTGCCGCCGGACTGTTGGGAAATACATGCAACCAATCGAAGAATGATTACCTGAGCGACGAGTGTTGTGGCAACGACGCACAGGCGATGGTTCCTGAGACGGGCTTTATGGGTAATCTGGGAACTGCTCCTGCAGAGATCCAAGGGACTGGCTTTACGTGGGAATCACTTACTGAACCAAACTCAATGTCGGGAGTCTTCACCGGAGTGCAGCCAGCATTTAAAGCTGGTTCAGAGAAAACCGTGGGGGTTGGACTTCTCGTTGAATCGAAAGTGCCCACTTTTGGTGGGATGGGTGACCTTGACGCTCTGCTAGAGTGTGATGCGAATTGGTTTCCGGAGGATGAGAAGGAAGTGATGGATGTATCAGGCGCTGCGCACTCTGTCTGTGTCAAGCATAAACAAAAGGGATGCCAGACATTCAGTTCCATGACGGCGTCTTTTCCAGACATGCTGGAGTTTAGGGAATCTCTCCTCACAAAGTGTGCCGACGTGTTGGATCAGGACGGAGTTCTGAAGTGTATCGCCGCTGGCAACTGTCTGGTACCACTCCCGTCCCAATCTCGGAAGTTGTCTGAGCAATCCCTGGTCATGGGACGCTCTCCTACTAAGTCATACGCACGGGACGTCGTCGATTCGGACCAGAATAAGGTAGACTCCTGCCTGCGTTCCTGGAGTTTACCGTCGACTGTTTATACACACGAGGATGCGACTGCCGGGAGGATCCCCTCGAAGATGGGGGGTGGGCACGTATCGCAGTACGACCTGGATTGTATTTATGCGCGTTTTGTGCTTGTTGGAGGGACTACTAGAACGGGGAAACACGGTATTGCTATGCAGAAGTTGTTTAATGTTTTGAAGGAGGCGCCAGATCATCGATACTATGCTGGTGGAGCAGCAGACCCAGACTGGGATACAAAGGGACGAAAGGATATGGACTGGTCGCTGTATTATGTCCCAACTGGGTTTATGACCCCATCCGACTATGTCTTGGTAGAGTGATAGTATACGCCTTGATACACGCCCATTGTCTCTCTTCGAATCTTTACATTAATCGCAATCGGACGCAGCTTGTTTCCCGTATGGAAGAATAATTGAGTATAATCAAGAGCAGTGTGCCTTGGTTAAAGTCAGTGCTTGTTCTCCAAACTAAAGGATCTGAAGTGGGATCTGGTCCGGTGCCTTGATGTGGAAGTGAGATTAATACAGTTGTCGCTAGCCACTGCTCGTGTTATAGGCAGGTGTAGTGTTGATAAAGGTGCGGTATTCATCAGAAATTCTCTCATGTATGACGAACAGAGCGAGACTAATTCAGACCCCGCTTCTGTGCCTTCCGGTTCACATCTGGGTACGAGCGGTACCCTTATTAGCCTCTCGGCTCGTATCAAAAAGCTGTTAACGACTAGTGTGGGGACCCCAATCCCTGCCTCAAGACACAGGTCAGCTGCAGAAACAATGGTACATCTCCGCGATTCACTACTCACTGCACATATGGTGCCAAGCGAGGTCGGCGTCCATCTCGCTTGTGTCGGAGTTTCACTCGAGCGCCGCGTAGCTCTATGCACAGAATCAATGACAGTTGACGAAGAAGCGGCGACAACTACGATGGCATTGATATTTGGGCTGTTGGTGATGTGTAAACTCGGGTGTCCCGGCGACGCGGGGGGCGAGGACTTCTCAGTGGTCATTGCCGCCTGGAATGCGAGCAGCATTGATCAAGAACTGCGATCTGCCAGCGGGACAGGGACGGATTCGTGGTCTTTATCTGTGCGGTCGCCAGAAAGTTTGTGTCTTGCTTGCGTCTCCGATGTTGCTACACAGAGGGAAGGCATGTCGCTTCAGCGCTTGATAGAGACGGCACGCATATTCTTCCGCTCAACTTCCAAGGCAATGGTGGCGCAACTACTGAACGACGCAGGGTGTGTAGTCGATGGAAACCCGTTCACTTCTCTCGAGAGTGTAAGTGTCATCGGTACTGCACCTAGCAGTATAGAAGCCAGACTGCTGTCAATTGTGGATTGTGCGGAGAGCGAAGCCGGCCAAACCATACTGCGAGATCTCATACTTTCATTCAAACTTCCTCGGTCGATTGTTGGAATTCGCAGCTTGTGCTTGCTAAGCCGCGCAGCAAACAAGAGTGCTGCGAGCTCACACGCTACAGAACTCAGCGAAGCCCACGACGCGGCGCTACGTGGCGCGAGATGGACGTTTCTGCACGACCTTGACGACACGCACAAGGCGTGTGCAGTGCTGGCAGGAATCGCCGTGATGCTCTTCGTCGACTCTCAAAGCTTGAGAAGGGATGATATGTTCTATGGGACGATCTCACTCCCGTTTTTGGAGACAGCGCCGCCATCCAAAACGTCAAAGCCGCGTTTGACACTGCTTGCCCATACGGGAGAGTGGGTGCTCTACTGCATCTCCTCGACTGGTGGGCTGGAGGTGCAGCTGAGACAATGTGGAATCGAGGGATTGTCTCAAGCCGCACTCGCATTGACTGGGACCCACAACCCACCACACTGAGAGCGTTTAATTATATTCATTTTGTATTAAACCCTACACGCCACGTGTAGATGTCATAATTGGTGTCATTTCATCTCTACGGAGAGCGGTGCGTTGTCGGAGTATTGCTGTGGCTGCGGCCTTGCGTAATCCGTAGTATATACTAATCAGCACGACAGTGACAATTAAAGCCTGTGGCATCACTACCAAATGGAGCATCACTGCACAAGAACAACTACCGCGACCACTAAAACACACGCCACTGGGGTATTAGCGGCACCTTGCTCTGCTGCACGCTTCGCTATCGGCGAAGCGTCTTTGAGTTGATCAACACGACCAAAGCATAGCACATGTTCTCTGCTTTGTGGAACCCAAAAGTCACGGATTCTGAGACTGTCTCCGTCGCACTTGCTGGACCGTTGCCAACTGCATGTGATTGGTGGGATCCCAGATCCGTGTCCCACCCTGATCTCTGCAGTCCCTTTATTTTATCACGGCTCAACACATTAGAGGTGGACAGTGCGAGTGTCAAAGCTGCGGAGTGTGCGAGTGTGGGCGAGACTAGCTGTATACTTAGTGGCGAGATCGGGTTTGGTGTCCCCGCCGCATTCTTGTATTCTCCAGAGGAAGGCATCCGGGCCGTGATTGCGCCCAGGCTTATTCCGTTTGAATCTGAGGTGCGCACAGTGAGGGCACAAGACCCCGCGGCACTCTATCGAAGCGATGTCTTCCGCTGGAATCATTCGGTAAAGGTCGAATACATGCGCACTGGATCTAAGTCGGTGGTCACGGAAGTAATCCACGGTACTGACGCATACTGTGTCCAAAGCTTGCGCCAGTCTATTGCGGGGGAGTGTTGGGAACGGTTGGACGGTTAACACTCAATATATTTTAACACGAGATGGTAAAATAAGTGTCAACTGATTTTGGCCACCCACGTAGACAGAGTACGTGTTTCCCGTCCCACCAGGCAGCATTCTTATTTCATCCACAGCCGTAAGGTTTGGTCAACCTTTGCTTGGTTGGCTTCATCTTCAGCTGTCAGTCGCGAGACCTCTTCTTTCAGAGCTGCCACTTCGTGTGCTTTCTTCTCAATGGCTGTAGTTTGGAGCGCGTTGGCTGCGTTTTGCTTCAGAATATCTGCGCGAAGCTCCTTGTTTTCGGCGCTGTTGGCCGCTGCTTGCTTCTCGGCAGCTGCTTGCTTCTCGGCCAAGGCCTTTAATTGACTCTTATTGACTGCATCTTTGTGCGCAAAGTCTGCTTTCCACCGTTTAGCCAGGTGTACATACATCTCTTCGCTTTGAACCCTGTAGCCTGCGGCTTCAAACGCCGCTCGTTCAAGCCATGACTCGTCCCTCGCCTGCCTGTATGCATCTTCCTCGATCTTCTCGAGGGCCGCAATGCCCTCGATGCCCTCGATGCCCTCGATGCCCTCGATGCCCTCGATGCACTCGATGCGCTGTTGACTTGGCTCCTCTTGGCCAAAGTCCTCCGCTGTGCAATTGTACTCCTCTTCGCCATTGTCCTCCTCTTCGCCATTGTCCTCCTCTTCGCCATTTTCCTCCTCTTCGCCATTTTCCTCCTCTTCGTCATTTTCCTCCTCTTCGTCATTGCCCTCGGCTGAGCCATTGCCCTCCGCATCCGAGTGCATGGAAGATGCCACGCTCTCAGTGGGAGATGGGGAGGTCGCCGACATGTTCAAGGCTTATCCTCGTGTGTCTCTCTTTTCTGTGCTCGCAAAGTGATCAGGAAAATTATAAGTAAAAGCAAGCAATGGGATCCCACAATCCACAGTATCATTACGTACAGTTAGGTGTCTGCAATAAGGTCTCGTTGACGGCTAGTAGAGAGAAGTTAAGACTTGTGGACACGTGAGGATGTCCATTCGCATACGCACAGTGGCAAATAGAGCGAAAACTCTGAATGAGGTTTTGGCGATTGGTGTCAAAAGGCCAAGCCCGGATGAGTCGAATGATGTGAATCAGATACTAAAGTCTTTCTTCGCGCATGAGGTGTTCCAGGCATTGGTGCATTTAGCAGCATTGGAACTAGCAGCCAGATTGAAACAAGAGTTCTCTGATGAGAAACACAAAGCGACCACTGGTGACATCGACGAGATGTTGGCAGAGGTCATTAATCATATTGGAGACGACCACATGACGCTGGAGGAGGCTATTCTAAGAGCAGTGGGTGAAGTAGCAAACCTAATATACTGGCATCAGAATGCAGACGTTCCTCCGTCTTACCCGACGGAGCAAGCACGGCTCAACACGAGGCAGGTCAACATCGAACGTGCTCAGAGATTTGTGAAGCGTGCCAGCTCGAGGCTAAAAGAGAGTGTGTTTTCTAACTCCAAACTTATTTACAACTCACAGGACGCCTAGCACCCACACCCCAACCGACTGTGTAAATGGCTCCAGATAAAGCCGCCGCCACCCTGCGTGCCGTACTACAAGCGATCTCCACACTCACTGAGACGCCACAACCCGCTGAATTCCCAGACAGCGGACGTGCTGTTCAGTGGGTCATTCACTCGATTGAGGAGATGTGTGAGCGATGCCTGCGCGAAGCCGTCTCACAGAGTCTGGCTCCCGGAATGCGCCCTCAGAGCGTGGAATCTTCGATCGATCTTATAAATCACCTGGACGCGTGCTTGACGCAAACCACTGCAGAGAGTGACCAACAAGAAGTAATGAATCTGATTAAAATACTAAACGTACGCTTAGGTCGTTAACTCGAACAATATTAATCAGATATCTTTGCGACTGTGCAACCTAGTGTTGTTCCGGCCTTTCCGACGAAGCAGAGACCTTATGGAGACCCAAACTACCATCTCTCGAAGTATTAATATTAATATACCAAATATTACAAGTTTAATCCCCGGTGGAGGCATGGCCACCACCGTCTGCCACTGCATAGTTTCTGAACTGTTCGTATTTTCGTCAGCAGCAGTCGCGTTCACCGCCTCTGCCAGATCTTTCATCTGACTGGCGTACTGTCTGGTATATTGGCTAACTGCACTCCACGCAGGGTTCAACAGCTCGTCAGCTATCCTTGCGCCATAGTGGGAAACTGTCTGTGTGATGTCTGTTTGCTCTTCAAGCTCAACGAACCGCGACTGCATTCCACCTCCGGTAAGCCAGTCTCGCACTTCCCATGCCTCAGTTTAGCGGCGTCGCTGGGTGGATTGACATGCGAATGATTCCTGATTGGACCAAAACCCAGAGTCCGTGAACAGAGCAGTGAATTTCGCGAGGGCTAGACCCCACGTGCGGAAACAGCTCACTGTAAGCGAGCGATCGGTTTTTTTTGCGACATTGTGATAGGTTGACGACAACCACGCGGCAGGACTCCTCATCCCAGTGGACCCCAGGGGCTGACTCTGCAATGATTACGAACGCTCCGCAGATTGTGAAGCTGACACACACATCCACTCGGCCTACATATACACCTTGGTGGAGTACTGTTCTTCGATCGATCAGGTGCAGTGCTTGATACTTAGCGCCCGCCACTACACCAAACACTTCGACGACATTCCCATACGTTTCGACGAATGTATGCACGCACGCAATAATATCCCCGGTTGGTGAAACTTTCGCAGTCAGCTCCCAGTCAAGTGGAGTGTTATTCACGACGTCGAGGGTCGAGGAGTTGTGAGGAAGGATCTCACGTTTACCATCTGCATAGACAAGCGCATGCATGTCATAAATCCGATACGGCAGTGCTGTGACAACGGAGACTCCGCCGTCTTCGCTTGAGCTTAGACCAGTTGCGGAGCCTCGATAGACCCTTCCTCCATGGTATTCGAATCCTTGCCCCAGGTTGGTAATCACATGCGCTTCGTGGTTACCATGTTGCCTATGAATCGACCACAAGATGGTTAAATTATAGATCCCTTCGCCTGCGCTGACCCAGGCAAAACCGGAAGGATCGATTATAGCAGAATCTGCAATACACCTCGGAAATGGGTGTACGCATTCACTGAGACTGCCCTCGCCCACGCCGGGCTTCCACGTGAACAGAGCCGTCTCTGTTTCAGCGCCGTCTTCCAGTAGATACGATCTCCCCGTTGTGATAGCTACTCTACTACCACACGGACTTGATACCATCGTAAACGAATTTGGAGTACCGACTGGAAGTTGCACTGGAATTTCGCAAAGTTGTTCCCCACGAGCGTTGTAGTGGCGAAGTGAAACATTTGTACCACTTGTCCCGAGTACGTAAAGCAGCTCAGCATGTTTCGCAACCGCGACCGTGTAAATACTCCATTCCAATACAGGGGTCAGTACCAGACCGATACCATACATGGCCTCTTTGCGCGCGACACGGCAGTGTTTTGTTGAGCAGTGGAAGGCACAGGTACTTTCACAGTTCCTGAGAGCATTGGCGTATGCTTTCGAGTTAACCACTTCAGTTTTCTGCGCAAGATGGGGATAAGAAACATTTCTGTTGATTGGTACACAGTCCAGCAAACGCCGCGCTTCCATCTCAGAGGCTAGTGTTTCACCAAGAAAGTCCTGGTAGACACATTTCCACATCAGTAAACACGTCGAGGCAAAATTCAATGTGTCGCGTGCCGATGACAGTTTCTCCTTACGAAATTGTTTTCCGATAGCTGTTCCACAATCCATACTTGCAAGAAAATTCATGATGTAAGCTATAAGTTCTAGACTCAGCTCACCCCAAAGTGAACCTGTTGTGTATCCAATCTGGTGTGTGGTTGGAGCGAGTTTTCGTCGGATCGGATTTTTTGTCTTTCGTGGCATATTTTTCGTAAGAGCGCTAAACATAGATCTTACCGTAAGATCGTCTTACTGTATGGTCGTCTTACTGTAAGGTCGTCTTACTGTAAGATCGTCTTACTGTAAGATTGTCGCTATCGAGGCGCTCAGCGCATGCTGAGATTGGCGGCGAGGACCAGATGACAGCTCGAGTCTCGTGGTCGCAATGGCAGATTGGTGAGTCATTTGACCAGCAAGCGTCTGGCAAATCAAACGGCGTCACTGAGCTGCGCTGCATGGTGACTTGTCCGGATTGCGGGGAGGATATTAACGTCACGGCCGCCAGTGCAAAGAAGAATCTTTCACTTACCGCCCGCCAGCACCAGAAAAGGTGCGCCAGTTCGCCCATCGCAGCGCGTGTGGCGCTTCCGGCAAGCAAGCGGCCTCGCACAGAGGCCCCCCGCGACCCGCCACCGGTGGTGGGTGAGCTCCAAGAGGAGCTCACAGAGAAGGACCTCCGCCTCGGGGCATACGCGGAGGGCGAAGCGCGCCTTATCACACACAACGAATCCCTTCGCGAAGAGCTCACAGCCAAAGGGAAAGAGGTCACAGTGCTTGTGACAAAGAATGAAACGCTGGTGTCTCGCAACGACACGCTCGCGGGCAGGGTTCACAACCTCGAAGAACAAGTGGTGGGGAGGGACGAGCGGGTGCACAACCTCGAAGAGCGAGTGGCAGAGAAGGACGGATTGTTGGCGAATGTACAGGGGCAAATGGAGCAAATGCGCGCCGACATGGATCAGATGCGACTCCAGATACAGCAACTGCAACCGCTGGTGCCTCTAGTCAAGCGCATTAACAAAGAGCTGGGCCTTGCTGTCAGTGTACCTCCAGCAGCGCCAATTGACACTTATGTGGGTCGCCTGGACGGTCTGAAAAAGGCGGCCGGCTTGGCGAGCGCTGTGGGGAATAAGACTGCAGTGGGGCTAGAGCGCGTTCGCCAGGAGCGTGACAAATACAAAGACAAGAGTGCCCGAGACGACAGGCAGATTGATGGCTTGCTTGAGAAGGATGCCCGAAACGAAAGGAAGATTGACGGCTTGGCACACGCGCTCGAAAGCGAGCGAAGCAAGGGGCACAGCGCGCTCCACCCAGATGTGGCTAGACAAAGACGCCAATTGCTTAAGCACGTCCACCCTGATAACGCACCGAAGTATGCTAATTGTACACCCGTGCAGGTGTTGGAGCAACTCACCAAGAAAGTGACCGCTTGACGACGCGAGGGCTCCCATATCTAAAGTAGCCGGATGTGGAATTTATAATAGTATTCACTTCTGGATTCAGATCCTACCCTGTCACTTTCCTCCAGGGCTGGACCCTTGGCTCCACAACCGGCTAATTTACATATGTGATTGCGAATCGTGATTACGTGATTGGTATAGGTCGCACATCTGTTGCGACCTATGCACACGGATTCTGAGTGACCCTCCAGGGTCCCCACACTAGACTGTAAAATAATTGTAAAATAATCTGGGTCGGCGTTCACTCCACCCAGGACTTGCCATTGATACAGAAGAGAAGTGATTCGCAAGCGGTGGAACATATCACCCCCAAGTGGTTCAGAACAGGGAGTGCGAATGGAGTTGTGCTGACCAAATTCAGTTGACAGATATTTTACAATTATTTTACAATCTAGTGTGGGGACCAGGGAGGGTCACTCAGTGGTCGGTGTGTACTTAGCCTCTTTTTGCGTTCCTAATTAGGAACATTTAATTCCGCCGCCGACCTTCATTCACGCGAGCCGCACGTGCATCCAGAGCTGTGCTTTCGCACGGCAGACAGGACACGCTTTCAGTATCTTTGAGCAGGGCCCGCACACGGTCTGGTGGCCGCACGGCACCGCGGCGTGGGTTTTGTCTCCTTTGAAACACATGATGCACTCCGCAAGCGGCGATCTGTAGAATGCTTTGTCGCCAATGTACTTGACGGAGGCTGGCAGCTCAGGTGTAATCATAAGCTGCGATCTGTAGAACGCTTTGTCGCCAATGTACTTGACCGAGTCTGGCAGTTTGAGTGTAGCCAGCCTCGAGCCGTAGAATGCTTCATCGCCAATGTACTTGACCGAGTCTGGCAGCACGAGTGTAATGAGCCTTGAGTAGCAAAATGCTCCGTCGCCAATTTCCTCGACCGAGTCTGACAGTTTGAGTGTAGACAGCCTCGAGCCGTAGAATGCTTCATCGCCAATGTACTTGACCGAGTCTGGCACCACGAGTGTACTGAGCTCAGAGTTGCAAAATGCTCCGTCGCCAATAACTCTGAGTGAGCCTGGTAGTTCGAGTGCGGTGAGAGCCGAGACGCAGAATGCCAAATCGCCAATGTACTTGACCGAGTCTGGCACCACGAGTGTTTTAAGCTTTGAGTAGAAGAATGCTTTGTCACCAATATACTCGACCGTGTCTGGTAGCACGAGTGTACTGAGCTCCGAGCCGTGGAATGCACATTCGCCAATGTGTGTGACCAGTGAGGACGACAGATCAAGCGTTTTGAGCGACGAGCAGTCGAATGCACCGCTTCCAACGTGCGCGACCGAGGCTGGCAGCCTCAGTGTAGTCAGATTCGATTGTGAGAATGCGTCATCGCCAATGTACTTGACCGACTCTGGAAGCAATAGTGTAGTCAGCTCCGAGCTGTAGAATGCGCATTCGCCAATGTACTCGACTGAGTCTGGCAGCAAAACTGATGTGAACCTCGAATTTTCGAATGCGTTACTGAGTATCCGCTTTACTTTGGGGTTGTTGGGGTCTCTCTGGCGAAGGTCGATGCTTGTCGAGTTCGACCTCGGTCCAAAGACTGTCGTTCCATCGAAAGCGAGGTACACAGACCGAACCGTG
>Ga0209223_10002539_pt1 | contig 18207 bp, 16 predicted proteins | sample COG_06_FD_184750 | JGI IMG/M metagenome (GOLD analysis project Ga0209223, IMG submission 184750) | Pelagic Microbial community sample from North Sea - COGITO 998_met_06 (SPAdes) (version 2) | ecosystem: Environmental > Aquatic > Marine > Neritic zone/Coastal water | place: Helgoland, sampling...
TCCTTTTCATTTTGTGGTATATCCCACTGCAATTTTAATTGAGCCAACGGATCTTCAAAAGGCATTCAAGTTATTAAAAGGTAACTCAAGAGCAAATACTTTATTGTCTATCGTTGAAAATATATCTTTTTTTAGGAGCTTGGTTGTAGATAAAAAAAATCAAAATGAAATAATTTGGAAATGGAAAAAATTTCAAAAAAAAATGTCTCAAGATTTAGATAAAGCATACAACGACTCTGGTACTTTTTTCATTTTTAAAACTAAATTTTTTTTGCAAAACAAAAAAAATATTTTAGTCAAACCTGTAATTCCTTTTTTGATACACAAGCATAAAGGCATAGATGTAAATACACATGACGACTTGAAGATGCTAAAAATTGCCTATTTATTTTTTAAAAAAAATGTTAAAAAATAACCATTAATGAAAAAAAATTTAATTTTTTTGGTTGTAGATGCCTTAAGATACGACAGAATTGCAACTCTTGGTTATAAATATAAAATTACTCCTAATTTAGATAAAATATGTAAAGAAGGTTTTTCAGCAAACAATCATTTTGCAAATGGTTGCCCAACAGATATGTCATTTCCATCAATTTTTTCCTCAACTTATTCTCTTGATTTTGGTGGTTTTAATAGTGGTATTAAAAATAGACCAAGCACTCTCGCTGAGGTCTTAAAAAAAAACAATTACCAAACCTTTGGAATAACAACTGCACACCCTTCAAGCTCACATTTTGGATATAATAGGGGTTTTGATCATTATGAAAATTTATTAGATTTATATCAGTGGTTTAGACAAAATTTAAAAATTTTTTTGAGAGAACCTTTGAGAGACTTTCAAAATAATAAAATCACTGAGAAAGAAATCATTACTATTTTATCAAAAGAATATAAATCAGTCCTAATTTCCACGTTAAATTATATTGAAGAGTTAAAAAAATACAATTTGAAAAAAAATAAATGGAATCTACCGGTATTAAAAAAAAATGTATTAGATGAAATTACTATATTAAATTTAAATCCTAAAATAATTTTAGAAAAATTTTTAAAGTATGATTATTGGTATTATTTATATTTAGGAAAAAAAAATGTCCCCAAAATTCAATTTTTCTTTCGTTCTTTAAAAGAGAATCTTAGAGAAAAAGTTAATAATTTTATCAATCTATTTCCTAGAAGAAGAATTTATAATGCACAACAAGTTTTTGATCGTTTTAATGAAATCTTAATAGCAAAAGTAAATAAAGAAAAACCCTTCTTCTTTTTTTTGCACGTATTTGATATACATGAGGCTAAAAATCTCTTTTTAAACTTTTCCTTCTCTTTCCTGTACAGACTAATTAAGTTGTTGATTATTAGAAAATTTAAGCTTGGAGGTCTTGTTTATGACTTGTCTCTAATGTATTTCGATCATCAACTTGGTCTTTTTATCAAAAAATTAAAAAATAGAAAATTATTAGAAAATTCTATATTTGTTGTCACGAGTGATCACGGTTTAACCGCTGGAGATCCAAAGAGGCCGGCTTTAGAAAAAGGTGATATTTCAAGATATTTGTACGATGAATTTCTTAAGGTTCCTTTTATAATTTATCCATATACAAAAGTAAGACCTTCAAAAAATTACCTAACTAGTCACTTAGATCTTAGTCCGACAATACTTGAATTGCTCTCAATCGATGAAGATAAATCATTCAAAGGAAAAAGTATTTTTACAAATCCAATTAGATATCCAAATGTGATTTATGCAGAAAGCAATGGTTCTGGAAGATGTGATTTACAAAACAAACCTATTTATATATGCATAAGAAGTAAAATACTTAAAGTAGTCTATAAAATTGAAAAAAATAATATAAGCGAGCGAGACGTATACAGTTTAGAAGATGACCCCAATGAAATGACCAATTTAACCAATACAAGTACCCTTAAAGATGAAAGAGATATTTTCTTTGAACTTGTCAAAATAAGAATAAAAGAGATTTTGAATTATTAACCATGTTTAAAAATAAAAACATATTAATTACAGGGGGAACAGGATCTTTTGGATCTGCGCTGATTGAAAAAATTGTTTCTAATTACAAACCAAAAAAAATTGTTATTTATTCAAGAGATGAATTAAAACAGTTTGAGTTAAAAAAAAAATTTAATCAAAAAAAATATTCAGTTCTTAGATATTTAATAGGAGATGTTAGAGATAAGGATAGATTAATGCTTGCAATGAAAGATATTGACTATGTTTTTCATGCAGCTGCTCTTAAGCAGGTTCCTGCAGCAGAATACAACCCAATGGAATGTGTCAAGACTAATATCGTAGGTGCAAATAATGTTATTGAATGTTGCATTTTCAATAAGGTCAAAAAGGTAATAGCTCTATCAACAGATAAAGCAGCAAGCCCGAATAATTTATATGGTGCATCGAAACTTGTTTCTGACAAATTGTTTGTGGCTGCTAATAATTTGGTAGGTTTTTCTCCTTTAAGATTTTCAGTTGTGAGGTATGGAAATGTTGCGGGATCAAGAGGGTCAGTCATACCCGAATTTAAAAAAATGATAGACAGAGGAGAAGATACATTGCCCATTACAGATAAAAATATGACCAGATTTTGGATTACGTTAGAACAAGCAATAAATTTTAGCATTCAATCAATGAAAGAAATGATTGGTGGAGAGATTTTTATACCTAAGCTTCCATCTGTAAAAATTATAGATTTAGCAAAATCATTTGGGAGTAATATAAAATTAAAATACGTTGGACTAAGACCAGGTGAGAAAATTCATGAAATTATGTGCTCGTCTCACGATTCCTCTCAAACTTTGGAGTTTAAAAAATATTTTGTAATTATTCCAGAAATTTCTTTGGCAGCAAAAAAAAATAGATATTTTTTATCTAATAAAAAAGAAAAAGGAGTGTTAGTTAAGGAAAATTTTGAGTATAGTTCAGGTGCTAATAGTCATTTTCTGACAATAAGTCAGATAAGAAAAATTAATAAATTATTAAAATAAAAATTTTTTAACATATTCATAATTAAATTTTCTTATCGGATTATTTATTTTGCCAATTATAGTTTTTTCATCAAGTAAATATCTATCTGTGAATTTACTATTAATAACATTTACCCTCTTTTTAAGAGAATTTAGGTGATCTTTATAAAAATTACTTGTGTCATCAAGTAAAAACACATGTTTATTACTACACAATGCAGTTACCAAAGCACTAGACCCTATAGTATTAAAAAAATAAGCATCAGCTTTTTCATTAACTTTTTTATTTTCAAAATTGTCAAAAATTATTTCGTCAGCCAAATCCTTAAAAAATTTAATTATACCTTGAGGTCTTTCAGGGTGAGATTTGTAAATTACGTAAAAGCCATTTTTTTTTAACATATTGATAAGCCTAAGCTCTGCTGAAATTTTATTATAAAAAAAATGCCCTTTTGCGTGAAAATATACTCTGGAATTCATAGGCCAGCCCATTACCATAATTTTCTTTATTTTTTTTGGAGCTCTTTTTGTTGTATTAGCGAAATAACTATTTTTAGTCTCTTCACCAGAGGGAAGGTATTTAATTTTTGTGTTTTTTAATTTTTCTTTATTAAAATAATTCATAATTGATCTTTCTTGAGCAACGATAGATTTTTTTGAATAAGTTAAAAAAGAGTCGTATGCTAACGGATCTAAAGCGGTATAAGTATAATTGCCAGGATGCACAACTCTTCCATGAGCAAATCCTACAGTGTGCTTTTTTTTAATTTGATAAATAGAAGATAAAATTCTTGAGGTAGGCTTTGATGTGTTCTCAATTAAAGCACCTGAAAGCTTATTTGTTTTTTTTAAGTGATTATTCAATTCACAATCTAATTTTGATAACCTATCCGCCCAAATTGAATCTAAATCATATAAATTTATATTAGTCTTAAAAACTTTATTAATTTTTTTTTGAAATATACTTACTAATTTATTTGTTGTTTTATAATAAAAATTAAAATTTGTCTTATTTTTAAAACTAAAAAGGTGATCTTCATAATCTTTTATTAAATTTATTTTATTATCTTTAGCATACTTAATTTTTATTTTAGAAGTTCCACCGAAGTCTAAATAGTATGGTCGATTAAAGAAATAATTTTTTTTTAAATAAATATTTATAATAATTTTTTTTAAAAAAATTTTAATTTTAGATACTAAATCAGAGTTATCTTCCTTGTCAGAATATGTAATTAATCTTAATTTTTGATTATTTGATAAAAAAATAGAAGAGTTGTTAAAAGAGAGAACTTTTTTATTTTTTTTCTCTAAAATATTTTTTGCCAAAAGCATGTGTGTTTTTTGTGCTACATAAAAAACGAACCCATAGTCAGCATACATAACTTTTTTTTTATCATTATTTTTTTTTTCACAAGTACTGATGAAATTCTTAAAAAATATATCCACCTCTTTATTTAGTTTTTGGCCATTAACTACCCAAATAGGGTTTTTTTTTATAAATTCAGGCCCACCGAGCTTAACTAAGGCCTCGATATCTAATGGAAAATGTTTTTTCATAACTTTTGTATTTTATTATTACTTAGATTAAGCTATGTAAATAACTTTCTATGAGAATATTAATTACAGGTGTGGCAGGTTTTATCGGTTTTCACTTGGCCATTTATTGCTTAAAAAAAAAACATATAGTTGTCGGAATAGATAATTTAAATAACTATTATGATGTAAAATTAAAAAAAGATCGATTAAAAATTTTAAAAAAATTTAAAAATTTTAAATTTGAGTTCGTAGACATCTCAAATGAAAAAAAAATTAATAATATTTTTAAAAACTATAAATTTACAACTGTAATTAATTTAGCTGCCCAGGCAGGTGTAAGATACTCTCTTGAAAATCCACAAAGCTATTTAAAAACTAACTTAATTGGGTTTTTTAATTTGATAAATATTTCAAAAGAAAAAAAAATAAAGCATTTTGTGTATGCAAGTACCAGCAGCGTTTATGGACTCAATAGTGATAAAACCTTTAAAGAAAAAAATTTGGCTGATCATCCAATACAGTTTTATGCCGCCACTAAAAGATCTAACGAGCTGATTGCACACTCTTATAGTCACTTATATAATTTTCCAACGACTGGGCTAAGGTTTTTTACAGTATATGGTCCCTGGGGAAGGCCAGATATGGCATTATTTAAGTTTACAAAAAATATAATGGAAAATAAAAAAATTGAGGTTTTTAATCATGGTAATCATCAAAGAGATTTTACTTACGTAGATGATGTTGTGAAAGTTATTTATCTTTCTGCTCTAAAAATCCCCAAAAAAACTAAGACCAAAAATGATCCTTCATGTAGTTTATCTGCTCCTTTTCAAATTTTGAACGTTGGTGGAGGTACAAAAGTTAAGTTAATGAGCTTTATAAAAGAAATAGAAAAAAACTTAAAAATTAAATCTAAAATTAAATTTTTACCAATTCAAAAGGGAGATGTTAAGGTGACCAGCTGTGATGTAAAAAAATTAAAAAAATATTTAAATTTCGTGCCTAAGGTTAAATATAAAATAGGTATTAAAAAATTTATCGAATGGTTTAAATTTTATTACAAGTAGTAATTTTAAATGGATGCATTCAAAATAGCTTTTTCGATATTAAATACTAAAGAAAAAATTAACTTTTTTATAATTTTCTTTTTAATACTAATAATGACAATTCTTGAAACTTTTAGTGTTGGTCTTGTTTTGCCTGCAATTAAATTTTTAATTTCAGATAATTTTGCAAATGAAACTATTAATTTTGTTAAAAACTATTTGGGTCTAGAGCTTGAAAAAGAAAATATTGTTATTTATGGACTAATATTTATTTTATTTTTTTTTATTTTCAAATTTTTTTTTGTAGCATTCGCTGTCTATCGTCAATTAATGTACTTATTTAATATGTTAGTTTCAAAATGTCGTTATCTGTATTCTGGTTATATTTTTATGGATTATGAAGAATATACGAGAGTTAATTCATCAGTTTTAGTTAGAAATGTATCACTTTTAGTGGATAGGTTTAACGGAACTCTGCAAAGTTGCTTTGTTATATTAACGGATTGCTTACTTTTTTTGTCAATTTTTGTCTTATTATTATATTTTGATTGGAAAAGCACTTTGATAATTTCAGGAATTTTTTTATTTATATCCTCACTTTATTATTTTGGAACAAAAAAAAGATTTACAGATTGGGGTGCGCAAGCTGCAAAATATGAAGCCTTAAAGTTTAAGTTTTTGTATGAGGGTTTATCAAGCATGAAAGATATAAAAATATCTAATAATCTAGAATTTTTTGTTAAAAGTTACACGAAATATGTTTCTCTTCATGGAATGCTTTCTGTACTGCGTAATTTTGTCAAAACACTGCCAAAATTAACTTTTGAAATATTAGCCGTAATTTCTTTAGTTGTTGTTGGTTTTGTATTTATCTCATCTGGAAAGCCGGTCGAAGAATTTATACCAATTGCAGGTGTGTTTGCGGTGTCTGCTTTTAAGATTTTACCAGCAGGCAATAGAATTCTTATTGCTTTTCAAAATTTAAGGTTTGACCTAGTGTCAATGAAAATTTTGAACGAGGAGATAAAAAAAAATAAAGAAAATAAATTCTACTTAAATTTTGATAATAAAAAAAAAGGTTTATATTTTTCAAAAGAAATAAAAATTTCAAATATTCACTTTGAGTACAAAAGTTCAAATGCAAAAATTTTAAATAATATTAATTTAACAATACCAAAAAATAGTACAATTGGAATTATTGGAGAGAGTGGAAGTGGAAAATCTACTTTAATGGATATAATTATTGGATTATTAAATCCTACAAAAGGGTTAATTTCTTGTGATGGTGTCGATATTCATAAAAATGTTTACTCTTGGTACAATAATTTAGGATATGTTCCTCAATCCATATACTTGATTGATGATACTATTGCAAAAAATATAGCTTTTGGAATTGAGGATGGTGAGATTGATATTAAAAGAATTCAAGAATGTATTGAGTTAGCAAAATTAAGTGAATTTGTTAAAAATACAAAACTTGGTATAGAAACCGTAGTTGGAGACAAAGGAGTAAGACTCTCTGGGGGACAAATTCAGAGATTAGGTGTTGCAAGAGCTTTATACAAAAGACCAGAAATATTATTTTTTGACGAATCTACAAGTTCTTTAGATACGAAAACAGAAGAAGAAATGATGAATTCAGTAAATGATTTACTAACAGGAATAACTAAAATAATCATATCTCACAGAATAGTCACTTTAAAAAATTGTGACGTTATTTATTATATTAAAAATGGAAAAATTTTTGATCAAGGTGACTATAAAAAAATGTCTAGTATTAAGTATGATAAAGATTAAATAAATACTATGAATGATAATAATGAACTCATATGTTATTGTAACAACGTAAAGAAGTCAGAAGTTAAAAAACTTATTGATAGCGAACCAGGTATTAGATTTGAAGAATTACAGAAAAATTTAAAAGCTGGTACAACTTGTACGGCCTGTGTTTTAAATTTAGAAGACGAATTTGTTCAACATACATCAACTAGTATAGATAGAAATAATTTTAAAGTATTAAAAAATTTTTTTGATGGAGGTATAAAACAATCATTGTATAGGTTTATTGATTTTTTTTCACCATCAATTCCTATAGTTTTAAAAAATTATTTCCCTATTCTATTATGTAAAGATCTTGAAATATTTATATGGGTTGCTAACTATTCAAATTTATATGAGTCAGACAAAGATATAGTTGATCATGTTATTAAAATAAATTTTTATAATTCATATGGAAAATCAATTTGGAATAAAAAATTTATATTAGAAAAAAATAAAGAAATAAAAGTAAAAATTCCCACATACCTACTTAAGGAAGATTTGAATAAAGAAATAATTCATGGGTGGATTAAATTAAGTAAAACTGCAAAAAAAAGTGGTTATCGAGGCACCACCAGACCTCAGTTACAATTCGTTACAAATGCAGCTTCCTGTGCTGTTCATGGACAAAATGTTAAAATGATTAAAGGAGGATCTCATTCATTTGTTTTAAACTCACAATCAGAAAGGCAATTTTTAAGTTTTTTTAATACAAGTAAAAAAAAAATTAATGTAGAGCTTAATTTACTGCAAAAAAATGGGGATATGAGTAAGTTAAATACAATTCCACTAGACTCTTTAAGTTCAACATTGTACGAGGTAAAATTAGAATCTATGAATATTAAAAGGTTTGAATCATTGACAATTATTTGGTCAGGATCTGGCAGTTACAAATGTCATGCAATTATTACTGACAAACAATTAGAAAGATTTTCAGTGGATCATCAATGAAATTTCCTTACATCTACACAACAATTGTAACATTGCCTTTGGGCTATCATACTAGAGTTATGGTTCCAGTTAGTAAAATTCAGGAGCGGGTATCGAAAAATGTATCTGACTATAATATAGAAGTAAAATTTATTGCATTTAGAAAAGGTGAAAACTTCTCTGAAGAGAGTAAAATAATTAATAAGCTGAGCTCGGGTATTTTAGAATTTGAAATAAGTGATCAAGATGGATTATGTAGTGATTCTGGATACGCAGAACTTACTTTTGTTGAAAAAAATCATCAACCAATATTTAATTCTAGAGCTGTCATAAGTTTTTACACCTCTTATTATCACGAAAATAAAAAATCTTTTTTATCAGACAATGCTTATAAATTTGGATCACCAACTACTATCCTCCAAATGGCAAAAATTAAAAAATATATAGATGCATACCCAACAGTAGAAATAAATAAAGAAAAAGATCTTGATGAAACTTTAGTTTTTATCAATCCATACAAAAGAATAATTAAAGCTAAAATTTTCACAGCTGATGGTAGAAAAATAGAAAATATCAAGATCAGTCCTTTTTCAGTAAAGGAAATATTATTAAGTGAACTCTTAATGAGTGAAGAGACTAAATGGTCTGGTCATATGCAACTTACTGCATCTAGCAGAATAGTAACATTTAATTTTAAGCATTCATTTAAAAATAAAAAAATTATATCAGATTATGAGCATTTAGATCCTTTTAGAGGAGAAGAAACTTATATGGCACTTACCAAATCCTTAAGAAATAAAATTGGCGGATATGTTAGAGATTAATTTATATCCTTGTGTTACTGGAATTTTATCTTCACAAAAATTTAAACGAAAAAATTTAGATTTTTTTAAACAAATTTTAAAATTTTTGTATTCAAAGAAATATATAAATAACAAAGACAATATATTACTTACTACACTCGCTTATCCAGCTGGGGTAAATAGAATGAATCCTATTCAAACTCATTCAGTAAAATATCTAAGTAAGCTATTAAATTGGAAGTCAAAGTAAAATAAATGAAAAATGGAATTTTTTTTGTTATAGATGCTTTAAGATTTGACACACTCGATGACGAAAATAAAAGAAGATATTTATTCCCAAACTTAAACAAAATTATCGAAAAATCATCTTTTTATAAGTGTGTTGCGAATTCACGTTCAACACAATTTGTTTTACCATCTCTTTTTACTTTATCCTATCCCTTAGATTATGGTGGCTATGACGTTGGAATTAGAAGAAGGCCACTTACAGTTACAGAGTTTTTAAAAAAAAATGGATTTCAAACTTGTTTTATTTCTAACTGTAATCAAGTTGGAGTCACAAATGGATACGAAAGAGGATTTGATGAGTCAAAAGCAAGCATTGATTTTAGTACTTTATTAGAACAAAGACTTTCAAGAACTATAAAACCCAAATATTTAAGAGAAAAAGAACAGTCAAGAGAAAAAGCACAAAAAAATTTACGAGAGGAATTTGGGTTGTTCTTGGATACTTTGATAAAAAATATTGAGTCTTATGATAAAAGTATTTGGACAAAAAAGTTACTGAATAGTAATTTAAAATTAGCAAAGTTATTTAAATTAGAAAAAAAAATATTGGATGATCACATTGAGTTGATAGAAGAAAAAATAAAAATAATATCACCAGGAAATTATAGAAAATTTTTAGGAAAAAAAAATGTAAGTAAATTGAATATTTTTATAGATAAATTTTTTTCGGGTATTTCATGGAGGGTAAGAGCTTTCATATCACATAATCCTAAATTTTTTCCTTTTCAATGGTTTGGTCATATAGCTGTTAAATTTACAAATATTCAAAAAAAATTTTATGAAAATATTGAAAGGTTGCACGAAACTAAAAAACCTTTTTTTATGTACGTTCATTGTATGGATGTCCATGACAATAGAGATATTAGTGATTTTAATTATATTTTATCTAAGTATAAGTTCTTTTTTAAATGGCTCTATGCCAAAATTACTGGACTCACAATTAGAACCTTTAATTATGATGCATGCTTAATGATGGTTGATAACGATTTAAAAAAAATGCTTGAAATGATAGACAGTACAAAGTTCAATGATACTATATTTTTAATCACAGCAGATCATGGATCTGGGTCTGCTGCTAGTCCAAAAAGAGGTCTTTTTTTAAAAGAAAAATTTTTAGAAATGTATAGAGAAGATTTAGAAGTTCCTGTGATTATTGCTGAAAATAAGAAGAAATTTTTTTTTGATAAGGATTTGATCGACTCGATGGATACTAGCCGCATTTTTTTAAATAAACTTGGAATTGAAAATTTTCCAGACTGTTTTAAAGGCCAATTAATGGAAAAAAATAGAAAGGATTATGTTGTTTCCGAACATGGAGGCAGAGGTTCGGCCGATTTAATGCTTAATGATCTATATTTTGTTATAACCAAAAGAGAAGAAAAATTATTTGTCATATTAAAAGAAAAAACATTAAAAGCAGTTGCTTTTTTTAATTTGTTAGATGATCCAAAAGAACAAAATAATTTGATAGATCACATAAAATATAAAGATAAGATTAATTCTTTGCTGGAAAATCTCTACACAGAAAGAGGAGAGATAATCAATCAAAGATTAAAATCTTAGTAATAAGCAAAGGCTTAATATAATCAAAGTTAATTGGAGCTGAAAAATATTTTAGAGATTGTATATCTTTACCTATACATTTGAACTTAAGTGAAAAAGATATTTACTTTATAATTTCGAATATAAAAAAAATAATTAACTCAAATTATAACTGAACTTGTTAGTAAGATAATTTATTATATTTTTTGTAATAATTTCCATTTGCTATTTTCTTTCTTCCACAGGTGTGGAGATCTAAAGCTATCAATAATAGAATAAAATTTTTCTTCTGTAATATCTATATAGTCTAAAAATTCATAAAAATATTTATTTGGAAATTCATCATCATATTTTCTTACCAAATTAATACCTTCATCACGCGTAATTTTTTCATTTCTAATTTCTTGAGACGCGTCATAGGAAGCCCTACCTATTCCGAACTTTATGAAAGTGGTGTAATAATGAAAAGGATCAATTTTGTCATCTATAGAAGAATATTTTGAATAAGAGCCCTCAGTTCTCTCTGTATTAGGTTTGAAACCAGTATTTTTTGCTGCATAATAATAACATTCTTGTGGATCCCATTTTAAATAGTAACCAAGAAAACTCTGTACAATTTTTGTTTTTTTTAAATCAATAATTGAAGGTGGCAAATATGGTTCAAAATCATTTATCTTAAAGTCATAATCTTTCAAAATATCTGAAAGCATTACTCCTCCTAAAACAATTTCTGAGTTGTCTTTTATTGAAAAAAATTTTTCATCCATTTCTGGAATAGAATTCTCCTCAATAGCATTTCCATATTCAGCTTGATTTTCTCCATAAAAGATCAATGGGATATTAAATTTTTTCGCAATTAATGGACCAATTATCTTTTGTCCAATTATAAAAGGTTGAAAAGGATGCAATAAATTTTCAAAAGCTAATTTAGTTAAAAGTTTATGAACTCTACCATTTGGTGTAAATAAAATATTATCAAAGCCACCAATTTTAGTCCAATTATCAAAGTTTTTCCATCCTATATCTGTATACATGTGTGGAGCCCAAGTAACAGTTAGTGGATTCATGTTATATTTATATTTTAATATATGAGCAGTGAAAGCACTGTCTTTTCCTCCACTTCCAGGAACAACACAATCGTAACCATTAGGTTTTCGATGCTTATCTAAAAGTTTGATTAGTTCTGCCTCTCTTTTTTCCCAATCAATTTTATTTTTAGTTTCATTAAATTTACACGCATCACAAATTTTATCTATTTGCATTCCCTTTTTAATATTATCTTTATTTTTAAATTCAACTACACTTCTTGGTCGTTGATTGCTAATTACACATTTTGAACAAAATATTACACTTTCAGATAAACCAAATAATGATGAATTTTTTTTCATAAAATTTTTTAAAATTTTTTAATTATATTTTCTAACAATTCTAATCCTACTTTTGAACTTTTTTCTGGATGAAATTGCATTCCAATAATATTTGGCTTATTAGCTACTATAGAGCAAAATTGTTGATCTTTAAAACTTGATAAAGCAATGATATCTTCTTTATTTTTAGGCTTACAGGCATATGAGTGAATATAATAAAATTCTTCCTTGTTAAACTGTTCTAGCTCAGGAAAAAAAATATTTTTATTTATAAGAGTCTTCTTCCAACCCACATTCGGCAGTTTATCATTTTTATCCATAGAAATTTTAAGGACTTCTCCTTGAATTAAGTTTAAACCATTTGTATCCATATTTTCGTCACTTTTTTCAAATAATATTTGCATACCTAAACAAATACCTATTAATAAGTTTTCACTTGATTTAGAAAAAATTTTAATTTTTTCAGAAATTTGTTTTTCATTTATTAATTTTATAGCATGATTAAATGCGCCCACACCAGGAATTATACATATATTTGAGTTGATATTGTTATTTTCAGAATATAACTTGGGAAACATTCCTATGGTCTTTATTGCATTAAATATACTCTTTATATTTCCCATTCCATAGTCAAGAATTGTTACTTGTTTCATTTGATTATTTTTTTAATATCTGAAATTTTAAGAGTCTTGTAGTGTAATACAGATGCAAGGGCAACTGACGTATCATTAAATTCTTGTTTAATTTTCTTTATATCTTCTAATTTTCCACAACCACCAGAAAAAATTAGAGGTTTAAAAATTTTATGATGTATATTTTTTATAAGATCAATATCAAAACCACTTTCAGTTCCCTCTTGATCTATAGACGTTAATAATATTTCTCCACATCCCATTTCTTGGACTTTGTCAATCCAATAATCTAACGAAATATCTGTTTTTTCTCTTCCACAAAATTTATAAGGCTCCCAATTGTTATTACTTATTTTTTTTGCTTCAATACTTACAACAATTGTAGACTCTCCAAAATTATATACTGCTTCTTTTAAAAAGCTTGGATCTTCTAGTGCCTTAGAATTTATAGCAACTTTGTCAGCACCAGAATTTAAAGAATTTTCGATATCTTTTAGAGATCTGATGCCACCTCCTAATGTGATAGGAATAAATATATCCTCTGTAATTTTTTGAATAAAATCATACAAGTTGTTTCTCCCATATAGGCTGGCAACTGAGTCTAATATTAAAAATTCGTCAATATTGTTATTATAATAGTCTTTTATGATAATTTCTGGATCACCAATCTTCCTTAATCCTTCTAAGTTTATTCCTTTGATTACATGATGATTTTTAATATCAATTCGTGCTATAGCTCGCATATTAATTATTATTTGTTATATCATAGAATTTTATAATGTTAGAAAAAAGTTTAAAAATTGTTGGATTAATTCCAGCTAAAAAAAATTCAAAAGGACTAAAAAATAAAAATATTAAAAAATTAAACAACTTATCTTTAGTTGAAATAGCCATTTTATCATCAAAAAAATCTAAAATTATTGAACACACTTTCATTTCATCAGACTCAGATAAAATTTTAAATATTGGTAAAAAATACAAAATAAATACCATAAAAAGAAATAAAAAACTCTGTAAATTCTCATCTACAGCAAATGAAGTAATTGCTGACTTTATTGATTATTTAAAAAAAACTTATAAAAATTGTAACTTTTTAATTGTTTATTTACAGCCAACTTCACCTTTTCGAAACCATAAGCATATTGATTTAGCATTAAAAAAATTTTTTAAATTTAATTTAAGAACAATGTTAAGTGTAACAGAAAATAAAAATTTTTTTAAATCATTTAAAAATAATAAAGATAAAATAAATCCTTTTTTCCCATCAAAAAATATAACAAAGAATAGGCAAAATTTTAAAGAAATATATTCTCCTAACGGAGCTATTTATATTTTTTTTGAAAAGGATTTTAAAAAAAGAAATGAGCTTAACTTTAAAAATTCAGGATTTTTTTTAATGAATAAAGTAGAAAGTATTGATATTGATGAAGCAGAAGATTATGAATTTGCAAAAATTATAAGTAAAAAATTTGTAAAATATAAAAAATGATTTTTAAAATTAGGAAAAGAAGAGATAATTAATCAAAGGATATACTAATAACTGTGAGAATTTTAATACATATTTCAGCTTTACAAAAATGGTTTTTGATGATGCTTTCAAACTTGTTGGGCATAAAGAATAAGGTATTTTTTATTATAATAGATAAAATTGTTGAGACTTTATTGAAAAATAAATTGGGTAAAAAAATTTTTAATAAAATTTATATCGAGGAAAATGTTAACAATAATATTGATGAAGAATATAAGAGTACAAATGATAATGCTATTATTAAAGAAGCAATTATTTTAAAAAAAAAATATGGTACTAGTCTTAGCTTTTTAATAGGTAAAGTTATAGCACTTGGTAAAGACTATCTATTAAATGTAGATAGGTATCTAGATATTATTAGAGCAAATTGGAATAAAGAAAAAGAAAGTTTTTGGCAAGGACATATTCAAATTAAAGCCACTAACTGGATTATAACTTTTAATTATAAGCATTCATTAAAAAACGATAAAATTATATCTGACTATAAGCATTTAGACCCGTATAGAGGCGAACCTACATATTTACCCCCATTCCAGTTATTAAGAATAAATAATGGTCAAATACTTGATAAATGTAGGTTTAATCCGAGATGAAATTTATTAAAAAATATTCTGCGATAGTAAAAGAGTCCAAAAACACTTTCTCAAATATTGATATTTTGAAATTTCCAATACACAATATAATTTTTAGGAATTTATCTTTTTTAATAACTCCAATATTTATAATTCTTGGAATTTCAGCTAATCAGGCGACATATATAAGAATTCTGATTGGACTATGCTCAATCATACTAATTTTTTCAGGAAAAATTTTTATCGGTATAATAATTTTTTTTTTAGGTGATATCGTTGATTGTGTGGATGGAAATATTTCTAGGATTAAAAATTCAGCAACATTTTATGGAAAATTTTTAGATGGTTGGGTTGATATTGTAATAGAAAATTTATTAATTTTAGCATTAATTAATTACTATTTGTCAACAACATCTCTCATTAATATTGAAATAATTTTTTTTGTTATAACTATTATAATAAATTTATCATTTAATTTTTTACTAGATAGATATCATAATTTTCGAAGATGGATTAATGAATCAGCAATAAATATAAATTTTTTACCAGTACTAAATTTAAAAAATTTAATTATAGCAAATATTTTGAACGATTTGCGATATTTATCATTATTATTAATTATTTATGATAGTTCTTTAAAATACTTTATATTTTTATATTTGTTGGTATCGATTTTGTATTCAGCCCATAAAACTATCTTAGTTTTAAATATTTCAAAAAAAATGTTTAATATTAATAGAAAAAGTGAACATGAGAGAAAATAAATCAAATAAAGTTACAAATTTAGAAATTTTAAAAAAAGGTAGAAGAAATTTTATTGTTCCAAATTTTTTTTTCTTATCTTATAGAAATTGGAAAAAAGAAAAAAAAAATATCTCAAATTATATTCAATCAAAAATAAAAGCAGAATGTTCGCTTATAGCAGTTCGTTCAGCTTTCTTGCAAGAGGATGGGGAAAAATCTTTTGCAGGTGCATTTTTAACTTTATTAAATGTAGATGTAAAAAATAATATAAGCTTAAATAGTGCAATTAATGATGTTTTTAACAGTTATCTAAAACATCAAAATAAAATAAATGATGAAGATGGATTAATTGTTCAATTAATGATTAAGAATACTTCAATGAGTGGTGTAGTTTTTACTCATGAGCTAAACACAGGTGCGCCATATTTGGTGATAAATTATGATGACAAATCTGGAGAAACTGACACTGTTACATCGGGAATCGGAGAGTACTCAAATAGAACTTTATATATTTATAGAAATAAAAAAAAATCACTACAATCAAAAAGATTCCGAAATTTAGTTAGAGCAATTATTAATATAGAAAAAATTTTTAAAAGCGAACACTTGGATATTGAATTCGCAATGGATTATGAAAACAATGTTTACATCTTTCAATCGCGAAGCCAAACTAACATTAGAAAATGGCCTTTGTCAGAACTTAATAAATTTGAAAAGTTAATTAATAAGGCCCAATCTAATTATAAAAAAATTCAAGTCAAAACTAAATCAAAAAAAATTGTATTAGGTCAAATGCCAGATTGGAATCCAGCCGAAATTATTGGAAACTATCCCGATAGGATGTCAGTTTCTTTATACAAATATCTTGTAACAGATAGCATTTGGTCGATCGCAAGAAAAGAGATGGGCTATAAGTTCGTAAACAAAAAATTAATGGAAATTTATTGTGGCAGACCATTTATAAATACGAATTTAAGTTTTAATAGTTTTATTCCCAATTCTTTGAGCAGGAATATATCAAGAAAGCTCGTAGATTTTTGGGTTAATAAATTGTCAAAAAATCCTCATTTACACGACAAAGTAGAGTTTGACGTTGCAACAACTTTTTTTGATTTTAATTTATACAATAAATTGAATTCAGACGAGATGTCTTTTTTAAGTAATGATGAAAAAATTAGCGTTTATAATAGTTATAAAGATCATTTTTTAAAGTTATTTTCAATCAAAGGAAAAAATTTATTTGAACTAAATATTCAGAAAATTTCAAAACTAAATAATTTACAAACAAAAAAAAATTTTAATAAACTTTCATTATTTGAACTATTAGAAAATTGTAAGATATATGGGACTTTTTCTTTTTCAATTTTTGCAAGATTTGGATTTATCTCTAAAATTTTAATAGACTCATTAACAAAATTAAAAATCATTTCTAAAAAACAAAATTTAAATTTTTCTCTCTCTGTTGAAACTTGTGCTACTCAATTAGTCAAAGATTTTAATTCTCTAGAGCAAAAAAGAATGAATGAAAAAAGTTTTATGCAAAAATATGGGTTTTTAAGACCAGGAACATATGACATTACTTCCAGTAAATATTCTGAAATGAAAAATTTTTTTAATAAAAATACTTCAAAAAAAAGAAAAATATTAGATAAGAAATTTAAAATTTCACAAAAACAATCAAAACAAATTAAAAAAATTCTTGAAAATTTAAGTGTTGAAAAAATGAATATCGACAATTTTATTACAGATCTAAAAAAGTTTATTTTTTATAGAGAAGAGTCTAAATTTATTTTTTCGAAATCAGTAAGCAGATCTTTAGATTTATTAAAAGAAATTTTTAGTAAAAAATTAACAACAAATGAGATAAAAAATTTAGATATAAATGAAGTTTTTAAATATTTGAATAAGAATAAAGATATAAATGATTTAAAGAAAGTTATTCAGAAAAGGTTAATTAGTAATAATTTATCAAAATATGTAAGGTTACCCCAATTGATAACAAATGAAAAAAGCTTTCATATAATTCCATTCCAAGTGAGCAAACCAAATTTTATTGTTAAGAAAAAAGTTACATCGGATATTATTTTTTTAGACAAACAAAATAGTCAAAAAAATATTGATAATAAAATTGTTGTGATTGAAAATGCAGATCCTGGATTTGACTGGATTTTTACAAAGGATATTGTTGGTTTGATTACAAAATATGGTGGAGCAAACTCTCATATGGCAATTAGATCTGCAGAATTTGATATTGCATGTGCAATTGGTTCAGGTGAACAGCAATTTGAAAAATTAAAAAAATTTAAAAACATTACTATAGATGGTGTGTCAGAAAAAATTATAGTAAATTATTAATTATGGTTATTTGGATTATAGGAATATCAGGATCTGGAAAAACTTTTTCAGCAAAATATATAAAAAAAAA
>Ga0209223_10002541_pt1 | contig 18202 bp, 19 predicted proteins | sample COG_06_FD_184750 | JGI IMG/M metagenome (GOLD analysis project Ga0209223, IMG submission 184750) | Pelagic Microbial community sample from North Sea - COGITO 998_met_06 (SPAdes) (version 2) | ecosystem: Environmental > Aquatic > Marine > Neritic zone/Coastal water | place: Helgoland, sampling...
ACAATAGACCCCGAAAAATTATTGGTTTTAAAACACCTAAAGAAATAATGGAATCTGAGCTAAATTTTGTAGCTTAGACTCAACTTAAAAAAAGCAACGTTTGTTGCGTTACAAACTTGAATGCAGCATTACTTTTGTTAAAAGGTTACTATTTCATTATTCTTAAAGTGAAATTCACTTTCAATTAAGGCATTCTCATCAGAATCAGAACCATGGATCGCATTTTCAGCAATAGATTCTGCAAATTGATTTCTTATGGTTCCTTTTAATGCTTGTTTCGGATCTGTTGCACCAATTAAGGTTCTAAAATCTTCAACCGCATTACTTTTTTCTAGCACTGCAGCCACAATAGGTCCACTAGTCATATAGGCTACTAGTTCATTGAAAAAAGGTTTCTCTTTATGAATCCCATAAAATTCAGAGGCACTCTCCTTATCTAATTGAGTCAACTTCATGGCGACTATTTTAAAACCTGCTGCATCAATCTTATTCAAAATTGGGATCATATAACCTTTTGCAATAGCATCCGGTTTTAACATTGTAAAAGTTCTATTTGTACTCATTCTATTTCTATAATTTATGTATGCTTAATACTGAAGATTCATATAAAAAAGGGACCAACACTTGAATCAAATCAATAGAAAGTCCCTTATTTTTTTTGTTATTATTTAATCAAGTGAGGTTGAAAAGCTCCTGTTTCTTGACAGCAAATTTGCTCCATTACTTGTAATAATTCTCTTTTCATTAAAGAGATCGTATGATCACCTCCTTGTTTTCCTAAGGCACCAACACCATACATAAAACTTCTACCCATAAAAGTAAAATCTGCTCCACTTGCCATTTATCTAGCAATATCCGGTCCACCTCTCAAGCCAGAATCAACCATTATTTTTATTTGATCACCAAATTTCTCAGCTAAGTTTGTCATCGGTACTATAGAGGATTGACCTGCATCTAACTGACGACCTCCATGGTTGGAAACAATAATTCCATCAACACCTAAGTTGATGGCTTTTTGAGCATCTTCTTCACTTACCACACCTTTTATAACTAATTTCCCTTTCCATTGTTCACGAATAGAAGCTATTCTTTCTTCATTAAGTCTTCCTGAAAAAGTAGCATCCATAAACTCTCCCAACTTTTTTAAGTTTAATCCTTTAGGCATATATTTTTCTAAAGTTTTAAAGCTAGGTTGTCCATGAATTAATGTTTGTAAGGCCCAGTCAGGTTTTTTCATTACTTCAATAATATTTTTAACACTCATGCTTGGCGGCATTGCCAAACCATTTCGAACATCCCTCGGTCTATATCCAAAGGTTGGTACATCTGCCAAGATTACTAAGACATCCGTACCTGCAACGGCAGCCCTATCTAATAAATCTCTTTTCATAGATTCTTCTGCAGGATGGTACAACTGAAACCAAGACTTTCCTTCTGTGATTTCCGCAATACGCTCAATACTAGAAGTAGTAACAGTACTTAAAATAAAAGGGATATTATGTTCTTTTGCCGCTTTGGCAAGAATCTCCGTAGCATTTGGCCACATCAATCCTTGAAGTCCGACAGGAGCAATCCCGAAAGGAGCATCATACGTATGTCCAAATAATTCAGTTTTCATTTCTGATTTTTCAAATTTAGATAAATATTGAGGCATCAATTCTATCTTTTGTAAATCAGTTCTATTTTTATCTAAATTTATATCTTCATTACAGCCTCCATCTAGATATTCAAAAGCAAATTTTGGCATTTTTACCATTGCTCTTTTTCTTAAATCGTCTACCGATGGATATTTTGGATTGATTGTTAGTTTCATGATATTTTATTTTTCTTACTGTTTATGACAATAATGTCTTGAAAATTACGAACTAGATATAGAATATATTTACAGTACAAATTTATTGGATTTAGAACCTATTGTCTCCCTAATATTTGATCCAATGTAATACTTTTTTTGCCTAAAAAACATAAAAACCACAAATAATGCAATTTTTAAATACAATAAAACAAAAAGGTTTGTATTCTCTAATTTACATCAGAAAAAACAAACCTTTACCCTTAAAACTAAACTAAATTCTATTTTTTATAGGCAACCACATTTTGTTTAGAGACACCTAAACCTTCTATCCCTAATTCTACAACATCTCCTGGTTTTAAGTATAATTCTGGTTTCAATCCCATCCCTACACCAAAAGGAGTTCCTGTGGAAATAATATCCCCAGGTAACAAAGTCATAAATTGAGAAATATGACTGATTGCTTCTTGAATATTGAAAATAAAATCTGATGTAGAACTATTCTGCATCACCTTACCATTTAACTTTAACCAAAGATTTAAATTGTTTGGATCTTCAATTTCATCGGTTGTTGCAATAAAAGGACCTATCGGTGCAAAAGTATCACAACTCTTTCCTTTTACCCATTGCCCAGAACGTTCTAGTTGAAACGCTCTCTCACTTACATCATTGTGCAATACATACCCTGCAATATGATCAATTACTTCATCTTTCTCTAAATAAGCTGCTTTTTTACCTATGACTACTGACAATTCAACTTCCCAATCTGTTTTAGTACTTCCTTTCGGAATCATAATATCATCATAAGGTCCTACCATTGCAGAAGTTGCTTTGAAAAACAAAACTGGTTCTTTTGGTACTTCCATACCTGCTTCCGCTGCATGCTGTGCATAATTCAATCCAACACATACAATTTTAGAAGGCCTTGTTAAGGGAGCTCCCAATCTAAACTCATCTCCAATTTCTGGGCAAGAAGTTTCATTGCTTGCTACCCATTGCTTTAATTTATCAATACCACCATTTCCAAAAAAATCTTCGTTATAATCTGAACCAAATCCAGAAACATCAATCTTTTTTCCGTTTGCTAGTTGTACTCCAGGTTTCTCCTGTCCAACTGCTCCAAATCTAATTAACTTCATATACTATTATTTATTTTATTATTTTCCATTTAATGTTACAAACCCTCCATCAATAGGGTAGTTTGATCCTGTAATAAATCCAGCTTCATCAGAACACAAGAACAGAACTAAATCTGCTATTTCTTGTGTACTTCCCATTCTACCAATAGGTTGCGTTTTAGATAATTTTTCAAACATCTCTTCCTCTTGCCCAGGATAATTCTTACTAATAAATCCATCTACAAAAGGAGTATGTACTCTTCCTGGAGCAATACAATTACATCGGATTCCATCATTTATATAATCCTTTGCTATAGAGTACGTCATCGTCAAAACGGCACCTTTCGACATAGAATAAGCAAACCGATCATTTAGTCCTACTGTTGAGCCAATAGACGCTAAGTTAAGAATCACTCCTCCTCCATTCTCTTTTAAAGAAGGAATACTTGCTTTGATACAATTATACACGCCTTTGATATTTACGTTGTACAAAAGATCCAAATCGTCCTCTTCCACTGCCTCCACATTTCCTACATGGGCAATACCAGCATTGTTTACCAAAATTGAGATACTCTCTTCTTTAGAAATGGAAGAAATTACATCTGTTACATTTTTTTGATTCGACACATCGCATTGATGTGCTTTTCCGGTACCTCCTAATTTTTCTATTTCAAGAATTGTCTCTTCCGCACCCTCTAAATTAAAATCTAAGATGTGTACCTTAGCTCCTTGCTGTGCAAATGTCATTGAAATAGCTTTCCCTATTCCGCTTCCTCCACCTGTTACTAGAGCTGTTTTATTTTTCAAACTAAACTTCATACAATCACAATTATATTATTCTATTTTTATAAAGACATTCCACGTTTCCAAGGAATAAAATCATCTTGACCTAAGATCCTGGCCTTGGTTTGCTCTCCACTTACCACTTTTATGATATATTCTAACAAGGCCTCTCCTGCTTCAGAAATATCCATAGTTCCTTCAATGACACTACCTGTATTGAAATCTATTATATCATTCATTTTTTGATATAATTTTGAATTTGATGCTACTTTAATAACGGGTGTAATTGGGTTTCCTGTAGGAGTTCCTAACCCGGTAGTAAACAAGATAACATTAGTTCCTGAACCTGCCAAACCGGTTGTGGATTCCACATCGTTCCCTGGTGTACACAATAAGTTCAATCCAGGTTTTTGAACTTGTTCCGTATAATCCAAAACATCTTGAACTGGCGATGTTCCTCCTTTCTTTGCTGCTCCGGCAGATTTAATCGCGTCGGTTATCAAACCATCCTTGATATTTCCTGGCGATGGATTCGCATAAAACCCAGCACCCAACGCATCTGCTTTTTCACTGTAAACCGACATGATGTTTGAAAATTTATTGGCTATCCTTTCGTTAGAACATCTATTGATTAATTCTTGCTCTACTCCATTTAATTCTGGAAACTCAGACAAAACGGTTGCGCCGCCTAAACCGACAATTAAATCAGACACATAACCCAAAGTAGGATTTGCTGAAATACCAGAAAATCCATCGGATCCCCCGCACTCTAAACCAATCACTAACTTATTTAAGAGAGCCGGTTTTCTTTGTGTTTTATTGGCCTCAACAAGACCTATAAACGTCTTTTTTATTGCTTCTGAAATTAATTCCTTTTCAGAAACGCTTTGTTGTTGTTCCAAAACATAGACTGTTTTATCTATCTTTGGTGACATTTTTTTCAAAGCATCTTGTAAAATACTCACCTGTGCATGTTGACACCCTAAACTTAAAATAGTAGCTCCTGCAACATTTGGATTGTTTATATAACCCGCCAATAAATTACAAAGTGTTACCGAGTCCGATGTTGCCCCTCCACAACCTCCATCGTGAGTTAGAAATTTGATTCCGTCCATATTTGGGAACAAAGGGTTTTTATAATTATGGCTATCGCTTAAGATTATATCTTTCGCTAACAACTCTGATGCTGATGCTCCATTATTATAACTATCGACTAAACTTTTCACATCAAATTGAGCATGTTTCTTTTTTGAAAAACCCAATTCATCAACTAGTGCTTGCTTTAGAACTTCTACATTTCTGTTTTGACAAAAAACCAATGGAATAATCAACCAATTATTCTCTGTCCCTACTTTTCCATCTTCCCTATGATAACCATTGAATGTTTTATTTTCAAACTTACGAATATCAGGAGCATCCCATGACATAGTTACTTTAGTTTCCGATACTTGGTATTTTTCTGTATCGTGTTCCAGATTAGAAGTACTTATCAAACCTCCTTTAGAAATTCTCTTTATAGCTCTACCAACCAAAACACCATACATATAGACAGCATCACCTTTTTCTAAATCAACGACACTGAATTTATGTTTTGCGGGAATATTCTCTTGAAGTTGGTAAGAATTTTCTTCAAATACCACCTCTGAAAATTCTTTCAAATCGGTCAATGCTACAAGTACATTGTCCTTGCTATGAATTTGTAAAACCTGCTTAGAATCCTTCATAAAATTTATCTCCTGTTTTATTATGAGACAAAATTAGGATGAAAATGAAGGTAGATGTTATATCAATACAGCACTATATGATACTATTATTGCATCTTATTCGTAGAAGTCATGATAAATTGCAAAATTCCGTGCTTTTTGATCAAATTGTATTGGTTTTTACGTTGTAATTTTTCAAATACTCTGAGGGAGTACAATCCATGACCAATTTAAATTGCCTGTTAAAGTTAGAGATATTGTTAAAACCAGATTCATAGCAAACAGCGGCGATATTAAATCTTTTCTCCATTAACAATTTACAAGCATAGCCAATTCTAATTTCCGTAACATATCTCGAAAAAGTTTTTCTATTCACTCGTTTGAAATATCTACTAAAAGCGGACACATTCATATGAGCAATAGTAGCAGCATCTTCTAAATTGATTTCTTTATTGAAATTTTTAAAAATATAGGCTTGTACATTGTCTTGCACCTCACTTTTTGTTGCCTTAAAAGAATTTATAAAACCATCACTGGCTAATTTTTTAATCTCTTTATGTTTGGCCAATTTGTCAAGAATCATTAAAAATGAAATGGTTTTAAGAAAGCCCTTCATCTCCAACATCTCTTGAATTTCATCAATCACATCTGTTCCGACATTTAAAAACTTCAAGCCACATTTAGACCTTTCAAACAATTCTAAAAGATGAATCATTTCTGGTGTTTCAAAAAAGGCTTCTCCTAAATAATTTTGCTTAAAATGAATTGCTATTCCCTTGGCTGCTTCGTCCTTGTCTTGATCAAAATAGTTCTCATCATTCAACCACATATGTGGTAAGTTTTTTCCAATCAACACCACATCTCCTACTTCAAATTTTTCGATGCTATCCCCTACAAAACAGGTTCCCTCACTTTTTAATATGACTACCAATTCTAACTCTGGGTGGTAATGCCAGATTTTTAAAAAATAGGGATATTCATTCACTTTAGTTGTAAATGAACTGTTGCTAATACTACTTCTGTCTAAAAGATGGAGCTTCATATAAAGATACTAATTAAACAATAAAACTGACTCACACCAAAACTAAGCAAAAATAATATCATTTAATATTAAAAAAGTAGCTTCTGTCTTCCTTCTTTAATTAATTTTACTGTTAGGTTGCCAATCGAAACCGAATGAAACTTGATTATTCCATTTTTCACAAACCTCACAAGGACAAATTCTTGACAAAATTATTCTTTACTCACCACTGGCTTATCCACACGAATCCAATCTACCTTAAATGTATGTTTTTCTGTGTCCTTAATATCTTCATCACTAGGAGTTCTTCCTGCACAAGCATTCCAGGTTTGATCTTCTATATTGATGATGATATCCATTTCTTTATTCAAACCCGTTCTTGTTGCGGCTTTTCCATCCGGAGATGTATAATTATGGGGATCAATCCCATCTTTTCCTCCCACTGTATCTAAATTATCACTTACTTTGATCAATTCTCCATTGACATAATATTCTAAATGCGTCGGACTTTTCCAATACACCCCAATTCTCAACCAATTATCTGACCAATATGTTTTTTAAACCACTGTATTCCAAGTACTTTGATCTTTGGGTTGGTAATCTTGAAATGGATTTCGGATAAAAACATGATGACTGATATGCAAGCGTTGAGCGTACCAATCATTTTCCGGTGTTTTATGTCCGTACGCTTCTAGCACATGTATTTATTGAGTATCATCAGGACTCAACATCCAAACATCTGATGCCATATAGGCATTTGTTATTTTTACTCTTGCTTCCACAAAAACAGTATACGCAATTCTTTTAGTAGAAGTGATACAGCCCATTCTAGTTGCTGGCAAATTTGTAGCGACTCCGTTACATGTACCTACTTTAGTTTCCCCTTCCACACGCGTGGCCTTTAATTTCAAAACTCCATCAGAGATTTCTACATTCTCATGCACCCATTTTGTTGGAGACGGACCATCCCATCCATTGTGATAAAAATTTGTCCATTTCCCTTCAATTGTTGCCGCTGAATTAATGGATTGAAAAGTATAGTTAAAATCGTCTGAAACCTATTGCTGCAACTCCCATACATTTTCATCTCCAGGATTCGCTGGGATTTTTATAGAACTCCATTCATTTCTAGAATGCGGTGGATTCATAGAGTCATCGGATTCGACTGGATTTTCAGGTACTATTTCTTTTTCATTGACTAATTCATCATCTTTTTGACTACATGAAAAGCCTATGACACAATAAACAGCAATAAATAAAATGGTTATTTTTTTCATAAGGGTCTAGTTCAGTTTTTAATAAATCTCCGAAAATTGGAAACCTATTTGTTACACCCAAAATTACTTTTGAAGGAAATTAAAAACTTGGAACTCGACTATATTATAACTAAACAAAATTCTATACATGAACTTCATTGCCCTCCAAAAATCACGACATCTACTTGCATATCTTACCCAAAATAAAAAAACAGCTTACTATGACATATAGTAAACTATTTCTTAAAACTTTTAGTTTGATACAATTGCTACCAAACCTTTTTGTAAATACGAAGCATATTTAAACCGTAGATTTTTTTGATATCTTTATTTGAATAACCTCTTTTCCATAATTCATACGTAATCGCAGGTAATATTTTTGACAACTCACCACAACCACTTGCTCCTTTATCCATGGCTTTCATCATATAGCCATCGTCGTCGTAATTACTCGCATTAGCATTGACAAACTTCATTAGTATTTCTAATGTAAACATATCATCCGTTGCAATACCAACGTGATCGACCCCAAATAGTTTGACATAATAATCAATCATATCAGGGATCAAGGTATATTTTTGGGGACTAGTAGATTTTAGGCAAAAATTTTGGTGAGTCTAAATAGAAAAAAAGTGACATCCTTGACTCCTCTAAATTGAGCTCTGAACTCCTTGATTTTAGCATTAAACGACTCTGCTGAAGCGTTTGTACTCCTGTTATTGAAATAGTTTAAGATTGTTGTGTAGTGAATCTGTATGGATCTAGCAATGGTGTTGAAAGATTTGAATTCAGACAATTCTACCTCATTATACCAATGTGCAAGTTTGAGTCTAGCGATATCTTTATTGGTGTTTTTCTCAAAAATATTTTTTAATTTTTGAGACAATTTATAGGCTTTTTCAATTGCTGGATAACGTTCAAACAAAATCTTAGCCCTTACTACCTGAGCAGTTGTCCATCTACTTTTTGATTTAAATAATAAATAGCGACTCCTTGCTAGAAGCTGTCTTTTAGTATCTCCATTAGAAAGTAGTTTAGGTTTGTAGACTTCACCAAGTCTGCGACTTTTTTCAATCGCTTTGTTCTCTTGTTCTATAACTTCCCATCGAAGCCTTACTCTTTGCTCTTGTACTGCCTCTGAGGCTAGTTTTTGAACATGAAATCTATCTGTTACAATCTCAGTTCTAGGGAAACATTTTTTAGCAATTAAATTCATACTACCTGCCATATCAAGAGTTACTTCTCTGACCATATTTCTTCTTTCTATCGAAATTTTAGAAATGACCTTTATTACGTCTTTTGCTTTTGTTCCTTTGATGATTGCTACAATAGCTCCTTTTTTACCTCTGGCTTGCTTATTTGTTAAAATAGTGTAGAGTTCTCCGTTGGAAAGAGAAGTTTCATCTAGACTTAGGTATTTCCCTAAGTTCTTTCCAAACAACAGCCAGTCTGTAGCATGTAGTTTTTGAGACCAAGAACTAAATTCGCTGAGCGTGTTTTTATAATGGAATTGCAACCTTTTACCATCAGTTTTATAATAATGTCCAAATTTACGAGCACTTACAGCATTAGTATCTAATAATACCTTTTAAAAAAGACGCGAATTCCGATGTAATTCGTGTTCCTTTAGCTACTAATTCCCAGTCTCTTTTGATAATTTCACCACTATCTATCAGAGTCCATCTTCGACGTTTAATGTGTAATAATACAGGTTTACCTCTCAGGGGAAAGTCCTCAACTGTTATTTCACGGGTGAAACCTTTAGATTTAATTGGAAAAGATTTGTACTCTTGAGGAATGATATTCTTCTCTTCTAAATAAAAATGAACTCTATCATCTTGTGTCTTATCTCTTACTATTTCAAAATAATCTAAAATTCCTTCAGGTAATAAATATTTGGCTAAATCTATATTCAAAATGGGGCGTTTTTACAATTGCGAAAATAACTTTTTTATCAATTGTCCCCAACTTTATTACTTGACCCCTAATCACCAGATTTCATTTACTATAAAAAAAGCCTCAAACTTTCGTTTGAGGCTTTCTACTTTATTAGAATTTAGATACTTTCAAAAGTATTAATTTCCTTTAGCATAATCTTCTAAGAATTTTGCCAATCCACTATCTGTTAATGGGTGTTTTAACAACCCTTCGATAGCACTTAAAGGACCTGTCATAACATCCGCTCCAATTTTAGCACAATTCATAATATGCATAGTATGTCTTACTGAAGCTGCAAGTATTTCCGTGTTAAAACCGTAGTTATCATAGATTAGACGAATCTCTTCTATCAATCCCATTCCGTCTGTTGAAATATCATCTAAACGTCCAATAAAAGGCGATACATAAGTAGCACCGGCTTTAGCAGCTAATAATGCTTGTCCTGCAGAAAACACCAAAGTAACATTTGTTCTGACCCCTTTAGAAGAAAAATATTTACAAGCCTTTACACCGTCCTTAATCATAGGTAGTTTCACAACAATTTGAGGATTCAAAGCGGCCAATGCTTCTCCTTCTTTCACCATTCCATCAAAATCCGTCGCAATTACTTCTGCAAAGACATCTCCTTCAACGGCATTACATATATCCAAATAATGCTGTAACTGATTCTCCTGCCCAGTAATTCCTTCCTTAGCCATTAGAGATGGATTTGTAGTTACTCCATCCAAAACTCCAAGAGCTTCAGCTTCTTTAATTTGTTCTAAATTAGCTGTATCTATAAAAAATTTCATATTTCAATCTGTATTAATTTATACTGTCATCAAATTTAGTACAAATCAAAATAAAACTTGGTAAGAAAACAAAAATTTAATAATTATTTGGCTCAGTGATATAGAAATCAACTGTACCTTAAAAGAAAATATAAGGCATAAAAAGTGGCAAGCTACCTACATCACACTGCTACAACCTTGTACCCTTGCTGCGTTCCCACCCTGGGGGATTCCAAAGGAGCTAGTTGTGTAGGACTTGCCGCTGCAAAAATACATTCAATTTTCATTTTCTGCAACGTTTTACCAAGAAAAAATGTAGGTTTTTTGCAACTCTCAGATTTAAAGATGATTAAGATAATATTAAATTTTAATCAATCTTCTTACCACTTTAAAAACCCGGAATTCATGAATGGAATCCTTATATTTGCTTTTCAAAATTTAATTCAATTTGAGGTATTTCGTAGAACTTTCATATTTAGGTAAAAACTATCACGGTTGGCAAGTGCAACCTAATGTAATAACCGTACAAGAAAAGATTAATTCTGCATTTTCTCTTATCCTAGGAACTCCCATTCAAGTGATGGGAGCAGGACGAACTGATACAGGAGTACACGCTTCGCAAATGTTTGTCCATCTCGACTCGGATTTGGCTCTTAGCAATGAAACTCACCTGTATAAATTAAACTCTGTACTTCCAGATGATATAGCTATTTATAATATTTATCAAGTAAAGGACGATGCTCACACAAGGTTCAATGCACTCCAACGAAGCTATGAATATAAAATATATCTAGGAAGAGATCCTTTCCAATTGGATACCACATGGCAATTTTTCAAAAGTGAATTGAATGTGGACAACATGAATAAGGCTGCAGCAATTTTAAAAAATCATACCAATTTTAAATGCTTCTCAAAATCCAAAACAGATGTACAAACTTACAATTGTACAATTACCAATGCTGAGTGGGTTTTACAAGATAAGTCGCTTACCTTCCATATAACCGCTGATAGATTTCTTAGAAATATGGTGAGAGCAATTGTTGGAACACTTGTTGCTATTGGTCAAGGAAAAAATACCGTAGAAGACCTCTCAAAAATAATTGAGAGTGAAAACAGATCAAAAGCGGGTACTAGTGCCCCTGCTCAAGGTTTATCTTTAACAAAAATAACGTACCCTGAAGACATCAAACATGGATAAAAACAAAAAAAATAACGTTTTTGATTTTAAGATATTTTATCGTCTTATGGGCTTTGCAAAAAAATATCGAATTCATTTCGTCGTTTCCTGTATTGCTGCCATCTCTTTAGCTCTTATTGCAGCTCTTAGACCCTATTTGATCATTGAAACCGTAGACAGTTATATCAAAGGTAAGGATCCAGAAGGCCTATTAACATTTGCCATGTTCATTCTTATCGTTCTAATTACTGAGGTTCTGTTGCACCTTACATTTATATACATCGCAAACTGGTTAGGGCAGCATATTATCAAAGACATTCGAGTAAAATTATTTGAGCATGTTCTTAAATTTAAAATGTCATATTTCGATAAGTCTTCTGTCGGACAAATGGTTACAAGGGTCGTTTCAGATGTAGAAACCATCGCCCAATTTTTTGGACAAGGTTTGTTTATGATCATTAGTGATCTTCTAAAAATGGTAGTGATAGCCGGTTTTATGCTTTATAAAAATTATCAATTAGCGTTGATTTCTTTTGCCGTACTTCCTGTTATCGTCTATGCGACTAAGGTTTTTCAAGCTGCTATTAAGGTTGCTTTTCAACAAGTTAGAACACAAGTAGCCAATCTAAATGGCTTTGTGCAAGAGCGCGTTACGGGAATGCAAATTGTACAACTTTTCAGTCGAGAAAAAATTGAATATGATAAATTCAAAGAAATAAACGAAGCACACAAAAAAGCGCATGTAAAAACAGTTTGGTACTTTTCAATCTTTTTTCCCATTGCAGAAATTCTTTCATCAGTTGCGGTTGGTTTGTTAGTTTGGTATGGTGGATTAAATCTAGCTCTTGATGGTAGTGTAACTTTAGGTGAAATTATGGGATTTATCATGATGGTAGAAATGCTATACAGACCCTTAAGACAAATTGCCGATAAGTTTACAACACTTCAAATGGGAATGGTTGCAGGTAATCGTGTATTTGAAATCATGGACACTCAAGAATCTGTTTCAAAAGAAGGGAAAATTGAAATCCAAAAATTAGAAGGAAAAATTGAATTTAAAAATGTCCGATTTAGTTATGTAAAAGGGGAAGAAGTTCTAAAAGGAATCTCTATGACTGTAGAGGCTGGTGAGACTGTTGCTATTGTTGGTGCAACTGGAGCTGGAAAATCTACGATTATTAACTTATTAAATAGGTTTTATGAAATTGACTCAGGAGATATTTGCATTGATTCCATAAATATCAATGACTTTAAACTTAAAAGCCTTAGAGATCATGTAGCTATTGTATTGCAAGATGTATTTTTGTTTTCCGACTCAATCCTTAACAATATCACTTTAGAAAATAAAGAAATCTCTTTAGAACAAGTGATCGATGCAGCAAAACAAATTGGTATCAATGATTTCATTGAAAGCTTGCCGAATGGTTATGAATTTAATGTAAAAGAAAGAGGGAGCATGCTGTCCTCTGGTCAACGTCAATTGATTTCATTTCTACGTGCTTATGTAAGTAATCCTTCTGTATTGATTTTAGATGAAGCCACATCTTCCGTAGATTCCTACTCAGAAAAAATGATACAATATGCTACCGATAAAATAACGAAAGACAGAACTTCTATTATCATAGCGCACAGATTGACCACTATTCAAAAGGCAGATAAAATAATTGTAATGGATAAGGGAAATATTGTAGAAATAGGTTCCCATAAAGAATTACTTAAAAATACCGATGGCTATTACAGAAATTTATTTGAAAAACAATTTAGCGATACTAGCGAAGAAGTTATTTCAAATTAATCTAAGTGTAGTTTGATTTTATCTATTAAATCCTCTTTGGATTCAAATAATTCAAACTCTCCATCTTTGATAAGTGAAATTTTTCCTGTTTCCTCTGAAACAGCAATACAGATACAATCTGTTCTTTCCGTTATTCCTATCGCAGCTCTGTGACGCAAACCAAATCTACTTGGAATACTTTTATCTGACAAAGGCAAAACTACTCTTGTAGCCACGACAAAATTTTCATTTATAATAGTAGCACCATCATGCAACGGACTATTTTTATAGAAAATACTTTCTAACAAAGGCACATTAATTTCAGCATTCATATAATCTCCTCTCTCTTTTACAAAATCGAGACTATTATTCCTTTCGATGACTATTAACGCCCCTGTTTTTGATTTAGACATTTTGCTACAAGCAGAAACAATTACATCCACATCTACTTCTGAGCTTATTTCGGTTTTCAAAAATTTAAGCTGATTGATAAAACTTCTTTTTGATCCAATATTAGCAGAACCTAACATCAATAAGAATTTTCTCAGTTCTGGATGAAAAATTATAAGCATTGCAATGGCTCCACCTCCCACCAAAACCTCTAAAATACTACTAAGCATTTCCATTTTTAAGGCTTGTGTAACCTTATAAATAAGAAACACCATGGTAATACCTATAAAAATATTAATCGCAACGGTCCCCTTTAAAAGTTTATATACATAATATAAAAGAACACCGACAAGGGTGATATCCAAAAAATCTAGAAAAGTAAAATCAATAAAATCCAATAAGTAGCTTTTTGTAAAAATACTAATTAATAATGACTCCCATAAGACCTGAGCCTGTCGCAATTTTTATTGCTTCAAATCTTCAGATATTTCACACACTGGAATCGGAATCATTTTATGTTGATTGTTATTGTTCAATTTGGAATAGATAACATACACCTCTTTCTCTCTACCATCTAAATCATCTAAGGAAATTCCATCCTCTTGTTGTTTCATCGCTACTTCCAATTCATCGTAAGAAGCTCCTAATTGATCCTCATCCGATCTACTATCTCCAAACAATCCATCGGTTGGAGCCGCATTTTGAATAACACCTGGAACCTCTAAATAAGCACCTAATGCGAACACTTCAGACTTTACTAAATCCGCAATCGGACTTACATCTACACCTCCATCTCCATATTTGGTATAAAAACCAACACCAAAATCCTCAACTTTATTTCCTGTTCCCGCTACTAAAGATTCATTTATTCCAGCAACATAATATAACGATGTCATTCTTAATCGTGCTCGTGTATTTGCCAAAGTCAAATCTTTTAAAGCATGATCTTCTGTTTTTGACATTGCTTTTTGAAACACCTCAAAGGATTCTGTAAGATCTGTTTTAACACTAGAAACATTATCAAATTTGCTTTTTAGATTTTTTATATGTTCTTCAGCACGTGAAACCTGACTTGGATCTTGATGAATAGGCATTTCCACACAAACCAACGGCAATCCAGTTTTGGCACATAACGTAGAGGTTACAGCTGAATCAATTCCTCCAGAAACTCCAACAACAAAACCTTTGACACCAGCGTTGTTAGCATAACCCTTTAACCAATTTATAATATGATTTGCAACATTTTCAGAATTCATAGTATCTCTATTTTTAGTATTTTTGATAGCACAAAAGTAAACAATATTATAGAGATAAAACCCTGATATTTGGCCGTTTTGCTTCTCTTTTAACTCTTTATATCAAATTCCATGTTAAAATCAATTCTTTTTACACTAGTGATAATCGTATCACTGTTTGGTTGTCAAAAAAATAATAACCTCGAAAATGAAATCTCTAAAACAAAAATTTCATTTCAATTCATTGAATTTCATAAGGAATTTTTCAACGCTTCACCTTCTAGCCTGCTGGATTTAAAAAGTAATTACCCCTATCTATTTCCTTCTTCCATTCCAGATAGTATATGGTTGCAAAAAATCAAAAAGTCCGATGAACAACTACTATATCAATTTGTGGATAGCATATTTCCTAATCTTATAGAAGAGAAAAAAGAAATTACCGATTTATACAAACACGTAAAATATTATAAGCCAAGTTTTAAAGCTCCTAAAACAATTACTCTAATCAACAACATCGATTATGAGAATTCTATTATATATGCTGATAGTTTAGCTTTTATTTCCCTTGATATTTATTTAGGACAAACTTGCGAAGTTTACAACTCATTCCCTTCTTATCTTTCAAGAAACTTCACTAAAGAAAGAATTACGGTGGACTTAGCGGATAAAATTATTGACCAACAATTCAACATTTCTAGAAACCGAAGTTTTTTAGAATCTATGGTCTATTTTGGAAAAAGACTTTATTTGAAAAGCATTTTATTGCCAAAAAAGGAGTTTTATCTAATTCAAGGGGTTTCCAAAGACAAACAAAAATGGGCAGATGAAAATGAATCTCAAGTTTGGAAATATTTTATATCAAACGAGCTACTTTTCAGCACAGACAAAAGCCTAAACAAAAGATTTATTGACAAAGCTCCTTTTTCAAAATTCTATTTTGAATCAGATAAAGAAACTCCAGGTAGTATTGGAACCTTTATCGGTTATAAAATAGTCTTAAGTTTTATGCAGAATAATGATGTCCATTTGAATGACTTGCTAACCTTAGATGCGCAAACAATACTTTCTAAATCAAAATACAAACCATTAAAATAAAAAACTACAGCTAATAACCATCTTGCTAAACTTGTTCTTAGTTATTATATAACTAATGCTATTTAGCTTATTTTTAAAATAAAAATATTACTAGTATTCATTTTAACAGACTATTAAAGAATCAAAATTAGCATTTTTAGCTACGATCTACTTTGAATAACTCCCTACAAAAACCCTCAAACTAAAAAAGCCCTATCTAATTAGACAGGGCTTATATTTATTTTCTTCTATAAGTAAAAATTATTTCACATCAATTTCCACTCTATTATTCTTATAATTTTCTTCCTTAATGTCGGTATCATATTTAGGTTCCGTACCTCCTAAACCAACTACATCCAATCTAGAGCTATCTATACCTCTCACTTTTGTCAAGTGTTTCTTTATAGCGAAACTTCTTCTTTTAGAAAGATCTAAATTGTACTTTAAATTCGGTTTATTATTGGTATGAACTTCTATTCTAACTTCTGCATCAGGATAATCATTTAAAATCGTTCCGATCTTATCCAAGATACTAATATTGTGTTGCTTCAAAACATGTCCTTCCGAACGTGAGAAATGCATCTGGCTAGCTAACAACTTCAACTCACTCTCTACACTTCCTAACATTACCAGGTTCCTTGGAACTTCCTGAACTCCATCTGCATCTTTCAAGGCTCTGGTTGTTAAAGCACTTCCTGCTGCTGATGAGTTACTGTTAGATTCTTCATTATCCTCTGGACAACCATTATTCTCCTTAGGTCCTTGCAACAATGGACAATTGTCTTCATAATCTTTAATTCCATCTTTATCTGAATCTATGGCGACTCCATTTCCATAAACTTCTGCATTTACTGGTGTATTTTTTTCTTGGTCTAATTCATCTTGAACACCATCTTTATCTGTATCAACTAATTCAAAAGGCTCAATTTCATCATCTTGAACCCATATTGCATACTTCTTCTTCTTACCAAATTTATAAACAACGCCTATATTTCCAGTAAAAAAGGATTCGTAAGTTTGTTTTTGTGAAATTGCAGCATCCAAATGATCTTCATTATTTAAATTCAAGACTCCTCTTCCCTCAATATCAAATTTTTCGTTCAATCGATATTTCACAGAAATTCCGGCGTTTAAATATAACGAACTTGTTGAAGAACCAGTACTATAATCTGCGTCTCTAATTGTACCGTCATTCTCTACATTATCCGGATGATATATATCTTGATCATTATTTGGATCATAAGTTTCATTAGCTCTATTGAAATCTTTTATGATTAACCTCGGACTATATATCTGAGAACCTAATCCTAGATATCCTGCCCAATTCCATTTTTCACTATTACGTTTCCATAAATTATCTAAATCGATAATAAGACTAGTTTCAAAACCAAAACTAGTACCTTCAACTTTCAATAATCTGTCACTATATGGTTCAGCATACAAAATTCTATAATATGCACTTTCTGAAGATCCTCCAGAATTTTGTATCGTTTGAACTTCTCCTCCTAATTGGGATACATTAACTTTTGCTTCTACTCCCAATATCGGATTAAACATCTTGTCAACATATAAGTAGCCACCAAGGTTAAAATAACTATCTCCTCTTTTAGTGTCAAAAGACCTTAAATCACCATGTAAAATCAACGTACTAAAACCTGCACCAATGGCCCAAGTATTGTATTCCTCTTTAAATTTGTTGCTTTTTTCAGCTTGACTAAAAGTTATGGTAGTTGTAAGAAGCATAACTGCTCCTAAAACTTTTTTAAAAAAGTCAGACATTCTCTATATTAGGTTAATTAATTATTGATACTAATAAAGCATCACAACAAAAATAGAATTATTATTGAAAGAAACTCACTAAAATGTTTATTTTTTAAGTACACTTACAAAATACATCTTAAATATTAACATACATTTATAACGATGAGTATCTTTGTTTATTGTTTTGATAAAATAGTATCTCAATTATTTTAGCTATTTCATTTAGTTTTTTTTAACTGCACGACAAACCGTAAACCTAAAGCACAAAAAAAACCTCAATCATATACATGATTGAGGTTTCAAAAAAAGGCGGTGACATACTCTCCCACCGGTTAGGCAGTACCATCTGCGCTGATAGGTTTAACTTCTCTGTTCGGAATGGGAAGAGGTGAGCCCTATCGCAATAACCA
>Ga0209223_10002542_pt1 | contig 18196 bp, 14 predicted proteins | sample COG_06_FD_184750 | JGI IMG/M metagenome (GOLD analysis project Ga0209223, IMG submission 184750) | Pelagic Microbial community sample from North Sea - COGITO 998_met_06 (SPAdes) (version 2) | ecosystem: Environmental > Aquatic > Marine > Neritic zone/Coastal water | place: Helgoland, sampling...
ATATTAGCTTTACTTAATATTTCTGTTTCGTCAGTAGAAATTTCAACACCTAACTCTTTGTAGTCATTATCCTTAAAGCCTAGATGTTCACCATATTTTTCAACTAATGTAATTTGAAAACCAAGAGCTATGTATTTTTTTGCAATCTCAGGAGTGATAGCAATTCTTTTCTCTACTAATTGATTTTCTAAAATTGAAACAATTCTCATAAGAGAACTCTACAGCAAGAATATTGCCATTAAAACTAAAACACCTATAACAGCGACAGTTCCCCACAACACAAATTTTGTGAAATTATTCCAAGTATTCTTATGGTCTTGATTGTCCATAAAAATTACTTTTGTCTTGCTTTAAATTTTGGGTTTGTTTTATTAATTATGTAAACTCTTCCTCTTCTTCTAACAAGTTTAGAATTGAGGTCTCTTTTTTTTAATGATTTTAATGAGCTTTTAATTTTCATAATATTTTTTATTGCCTGGCAATGTCCTACTCTTCCGTGTCTTAAGACAAAGTACCATTGGCGCTGAAGGGCTTGACTTCCGAGTTCGGAATGGGATCGGGTATTGCCCCTTCGCAATAATCACCAGGCAAGGTTTTATAGTATAAGGTATTCCAATTGTAAATAAATTATTTTGATAAACTTAATTTTTTATTTAATAAACCTATATTTTATCAAGACATATAACGCTCTAAAACCATCAATAATTCCTATTTTCTTCCCTTCATCCATGGTTCGGCCGTTATAAGAAATTTGAACTTCAATAATTTCTAATTTTAACCTTGAAATTTTAGATGTAACTTCAGGACAAAAAGCAAAATCATCCTCACATAGTTTTAAGCTTTTAAATACAGTAGAATCAAACATTTTATAACATGTGTGAGCATCTGATAAGTTTTGATTATTAATAATATTTGAAAATATTGTAAGCATATGATTAAAAAAAATTCTACTTAATGAAATAAAATTTTTTGAAAAATATCTATTATTTTTAATTACTCTTGAGCCATAAACTACTTTAGTATTATGTGCATTAATTGGTTCAATTAATTTTACATAGTCTTTTGGATCATATTCTAAATCTGCATCTTGAATTATCACAATATCTCCATTAATAAACTTTTGTGCACTTCTGATTGCAGCACCTTTTCCTTTATTTTTTTTATGATAGATAATTTTATCAATATCTTTAAATAATTTATTTTTTAAAAACTCTCTGGTGCCATCTGTAGAGTAGTCATCAACGACTATAATCTCAATATCTTTTATTTCTTGATTTCTAACTTCTTTTATAATTTGTTTAATTGTGTGCACTTCATTAAATACTGGGATTATTACTGAAAGTTTCATATAGTAAATTTTATTCTTACTACATGATATATGATTACACTTTTATTTAATATAATTTTAACTAATTCCATAATATTTTCTTTCGGTTCGTTACTTTCAATAATTTTTTTTAATAAAAAAGCTTCAAAAGAAAATATATCTGAATTGCCAATATTTGGTGTAATTTTTTTAAGTTTCATAACATTAATTATAAATTTTTTTTTTCCTATCAATAAATTAGTTGGAACCTTAATACTAATTTCTGGGTTATTATTTTTTATCAAGGTAATAATTAACAATTTTTATAATAACAAAAAGATACTTAAAAATATATTTATTTCATCTGCTATTAGTTTTTTAATATTATTATATTCAAATATTTATAGACCTGACGCAGGATTATACCACTTACCATTTATAAGTATAATTAATGAAAATAAAATTATAATCGGTCTTGCAAACATTCACTTTAGATTTGCTATAACATCAATTGTACAATATCTATCTGCAAGTCAAAATAACTATATTTATAATTTAGAAGCAATTTCTATTCCATTGGCATCGATTTTTTCTTTCTCAATAATATTTTTTGTAAGAGAGATATTTAAAAATATTAAAAAAAAAAGAAATATAAACTCGATCTTAATATTTTTAATAAGTATTTTTTGTTTATTAGGCTTTGGTCGATTCAGCAATTATGGCAATGATGCAATTTCTCATCTTTATTTTTTTACTTTAATCATATTTATCACTAATAATTATTACAGCTTAAAATTTGATAATATTAAATTAAACAAGATATCACTAATTTCAATTTTTTTATTTACAACAAAGGCATTCATGTTTTTAGTAATATTGATACCTTTTTGGTTTTTTTTATTTTTAAAAAATAAAAAAGAATTATTTAAAAATAAATTTTTTTATTTGAATTGTATTTTTTTATTAACATGGATGTTAAAATCTATCATAATAAGTGGCTGCATTATCTATCCAATTGACAAAACATGTTTCAAAAATTTGAAAATATATGATGACAAAAAAATTGTAATAGAGGCTAAGTCAGGAGAAGCTTGGGCCAAAGGATGGAGCGATCAAAAAGATATTATATTAAATTTTGATGATTATAATCAAAACTTTAATTGGATGAATACATGGAAAAAAGTACATCTAAAAAAAGTTGTTGAAAAATTATTACCCTTTATGATTTTTTTGATAATTTTTTTTATTGTTTTAATCATTCAAGATAAATCACATTATGATAAATTACCTAATGAAATCAACTTTATTTTTTTTACATCTATTTTTTTAACACTAGTTTGGTTTTTGAAATTTCCACTTTACAGATATGGTGTGGCATTTATTGCTACAACACTTATAGTTATTTTTATTTACTTAATTTATTTCTTCCAATTAACTCCAAAAGCAAATAATTTGATAAAAAATTTTAAAGTCTTTATTTGTATTTGTGTGATCGCTTTTGTAACAAAAAATTTTTTAAGAATTAATAAAAATTTATTTGAATTTGGTAATAATATGTGGCCCAATATTTATTCAGTAAAAGATGATTATAAATTAATAAAAGGTGATAATAAAGAGGATTTATATTACTTTAGTTTTGGGGAACTTTGCATGTACAGTAAGTCTCCATGCTCACACTACGATATAAAAAATCTTAATAGAGAATTATTTTTTTCATATAATTTGTATTGGATAGATTAGAAAATTTTATTAGACCAGGTTTTTGGTGTTAATTCATTATTTATCTCAATATCGTAAATGTATGCAAAATCTTTAACTCCATTTTTTTTTACATATTCAACCATTTTAAGCAAAGAGCTGTCCACATCAAACTCAGTTACATAACCAAGTTTAGTTCTTGCTTTCTCAGCTGAACAATTTGAATATTTAACCTCTCTTGGTCTATCTGGGTAATAGATCGGTTCCTTATTAAACTTTATAATATTTGATATTTTCTTATATAATTCATTAATTGTTATACAGTTTTCATCTGGTCCAATATTAAAAACTTCAGAAACTATATTCTTATCAGTTGCAAGTTTATCAATACAATAAATACAATCCTCAACATCAGAAAAAGATCTTGTTTGTTCCCCATCTCCATAAATAATCGGTTGTCTATTTTGCAACATTAAATTTATCATTATAGCCGCTACATTTCTAAATGGATCATCATATTTTTGTTTTGGGCCTAAAATATTGTGAGGAATTGCAATATTATATTCAAATCCGAATGTTTCTGACATATTTACTAGAACTTTTTCAGCTGCCAATTTAGCAATTCCATATGGATCCTGTGGATTTGGTATATCAGATTCTAAAAAGGGTTGTTTTATATGACCATATCTTGCCATTGAAGAGCAATAAACAACTCTTTTAACTTTTTGTGCGACAGCTGCGGTAAAGACACTTACAGAAGCAGAAAAAATATTTTTTGTAATTAAGTATGGAGAAAAAACTGACAAACCTTCGTGCGCATAGGCTGCTGCATGAACAATTACATCAACATCTTTGTAGTATTTATTGTTTAATTCTAAATTTTCACAATCATATTTATAAAAATTAACTCTAGGGTCTAAATTTGCTATATCGCCACCCATTAAAGTATCATTTCCACTTACTTTAAAACCTTTTTTAAGATAAAAATCAGCTAAATTAGAACCTAAAAATCCACTAATACCTGTTATAAATATATGCATTATTCAATTCTTTATAATCTTTTACTATTAAAATCCACGAAAATTATTCTCTAATCTTTTAAATATAAGTTTTTTCAATTATATTTTTATTTTAGTAAAAACAAGTGAAAATTTAGTAAATTTTTCATTTAAAAGTATATTGAAGTAAATAAGTTGAGCTATTATTATAAATCTTGTTATTATCATTGAACGTGGCATTGCAAAAGATATAAGTTGTTAATTAATATAGAATTTTTCAAAATAAAATGATCAAGTTATTAAAAAAAAATGATTTAATTTTTTTTATTTTAAAATCATTTCAATCACTTTTTAAAAAAATAATTAACAAAATTATAATTTATTCAGGCTTAGATGAACGTATATCAAAAATAGAAACATCTTTAGTTTATAAACTACAACCACAAACTTTTCCTTGGCAAACACTATGTTTAAATGGGCAGGAAAATAGAAAAAAAATTATAACTGAAATTTTAACAAAGATAAAATTTGATTTGATTGTAGAAACTGGAACAGAATATGGCTTTAGTACTAAATATTTTAGCCAATTTAGTAATAAAATAATATCAATAGAGAAATCAAAACCAATTTTTTTCATGGCTAAAAATAATCTAATTGGAGAAAAAAATATTAAACTTATTTTGAATGACAGTAAAAATTTAAATCTAATTTTAAATAACGAAGATATTAACTCTGAATCAGAATCCACAGTATTTTTTTATTTAGATGCTCATGCAGAGGATGATTATCCCTTAATAGAAGAAATATCATTGATATTAAATAAATTTAAAAATTTTATTCTTGTAATTGATGATTTTGAAATTCCTGGTGATGATGGCTATGGATATGACTCATATAGAGGAAGAAAATTAAATATCAAATTTATTAAAAAATTATTATCTAAAAAGGAATATATTTTTTTTCCCAATGTACACTCCTCCAATGAAACTGGAAGGTTAAGGGGATATGTTTTGATAACAAACAATGAAGATTTTAAACAAACATTGAATACCATAAAGGAAATCTCAATTTTTGATTTATGATTTGTGATTTTTTATAAGAGTTGTAAATTGCTTCTGCACTTTTTTTATTTCAGAATTTCTGAATAAAAAGAAATAACCATTAAATTTTATTAGTATTTTATAAATATAAACAAATAAGCATAAAAAACTATAATGATTTTTTAGTATAAAAAAATCTTCTTTAATTTTTTTTGCATAATTTGATAATGAAAAACTTAATCCTCCAGATTCCATATATATTAGATAATCATCTATTTTATAAAAATTATATTTATTTTTACAAAGCTTAATTAAAAGATCCAAGTCAGAAGATATTTTAAATTTTTGACTATAAAAATTTAAATCTTTAATAATCTTTTGTTTTATAAATAGTGATGTATGTGCAATTTTAAATGGATTTAAATAGTTTTTTTTCAATGACTTAAATTTCCACAATCTATTAATTTTGTTAAATTTAAAATATGCTACATTCCCAAAAACAAAATCTAAACCTAAACCATCTAAATTTTCAAAAACTAGACTCAAAGTATCTTTAGATGAATAAATATCACCCGAATGTAATAAACCAATGTACTTTCCATTAGCTTTTTTAATTGCGTTATTTATAGCTTCATACATACCGTCATCATGCTCTCTAAAATAAATTGATTTTTTATTAATTTTTTTTTTTATGATCTCAGATGTTCCATCGGTTGAATTCCCATCAATTATAACATGCTCATAATTTATAAATGACTGTGAATTAATGCTCTCAAGAGTTTTTATAATGCCTTCTGCATTATTTTTAACGACGGTAATTATTGTGATATCAATCACTTCATTTTTGGAGGTTAACATAGTAATTGTATGTTTTTAATATTCCATTTTTTAGTGAAATTTTACTTTTCCAACCTAGGTCTTTAGCTAATGAGACATCCAAAACTTTTCTTGGTGTTCCATCAATTTTTCTGTTATCAAAGATGATTTTACAATTAACATTCAATACATTTAAAGCAATTTTAGCAATTTCTTTTATAGTATAATCTTTACCTGTTCCAATATTTATTAGACTTGAATTAGTTTTCTTATTCATAAAATAAATGCAAGCATCAGATAAATCCTCAACAAATAAAAATTCTCTTTTAACTTTTCCAGAGCCCCATAAATTTAGATTTTTTTTTTTACCAAGTTTAATATCGTGAATTTTTCTAATTAACGCTGGTAAAAAATGAGAATTCTGTTCATGATAATTGTCACCAGGTCCAAAAATATTGCAAGGCATAATACATTTAAATTCAGTCTTATACTGATCATTATAAGCTTCACAAAGTTTTATGCCTGCTATTTTTGCTATAGCATATGGTTCATTAGTTTTTTCTAAAAAGCCACTAAGTAAATAATCTTCTTTTATAGGTTGTTTGGCATATTTTGGGTAAATGCAACTTGATCCTAAAAATATTATTTTTTTAACTCCAGCTAAATATGAACCATGAATCAAGTTATTTTGAATCGATAAATTATCATAAATAAACTCACCTCTAAAAACATTATTAGCATAAATTCCACCCACTTTTGCAGCAGCAATAAAAACGAATTTAGGTTTGTTTTTTTTTAAATAATTTATAGTTTCTTTTTGATTTCTTAAATCAATTTTTTTTTTATCAATAGTAATAATATTTTTGTAACCACGAGTCTTCAAATTTTTAATTAAAGAAGATCCAACTAAACCTTTGTGACCAGCAACAAAAATTTTATGATGTTTTTTTATAGTCATTCTGAATAAGTTAAAATCTAATTATTTTTATTTTCTAATTCATAATCAATCATTTCATCTATTAATTGATTTAAGGAAGTTTTAGGAAACCATTTCAATTTTTTTTTAGCTTTTGAGGCATCACCCAGAAGTGAATCAACCTCTGATGGTCTGAAATATTTTTTTGAGCATTCAATTATGATATTATTTTTTTTATCTAATGCTTTTTCATTAATACCTTTTCCTTTCCATTTTACTTCAATATCCAATTTTTTTAATACAATATTTAAGAAGTGTTTTATTGAATACTGTTTACCGGTAGCAATTACAAAATCATCAGGCTGTTTTTGTTGTAGCATTAACCACATTGCCTCAACATAATCACGAGCATGACCCCAATCTCTTTTGGCATATAAATTACCTAGAACTAATTTTTTTTGAACTCCTTTTTTGATTTTAACTAATCCTTTTATTATTTTTTTTGTTACAAAAGTCTCACCCCTCAATGGACTTTCATGGTTAAATAAAATTCCATTACAAGCAAACATATTGTAAGCCTCCCTATAATTTTTAACAATCCAGAATGCATATAATTTAGCAACACCATAAGGGCTTCTGGGATAAAATGGAGTTTTTTCGTTTTGTATAGAATTTTGTACTTTTCCAAATAATTCTGAGGTACTTGCTTGATATATCTTAATTTTTTTTTTTAAGTTAAGTGTTTTTACTGACTCCAGAATTCTTAAAATACCTAGAGCATCTGAATTTGCTGTATACTCTGGTTGTTCGAATGATACAGCAACATGAGATTGAGCAGCAAGGTTATATATTTCATCGGGATTTGTCTTTTTAATTATAGCCTGAATAGAAAGAGCATCGTTTAAATCGCCATGATGAAGAAAAAAATTAGGTCTTCTTAAATTTTTTTGTTGTTCGAATATATGATCGATACGTTGAGTGTTAATTAATGAAGTTCTTCTTTTAACACCATGGATTATGTAATTTTTCTTTAATAAAAATTCTAAAAGATAAGCACCATCTTGTCCTGTAATACCAGTAATTAAAGCAATTTTTTTTTTCATAATTTAAGTATTATAGTACTATATTAAATTGTTAATTTAAAATACTTATACAGGCAATTTTAAAATTTTATATAAATGATCAATAAGTTTTTAACAAGTTTATTCTATTTATCTTATCAATCATTAACGATTGCAAACTTTTTTTTTAATATTTATATACTTTTTGTATTGTCTTTTTTTGGTAATACTGAATTAACTGCTGATTGTTTTATTCTCATCTCCATAATAACACTTTTAACACATGGATTTTCTTTTAATTCAAGGAATATACTAATTGCAAATAAAAAAATTGTATCTTTTAACCAAATTTTAAAATTTAGAATAACAGTTGGAATTCTAAGCTTTATTGCGACTTTATTAATTATTAAGAATTTTTTTAATGAAAATAATTTCTTCTTATATGTTTCAATTGTTCTAGTTACAATTTTCGCATGGATAATAGAAATTATTTTAGCAAAAAAAGAAATTGAAAAGAAATTTGATATATTTTATTTTTTTACATTATTCCTATCTATTTTATTAACACCTTTTATAATTAAATTTACTTTAAATAATTTTATTTATTTTATTATAATCTACTGTTTAACTAGTTATTTGATTTTTTTTAATTATTTTAGAATTAACTTTAAAGAAATCAAAAAAAATTTTGTAGATAGTTTAAAAAAATTCAAGTTAGGTTTAAGCTCGTCTTTTTTAAAATATTTTTCTAATATTGTGTGGAGATATTCAGCAGTTTTACTAATTGGTGATCAAAAATCAGGAATTCTATTTCTAGGGTTTTCATTTGGATCATTTATGGGAACATTATTTGATATTAGTTATGGTGCATCTTTAGTTAATAAAATAAAAAAAATAAACATAAATAAATTTATCTTATATATTTTTTTATATATTTTATTTCTAACAATTATTATTTATATGTTTAAAAATTTTTCAAATCTCAGCGATTATGATAAGTTTTTTTTTGAAAAGGTAGCTAAAATTTCTATTTTAGGTGGTCTTCTAATGTTATTTACACTGACCATAAGACAAAGTTTGTTTAAGATCAAAAAATTTCATAGTAAATGTTATAAAATTGATCTTCTGGGATATATTTTTATAATGATATTAATACCGATAATATACTTTATAAATGCAAATTATTTAATTTTTGCATTTTTAATAAGTTCAGTATTTACTTTTATTGTTTATGTAACCAGCTATAAAATCTTAATTAAATAATTCTATATTACTCTTGTACCATTTAATTATATATGGAAGATCATCAATCAATTTTCTCTTTGGTTTCCAACCAATTTGAGAAATTTTATCTATATTTATCGAATATCTTTTATCATTAAATAATCTATCTTTAACGAAACGTATGTTTTTTTTAGGATCCTTTCCCATTAAATTACATATTAATTTTGCTACTTGTATATTTTTGAATTCTTTTTTATTTCCTATGTTAAATATTCCGTTTTTATTTTTTTGTAACAATTTTATAATTCCTTCAGCAAAATCTAATGCAGATAAAAAACACCTTGAATGCAAACCATTTCCATTAATCAGAATTTTTTTATTTTTAATCAATTTAGTAATACAAGATGGGATAAGTTTTTCTGGATTTTGTCTAATTCCATAAATATTATTTCCTCTCACTGTTAATATTTTTTTTGGATTATAATATCTATACGAATTAATAATTATTTCGGCTGCTGCTTTTGAAGCTGAGTAAGGGTTTGTAGGATTGAGATTATCATACTCTAAATTAACTCCTTTTATATTTTGCCCATAAACTTCATCTGTAGAAACGTGTACAATTTTTTTTATTTTATTTTCAATACAACAATTTAGAAATGTGTGTGCTCCAAGTGTATTTGTCTTTGTAAACAATAAAGATTGATTAAAAGAATTATCAACATGACTTTCTGCAGCTAAGTTAATAGCTATATCAAATGATTGAAATTTTTTTTTATATCTATAAATATTTAAAATATCATCTTTAATTAATTCAACATTTTTTTTTTTAATTAAATCTTTAATATAAAATAAATTACCGGCATAAGTTAATTTATCAACTATGATTAATTTAGAAATATTAAACTTTTTATAAATCACATCACAAACATGTGAGCCAATAAATCCTGCACCTCCTGAAACAATTATTTTATACATTTCTTAAATTACGACCTATATTAATAAATTCATTATTTAATTTTTTTTTGCTTATTTTGAATTTTATATATTTATTTAATTTTTGTGAAGATAAAACAAAACTATCAGTTATTAAACTTTTATTTTTAACTATACTGCCCTTTTCATAACCTTTAATTATATATTTTGCTATTTGATCAGTAGAAGTTGGAATACCTGAGGATAAATTAAATGTGCCAATAATTTTTTTTTTAATTAAAAGGTCAAAAATTTTATGAAAGCTATTTTGATCAATAAAATCTTTAATAGTTTTATCTTTGGGAATTTCAATTATATTTTTATACCTTAAGTCACGAAGCATCTTATTAATGAATGTTTTAGAATTTGATTTCTGTCTTAAATCAAGATTTAATAAATTTGTTAATCTTAAAATTATGAAATTTTTCATTTTCATTTTTTGTTTAAGCAATATCTCTACTTTACGCCTATATTTTCCATATTTAGAATTTGGATTACATTTTAAAGTTTCTTTTTTAATTAATTTTTTTCCACCATAAACTTTTGCAGTACTTAACATAATATAATAAAATGAATTATTAGTTTTACTAATTTTATTAATAATTTTAATGTCTCTATCTAGAATAGGGTCATGTTTAGAGTTTTTTTTAGAAGAACAATTTATGATAATAAATTTTTTTTTAGTAATTTTTATATCTTTGTAATCAATTAAACTTACTTTTTTTTTTTTATTTTTAAAAAAATTAAAAAGATTTTTGGCTATTAAACTTCTTTTTCCAACTATGTATATTCTTTCCATTTAATTTTAATAAAATAAATTTACTTTACACAATTAGGTAATTTTTCATAATTTAGATAATATATGTAACCATTATAGGTATTTTTTTTAGCAAAAGGATTTCTAAATGCTGTATTTCCCACATTGTTTTCCATTAAATACAAACCCTCTAAACAATTTTCAAAAACTGACAATCTAGGATGTGTGCCAAATGTAGCATAATATTTAATTTTTTTTTCTTTTATGATGTTAATATAAAAGTCTAAATTTTCTTCACTTGTAAAATTCAAAAATATACCAGATGTATAATTTCCGCTATGTGAAATTGATCTAGTAAAAACTAAAGCATCTTCAGATTTTAATTTATCATTTAACCATTTAATAGCTGAGTAATCATAAGCGTATTTGTTTTTAACGTTAATATATGACGATGGTGATAACGATCCTCTAAAAAAATTTATAGATGAATAAATCAAAATAATAAAGATTAAAAAGAATTGAATATAAAAAAATAAATTTAAAAAATTAAGATGGATATTTCTTTTTATAAACTTAAAACAAAAAGCTAACCATAATAAACAGTCAAAAAAATATCTTGCACTTGGCGAAGAATATGAATTAGCAACTAAAGTAAAAATAATAATTATTAATAATATTTGATATGCTTCTTTTTCTTTTTTACAAAAAATTATAAACATAAAAATTAAAGATGAAAATCCTAACGTTTCTGTAATTCTCGATAAGGAATTTGTTATTAACAGAAAATATGGAAAATTTAATCCAAATCCTTGAGGGGCTTTAATATGCTCAAAAAAATTATTATATCCTGATAAATGAATTGGCAGTGGGTTTAAAAAATATGAAAGTATGTTTCCACCATATTGGTCCCATTTCCAATAAATGTATGGTAAATAAATAATTATAAAAACTAAAATTGATATCGTTAAAAGTTGAAATAAATTTTTTAAGTTTACAAATCTAAGAAATGCTAAACACCAAATCAAGAATCCACTTAATTGAAATGAAAATTTTCCAGTCATAGCTACAAATATTAAAATATTTATTAATGTAAAAATTTTTAATAAATTTTTATTAAAATTATTTTCAAAACATAAAGCAATTGCAATTAATAAACATGCTGAAAAAAATAATTGAGGTTTTGCAGAATTAACTAAAAATAATAAAACTGGGCAAGTGATAACTATTAACGATAAAAAATATTTATTTTTAAAAATTAAATTGATTTCAGATATTTTGATCAAAATTCCACAGATACTTAATAAACCAGAAAATTGTATTAGACTAGAATATTGTTCAGAACCTAGAAGCAATCCATAACCAATTAAAATTTCACCTCTACCAGATTGAGCTAAAGTAAACCATTCTTTATTCAAAAAAAATTTATCATATTTTAAAATATTTAATGCTGCACCAAAATGATAATCTAAAGAATCTGCATCAGTAATAGGTGAACTAGAAAGTAAAAAAAAAAGTAAAATGAGAAATGAAAATAAATAAAAATGAAAATTTTTATTTTCTAAAAAATTTAAATTTATTATTTTTTTTTTTTTAAAAAAAAAGAAAATATAATGTATACAGCAAACTATATTTATAAAATAAAAAACAATATAAAAAAATTTTGCATTATCAAAAAAAATAATAAAAATGAATAGAACAATCATTAATGTCAGTTGTCCAAATAAAATTTTTTGAAAAAATAAATTTGAAATTTTATTTAATAAAACATTAATTTTTTGAATAGATAAAATATAGTGTCCAAGCACATAATTACTAAACAATATTAAATATGCGACTATTAAAGAAAAAGGTGCTTCATATGTATACAAATCCATTTTTTTAATACTCTTTTATTTTTTTAGTCTTAATAATATTTGAAAATACGAAGAGGATAATAATAGAAGCACAGACTAAAAAACCACCATTGTAATATCCTGCACCTCTAATTAATTGGGTTATAATGAGTGATATAACAAAAACAAAAGCTTGAAAATTGCCATCATACTTAAAAAAGTAATAAAAAAAACAAAATACAAAAATCAAAGTAAAAACTCCAAATTCTCCCAAAATTTTTATTAAATTACTTGAGGCATCTTTACTATTTAAATTTGTTGCCTCAATATAAGTTGCGGTAATTAAATTTTTATATTTTTTATGCAAAATCTCGTAATTATTTAATCCGATGCCAAAAAAATTATTTTCATTAAGTGATTCCTTTACAACTACCAAGTTACTTTTAAATACTTGAGTAGATAGATTAACTCTTAAAAAACTTTCCTCTTCATTTTTTTTTAAATCTAATTTACTCTCTTGAAAATTTTTAATCGAATAAAATGTTTGAAAAACTTTTTTATTACAGGTTTTATCTAAAACTATAAATGAAATAGATACTATTGCTGCAAAAACAAAAACCAATATTTTATTGTAATTTTTAATTATCAATAATTTAACAACTATTAAGAGAGAAGATAAGAATATTCCTAATAAGTATGTTGTAGAATATGATATTAAGGAAACTATAATTAGTACGATAAATAACAAATTTGAATAATAATTATTAGAAAATTTTTTGCTTAATTTAAATAAAATAAATGGCACTGTTATCATTGCAAAATGAGAATTTTCTACAAAAAAAAAGCCAGCCTCAGAAAACAAACCGTTATCACAGCTAAGTAAAAGATTTTTTAAATACAGATTACCATCTTTAATAATTTTACTTGGAAGTTTAAAACCAATAATAACTAAATCTATAAAGAAAATTAAAATAAACAATTTGTAAATAATATTTAGTTTTTTAATAATCAAATCTTTATAAACTAGAGAAATTAGTAGAATAATTGAGAATGCAGAAAATAATCTAAAATTAAATTTAGATTCTATATTATCATTAAATATTGAGCTAAAAAAAATATGTAAAATTATGAGTAATAAAAAAATTATATAATTTAATAAAATAAAATTTTTTTTTTTTATATATATTTCATAAACAGCAATAAAAAAAGTTGGGATTATCAATAACTTAAAATCCACATTTCCTGTGTTCCAAATAAAAAATAATGAAGAAAATGTGAACAAAATAAATTTTTCTTTTAATGATAAATAATTTTTTTTGCTATTTTCAAAAAAATCTAACATTTATTGAATTCTAGAAATTATAAAATTTTCAATTACTAGAAAATCGATCTTACTTTTCAAAAAAATTTGAATACTATCTTCGCAAGTATTAGAAATTGGTTCATCTATATTAAGCGACGTATTTAGTAGCATAGGAACACCTGTTAATTTATAAAAATGATTAATCAGATTATAATAATTAATATTATTTTTTTTTGATACAATTTGAATTCTTGCTGTTTTGTCTATGTTAATAACTGCCGGTATTTGACTAACTTTATTTTGCTTAACTTTAGATGTGCAATTCATGTAATTATATTCATATTTACTAGAAAGAAAAAAATAATCTTTTGCATACTTATCTAATACTGATGGTGCGAAAGGCCTAAAATTATCTCTATTTTTGATTTTTTGGTTTAATATTTTTTTAATATTTAATTTTCTTGGATCAGCTAGTATTGATCGATTTCCAAGGGCCCTAGGGCCAAATTCAGCTCTACCCTGGTGCCATGCTACTATTTTTGAATTTGATAGTTCCTTTGCCATGATCTTACAGATATTTTTATGATTTTTTATTTCTCTTATTTTAAATTTATTTGGATTATTTAAATAATAAAATTTAATAATTTTTTTTATATCTTCTTTATTATTCTCAAAACCAAGATATAGATGTCTCATTTTTTTGTTAGAAAAATCAGTATCATACTTTTCACTAGCAAATAGCGCTGCTCCTAATGCTCCACCTGCATCTCCAGCATTTGGTTGTATAAATACTTTTTTAAAATTTAATTTTTCAATCAAAGTCATATTTGCAAGACTATTAAAAAAACACCCACCTGATAAAAATAAGTTTTTTTGTTTATAAAAATTCTGATAATAAAATATTTTTTTTAATACCATCTCTTCAAACACTTTTTGAAGTGAAGCAGCTAGATCTTTATGTTTTTTTAAAATCTTTGAACCTTTTTTTCTTGGTTTTCCTAAAAATTTTATAAGATTATTAGAATATAAATTGCCCATTTCAGAGTTTGTAAAACTTGACTCATTAACTAAAATTTGATTATTAAAATATTTTAAATTAATTACTATCTTACCTTTTTTAAAACTTATAATCTCTCTCAATTTAGAGATATATATTGGCTTTCCATAAGCAGCTAAGCCCATTACCTTATATTCATCACCATATTCGTTAAAACCTAAATATTGAGTAAGTGATTGATAAAATAGTCCAATTGAATGAGGAAAAATATTTTTTTCAACTAGTTTAAACTTATTTTCATTTATTACATAAACTTCACCTGTTGAAAAATCTCCAGACCCATCAAGTGATAGAGAAAGTCCATTCTTTAAACCTGATACCAATACAGCTGATGCTGCATGTGCTAAATGATGAGGAACGTTTAAAATTTTTATTTTTTTAGTTAATCCAAAATTTTTATAAAAAAGACTCAATAAATCTTTCATTGTAAAATATTTTTTAATTTTATTTTTTATAAAATTTAAATTGAAAATATTTTTTAATGTAAATGAAATCTTTGGTATAAAATTATATTTTCCATTAAAATTAACAGCAATTAAGTCAACTTGGTTTATAGAAATTTTTGCTTTATTTAGACAAAAGCTAATAGAATTTGATGGAAAGCCAGCCATATGTTTAATTCTTGTAAATCTTTCTTCCTCTGAAGCAGCTACAATCTTACCGTTAATCAACAAACACGCTGAGGAGTCTGCATGATACAAATTTAAACCTAAAATAATCATCTTAAAATTTTTTAGAACATTTAATAACTAAATAATAGATCAAAATATTGAAAACAATTGCCAATAATAGCTTCCATGAATTAAAAGGCATATACCCAAAATGAATAAGTCGATATACATAAATCTGTGAAATTAATGCTGAAAAAATAAAATTTCCATATGAATAAACAAAAGCAAATTTTTCAATTAATATCCCGATTGAATAAAACATAAAAATTAAAAATAAAAAAAATAAAATTGATCCTGAATAAATTGAATATGCAAAAAAACCAGGCACCAAGATTCCATAATTTTTGTCTGTATGTGACTGATATTTCATATCTCTATCTAAAAAATTTTTTTCATAAAATGAATATTGATTTGGATCAAACTTTTCTTTTAATGATTCAAAAAATAATTTTTTTGAAAGATTTTGGCTTGATAGGACTGAAAGCATAGAGTCTAGTCCAACCCATCTATATAATGACAAATATACCATATTATTTATAAATTCATTTCCAAAAATTCTTTGAACATTACTTAAAATATTTGAAGAAGTATCTTTATCAATTTCCACTATTTCACTTATATTAAAAGTTTTAGATTTATTATTGTCATATAATAATTTAGATCTTTTATTTTCAACAAAATATAAAATTGAAATTACAGCAATTATCAGTATTAATAAGTATTTTAAAATTATCTTAATTTTAAATTTAAATTTTTTTTGTATATTGGCATATTTAATGTATCCAAAAATAAACGAAGATGAATTAAATATAACAGATGCTCTACTCAAAAATCCAAAAGAAGTTATCATACTTTCTATAACACCAATTATCATAGAAAATAAAAAACTTTTTTTATATTTCAAATATGAAAAAATTATAAACGATGAAATAGAGGCAAAACCAAACATCGTAAGCCATTTAAAAAAAATTAAAAAAAAAGGATTTACATTTTCATTGGAAATAATACCTTTTTGGAAAATACCAAATTTCAAATTTAAAATTGAAAACAAAATTACAAATGAAAAGAATAAAAATAAAATTATTTTTTCTTTATCAAAATATAATTTTATAATTTCAGCTGATTTATTTTTTATTGTCTTATTTAATTTTTCATAGCTAAAAAAAAATTCTCTAAAAAAAGATAGAAAAATTAATAGGCAAAATCCATATGAGACAATTAATAATACTTTATCTAATAAATCTGGTGTTAATTCTAAATAATCTTTAGCTTCTTTAATTCTTGCTAAATTAAGATTTACGAGAGAGAACTTATAAACAAACCCTAACCATAATAAAGCTGCTAAATAAATTTCTGTGAAAATAAATTTCTTTCTAAATGAATAATAAACATAACCAGAAGATGACAAATAAAAATATATTAAAATTATATCACTACCCTTATAAACAATAAAGTTTGGTATAAATAAAATTAAGGAAAAAAATATAAAAAAAAGTCTTATCATTTTAGTTTTTTATTATTTAAATTTTCAATGATCAAAAAAATTCCTAAAGAAAACCAAAAAAATGAGCCGTACCAAGATGAGAATATTGCTCCGGATGGTTTTAAAGGAAATAATAGTGCAGTTATAAATGATATAAGCATTATCATATCAATATTATTTCTGAAGTTCGTTAAAAAAATATAATATATTTTATAAATAATACAAAAAAAAATTAGTAGTCCAATCAATCCAGTTTCTAGAAGAATTTCTATAAAATAGTTATGTGGATGTGTTGAGCAGAATTCATATCTAGTTTTGATTTCTATTTTATCTTTTATAATTTCACATTGTTTTGAATAATTTCTTAAACCAATTCCAATTATTGGTTTTTCTTTCCATATTTCATAACTAGAATACCATAATCCGCCCCATGGTGAATTTATAATATTATTTAATATAGATTTATCTTTTAATTTTTGATTAGTTTGATCAAGATTTAACCAAACGTTGATATCATTAAATCTCTCTTTTGTGGTTGGTAAATTAAACAGGATGACAAGAAAAAAAGCTAAAAAGGGTAGAATTATAATTATCTTCTTGTAAATTTTTTTTGGTTTAAGAATTTCACTTATTAAAATTGTTATTAAATATATAATAATAGAAGATCTTTCACCACTTATTATTATTATAAAAAAATTGAATATAAGAAGAACGAAAAATAATCTGTTAGAAATTTTAAAAATTCTTTTTAAAAGATAAATTGATAGTAAACCATAAGAAGATAAAAAAAAACCAACCACTTGTTCGTCACCAAATGGTCCCGTCAATCTCAGTGGTAAACTAATCTGATTACCAAATATAATATAATTTCTAATAGCTTGTGCTTTATATCCAAAAATGTCCTCAAAAGTTGGATTTAAAAACTGGAATAATGAGTCTAATTGAACAAATAAAATTAACAAAAATAAAATAAAAACTAATTTATTAATAAAAGTTTCTTTTAAAATAACAATTTCTTTTGAAAAAAAAAATATTATAAAAATTATTGCTAAAATCCAAAAA
>Ga0209223_10002545_pt1 | contig 18184 bp, 21 predicted proteins | sample COG_06_FD_184750 | JGI IMG/M metagenome (GOLD analysis project Ga0209223, IMG submission 184750) | Pelagic Microbial community sample from North Sea - COGITO 998_met_06 (SPAdes) (version 2) | ecosystem: Environmental > Aquatic > Marine > Neritic zone/Coastal water | place: Helgoland, sampling...
TGACCTGAGAGCATTAACTCAACTAACATAATTTTAAAGTCCTTGTCGTATCTTTTTGTTTTACTCATAATTCAAATATATTCATTTATGAGCCGTTTTAACTGTAACTATAAAAGTAGGCATTCCAAGTCGACCATTTTTTTTACGTACCATAATTACAAATCTATGAATTTAGATTTGTTGCGTTAAGTTCTTGAGTACGCATTTTTTCACTAGATGTAGCTTCAGAAACTCCAAGTGATACAACAGTGTGTAAAATAAAATTTACAAAAACTAAATTTCAACGTTTTAAAAAGAATAATTTTGAATCTGAATTAAATTATTATTTGTCTGATGATTTTGTTCATTGGAATAATTTTGATGAAGCTAAAGTAGGTGATGGTAATAATGGAGAATTTTTAATAACTTCTGATAAGACATATTTTATAAGAGAGTTAATTGATGGTAAACTAGTCATTGTATCATATTTTTATTTAGATGGTAATTTATTGTTATCTACACAAGAAAGTACATTTCTTAAAGATTAATATATTTAGTTTCCTTTTTTGTAATAGATTTTGTTAAATAACCCGATAGTGCGGATTTAAGGTTGAAATTAAAGACAAGATGTTTTCAGACTGTATTCTCAATATTTATTAAAAAAAGCACGTCGTTTATGATTCATTTTTGTTACTAAAATAAAATTTACAGCCTATTTTCAAAGACTTATGGATTCAAAATCCAAATCCGCGCTATCGGGGACAGAAGCAAATAGTACTAGCTGGGGTGTTAAAGTGCCTGTTGATATGGATACTGGACCTAATAAAAAATGGGTCTTAAAGGGAATAAATTATAACTAAGGAAACTTGTCAAAAGACAATGTTAAATATTTTAAATACGAAGGAAATAATGATTGCAACTAACTCAATAAAAATAGCATTTTGGATTTTTATATTTTTTTTAGCGGTCTCCTGCAAGAATACATCGAAAAAAAAGACTAGTCCTAAAGGAAATATAACTGAACAAAGCACTTTTAATAATCAAAGTAAAACGCTTGAGTTATTTAGTGTTGCAACTATAAAAAAGGACTTAAATAATGACGGCAAAGAGGATGTTTTTGAAGCTCTAAATGTAAGAGGGTGGGAAACATCGGAACCAGGTGATTTTCGCGAGATAAAAATTAATCTAAATGAAACTGATAAGTATCAAAACTTTAATAATAATGAATCTTGGATTAAGTTATCCAATATGAACGTTAATAAAGAACTACTTAAATTCAAAACATCAAATAATGATTGTTATATTTCCATTAATATGGGGTTAAAAAACCCAGTAGTCATTTGTTTTGGTTATTGGTATGCGGATACACCTGGATTAATAAGTATCATCTCACTTGATGGGGAGCAGCCTGAATTAATATTTAATAAACCTTTTAATGTAATATCTGTTAAGCAAAAAGATAACGGAGCATTTAAATTAATTGGTGTCTATAAGGAAATGGACTATCAAATGGAATTTTCAAATAATAAATTATTGTTTCAAAAAATACAATAAAAAATCATAATAAAGATATTAGAATGGATAAACGGAACGGCACTTTATTATTGGTTTTTATATGATGTTTTTGGAGTCCCAGAGTATTTAAAAAGTATTATCGCATATTTAATGTCTTATCCTATAATCTGTGCTAGTTTAATTTTAGGAACAATTGGATTTGAAATTTTACTATTTGGATGGGTTTTTATGAAAAGAAATTCATGGAATTGGAAAATTTTATTTATTTTGGGAGTCTCACTTAGTAATAGCCTGTATATTTGGTTTGGTAAGTTTCTTTTTAACTATGACAGGAGCCTTGATGTTATATTTATTTCCAAAAGACCAGAGTGTTAAACTAAAATAAATAATGATGAGTCAATTTGCAGGTTTATTAATAGTACCAATTATAGGAGGTGTTACTTTTATCATCTTTGGTACAATAATGTCTCTATTTCCGCCCGGAAGCATAAATGGGATATATGGCTATAGAACCTCTGAGTCAATGAAAACACAAGAAAGATGGGATTTTTCTCAGAAATATGCATCTAAAAAAATGATTCAAATAGGGGTTTTATTAAGTTTGTCAACATTTATTGGGTTAGTTATTAATCCAAATTCAAATATCCATTTTATATTAGAATTTGGATTAGTAATTATCTCAAGTATTTATCTTATTGTTATTATTGAAAATGCTTTGAAGAGAAAGTTTGGCAAGAATAGTTCGATATAAACAGAATTTTTAATAAAAAAAGAAAAGTTATGAAGTTTAAAAGTCGAAAAGATATCTTTTTTAAGGTGATCATTTTTAGTTCAGTATTGTTGTTGTCTACATTTATATTTTTACTGGTTTTTATCGAGGGTATTAAAACTCCGTTAAATGTATTCATGATTATTCTTATAATATTTGGGCTTTATTTTTTGATAGGTATCTATTTTGACACATCGTATGAACTTACTAAAACTAAACTTAAATACAGGAATGGTCTTAATAAAGGAAGTATTGATATTGCTAAGATTCCGGAAATAATTGTAGGTAAAACACTTTATAATGGAAATAAGCCCGCATTAGCAAGAAATGGATTAATTATCTATACGGGTAAATATGACAAAATTTATATTAGTCCTGAAACAAATGAACTGTTCATTAAGAAAATTTTAGAATTGCATGACAAGATTAAAATAACTAGACCATGACACAAAAGTGAATCTGAAAGGAATTAAATAAGTATATTAATTTCCGGAACAGAAAACCAATATTATAATCTACTTATAAAAGCGCCTTTACATTGATTTGTAAAGGCGTTTATTTTTTCTAAATTTGTAAAAAAACAAACATGCTTATAGTTGGTATTACTGGGGGTACAGCAAGCGGAAAAACTACAATCGTTGAAAATTCTCTCTCCAACTTTAATAAAAATGATATCGGAGTCATTTCCCAAGATTCTTACTACAAACAAACAGATGACCTCACGCATGAGGAAAGAATAGCGATCAACTTTGATCATCCTCAAGCCATTGATTTTGATCTTTTAGTGCAACAAATTAATTTATTAAAAAATGGGGCTACTATTCAGCAGCCCGTTTATTCATTTCTTACGCATAACAGAACAAATGAACAGAAATATTTTGCGCCAAAAAAAATTATAATAGTTGAGGGGATTTTGATATTTAACGATAAAAGATTATTAGATTTGTTTGATTTTAAAATTTTTATTGACGCCGATGCAGATGAGCGTTTGATGAGAAGAATTATTAGAGATAGCAATGAGCGTGGACGAGACGCCAATGAGGTTATCAACAGATATAGATCGACTCTAAAGCCAATGCATGATTTATATATTGAACCTCACAAAAAAAATGCTGATTTAATTTTTAATAACACAGTAAAAGAGAACAACAACTCACAATTATTGACGGACCTAATTCAAAAAAAACTAACTAGCCATTCATGAAATTGATAAAAAAAATACAGCAAAATAAAACTTTAAAAATCCTAACGAATAGTTATGTTTTGATTTTAATCGTTTTCTGTACATGGATGCTTTTCTTTGATGAAAACTCATATTTAAATCACAGAGAATACAATCAAGAAATAGAAGAATTAAAAAATTCCATTGAATTTTATAAAAAAGAAATTGAGCATAATAAAAAAATGATTGAGGCCTTAAATGACCCCGAACAATTGGAAAAATATGCTCGAGAGATTTATAGAATAAAAAAAGAAGATGAAACTTTATACTTGATAGAGTTCGATACAATTAAATAAAACTAAAAGATGAAAATACTAGGTATTGGTAAAAATTACGTAAACAATCTAGAAGAGATTGCAGCAATTAAAAATGGAACTCAGATTATTTTCTCTAAACCAGAATCTAGTTTGGTTTTAGATAATAACGATTTAGAATACCCTTCCTTTACAGATCAATTAATTTATGAATTAGAATTGGTTGTAAAAATTGGAAAATCGGGTAAAAATATTTCTGAAGAAGATACAGAATCTTATATTTCTGAAATAGGTTTAGGAATTGATTATACAGCAAAAGATATTTTAACTGCCTATAGAGATGTTAAAGGTCCTTGGGATTTAGCAAAAGGTTTTGATGGAGCTGCTCCAATCTCTAAATTTCACCTAATTGAAAAATTTGAGGATTTGGCGAATATCAATTTCGACCTAAAAATAAATGGAGAACAAAAACAAGTTGGAAATACTTCTAAAATGATTTACAATTTTAAAGAAATCATTGCTTAAGTTTCTAAATTTATGACTTTGGAGCCTGGTGATTTAATTTTCACAGGAACTCCTGCAACCGGAGCTGGTAAAAATGTAAAAGGAGATCATTTGCAAGGATCTTTAGAAGGTGAGTTATTAATAGATTACAAATTGATCTAATAACAATATCCCCACACAACTATATAAACCTTGATGATATAATTATTGTCAAGGTTTTATTTTTTTTGAAAGTATGTTGTTAAAAAACCTGTTCCGTAACCATAAAATTGTACACAGGTAGCTATCACAGACAATACTCCTACCCTCAAACTACGCTCTTTTATCATGGCATGAATTGCCAATACCATAAAGTAGAAAGCATAAAACAGCACACCTAAATAGATTTCAAAAGCCGTTCCTAACAAAGAAATGATAAAACCTATAAAAAAAAGACTTGGTAACCAATAAGTAATTTTTGCTGTTCCCGGAAATCGTTTATTCAAAAAAGGTCTGGCTTTTCCAAAGGCATTCGTTTGTCTATAAAACTGTGCAAAATCCGCACGACGTTTATGATACACATATGCAGCATCTATTAACTGAGTTTCAAATCCTTCTTTCCACAATCTAAAGGTTAAATCTATGTCCTCTCCTATCTTAAGATCAGAAAAGCCCTCAGATTTCTCAAAAGCTTTTTTAGAAATACCTAAATTAAAACTTCTCGGTTGAAATTTCCCAACTGCTTTTTTCTTTCCACGAATACCGCCTGTCGTCATCAAAGAAGTCATTGCATAATTGATGGCCTTCTGAACATCTGTAAAGCTTTCATGAGCAGCATCGGGTCCACCAAAAGCATCGGTATAATGTTTTTTTAACTGACAATCCACAGCCATCAGGTACCCCTCAGGAATCAAGCAATCAGAATCAAAAATGATAAAATAATTCCCTGTAGCCTGTTTCATTCCATAATTCCTGCTTTTCCCTGCTCCTTGGTTTTCAGTCAAATAATATTTTAATGTCAATTTATCTTTATAAGCATCGATTATTTTCTCTGAAGTATTTGGAGAACCATCTTCCACGATGACCACTTCAAAAGGAAAATTTCCTTTCATTTTAGTCAAGCTTTCCAACAACTCTTGCACCTCATCCGGACGGTTGTAAACTGGAATAATAATGGAATATTGTAAATTCATTTTATAAATTATGGAAGCCAAATATACTAAAGTAAATGATGTCTTTTGGAATTAGTTTTAAGGCAAAAAAAATGCAAGTCGATGAGACTTGCATTTTAATATTTTGAAAAAGTAATAAATTACTTCTCTTCAGTAAATTCTGACATTACAGCTGTACTCACACCCATATTAGAGAATCCTCCATCATGGAATAAGTTTTGTAATGTAACTTTCTTTGTCAAGTCTGAAAACAATGAAATTGTATAGTCAGCACATTCTAATGCAGTTGCATTTCCTAATGGTGACATTTTTTCTGCATAGTTGATAAACCCATCAAATCCTTTTACTCCACTACCTGCAGTGGTCATTGTAGGAGATTGAGAAATTGTATTTACTCTTACTTTATGATCTCTACCAAAGAAATAACCAAAACTACGAGCAATTGACTCCAAATAAGCTTTGTTATCCGCCATATCATTGTAATCTGGGAATACTCTTTGCGCAGCCATATAAGTTAAGGCTACGATTGAACCCCACTCACTCATTGCTTCTTTTTTGTAAAGAACATTCATCACTCTATGGAAAGACAGCGCAGAAATATCAAAACCTTTATGCGTAAAGTCATAATTAGATTCAGTATAGTGCTTTCCTTTTCTTACGTTTAAAGACATTCCTATGGAATGCAAAACAAAATCAATTTTACCTCCAAGTATTTCAACAGAATTCTCTACTAAGTTTTCAAGATCTTCCATTGAAGTAGCATCAGCAGGAATTACTTGAGAACCTGTTTTCTCAGCCAATTCATTAATTGTTCCCATTCTCATGGCAATCGGTGCATTGGTTAAAACAAATGTAGCTCCTTCTTCATGAGCTCTCTCAGCAACCTTCCAAGCAATTGAATTTGAATCTAATGCTCCAAAAATAATACCTCTTTTTCCTTTTAATAAATTATACATAAATATAAAATTGAATGTTTTTTAATTTTTTTTGTGTGGCAAATATACTAAAGATTGACAAATAAAATTTTTATCGTTCAAAAAAACAAAAAATATCTAATCAACTTCCTCGTAATCAACATAATCTCCAACATCTTTAGATTGATTATCTCTATTTGTTTGAGGCTTTTTATCGATGATTGTTTCTCCTACTTTCACATCTTGTTCTGCACCACTAAAACCCGAATTCCTTTGTTGAGCTCTTTCTTGTGCTTTACTCACTGCTTTTTTCAAAACAATCGGTAACAAATATTTTGCTATAAACTTCAACCCATAAATCACTAATAATATGATTGCTATAGTGCGTAAAAAGGTAATAAAACCTGCTTCTTGTATCATTAAACTTATAATTTCTTTCAAAAATAACAATTTAAGAGGAACTGAACCGTTGCTATTCATAAAATCTTATATTTGACAAAAATTTTCAACCTAATAATGATAAAGAATGCCTGGCTCTTTTTATTGATTTTATGCTCTTATAAGGCATTTGCTCAATATACGGATGTCATCAATTCTAGTCGCCCCGGTTTTGCTGAAACTCCTTATGCAATTGGAACAGGAGTCACTCAGTTAGAAGCAGGATACCAATATGGTTCCTCTGATATTTTTTCTCAAAATAGCATTCTTAAGTCAAATCTATTCAGTCAAATCCTACGTTTTGGTGTAATCTCTGAAAAACTGGAATTCAATCTACAGTTTACACAAGACATTAATAAACTAATTGCAAAAAGCACCAATGATTATGGGAGTAGTATTGGTGGTACATTTGGTGGTGGAGTTAAATATTTAATTTTAGATGCCAAAGTAAAGAACCGTGATCATGAAATACGCAGCTGGAAAAAAAGAACCGGGTTTCATTGGTCTATGATTGTTCCCTCTATTGCAATCAATGCCTCGGCTAGCGTAGGTATGAATCCGCGCTTTACAGAAAATGCAAATATCACTATAGAAGATCCTTTATCCGTTTTGGATATTTCGAAAATCAAAGCTTCTTTAAACTCAAGTGGAAATTTTAAACTCGGCGTGCTTTTACAAAATCATATAAAAGAATCATGGGTTATTGCTAGTAACTTTTCTTATGAAAGAAGATTTTTCAATGACTTTAATGACACAAATATCTACAATATAATAGTTGACGGTACATTTAGCCCTAACAAAGATTGGTCGTTTTTTGCGGAAAGTAAAAACACATTTAACATCTACCAAAACAATTTTGACCTTAGAACCGGTGCCGTTTATTTGATCCATAAAAACCTTCAAGTGGATGCGTCTATCAACGGAAATATTGGCACTAACTTTAATCGTTCTGGTGCTTCAATAGGTTTTTCTTGGAGGTTAGATGAACATATCGACAAACCAAGAAAAATTAAAAAAGTTTCCAACGATACCATTCAGGGGCCAAGCTTTATCAAAAGAGCTGGTCAAAGCACCAAAGAATTTTTTATTGTTGCAGGGATCTCAATTGGAACTTTCTTTAGTAATGTTGGAGCCGATATTAGTATTTTCACACAAAACCTTTTCTTATCAAAAGAAAATCATTTGGAAAAGAGAGAGAGAACTGCGAAGAAAGATACCGCCATAATACCAGAAGAAGAGAAAGAAGAACCATTACCTGAACCTAAGAAACCTTCAAGAGGTAGATTGCTTAACCGAGAAACAGAAGATTATAAATCTGGTAAAACCTTTGAAGAGGAAAGAAAAAAACAGGAAAAATTACTCGCCAAAGAAAACAAAGCAAAGGAAAAGGCTGAAAAGGAAAGACTTGCTGCGGAGAAAAAAGCTAGAAAAGCAGCAGAAAAAGCAGAGAAAGAAAGACTTAAGGCCGAAGAACGAGACCTTAAAGAAATGGAAAAAGAGGAAAAAGCTTATCTTAAGGCAGAAGCTGAAGCTCAAAAAGAAGAAGAAGAGGAAGCTAGAAAGGCGGAAGAAAAACGTATCGCCGAAGAAAAAGCTGAGAATGAAAGAATCGCGGCTGAAAAGAAAGCAGAAGAAGATAGAAAGACCCAAGAGAAACGTATTGCCGAAGAAAAAGCTCAAGAAGCTAAAATAGCTGAACAGAAGCGTTTGGCAAAAGAAAAAGAGGCAGCTGCAGTTGCGGCAGCTCTTGCTTTGAAAAAACAAAAAGCCGAAGAAAAACGTATCGTCGAGGAAAAAGCGGAGAAAGAAAGAATCGAGGCTGAAAAGAAAGTCGAAGAAACTAGAAAGGCCGAAGAGAAACGTATTGCTGAGGAAAAAGCAGAGAAAGAAAGAATCGCGGCTCAAAAGAAAGCCGAAGAAGCTAGAAAGGCGGAAGAAAAACGTATCGCCGAGGAAAAAGCTGAGAAAGAAAGAATCGAGGCTGAAAAGAAAGCCGAAGAAGCTAGAAAGGCCGAAGAGAAACGTATTGCTGAAGAAAAAGCAGAGAAAGAAAGAATCGCTGCAGAGCAAAAAGTAGAAGAAGCTAGAAAGGCCGAAGAAAAACGTATCGCTGAGGAAAAAGCGGAGAAAGAAAGAATCGCGGCTCAAAAGAAAGCCGAAGAAGCTAGAAAGGCCGAAGAAGCAAGAAAAGCAGAAGAAAAGCGTATCGCGGAGGAAAAAGTAGAGAAAGAAAGAATCGCTGCCGAAAAGAAAGCCGAAGAAGCGAGAAAGGCTGAAGAAAAACGTATTGCTGAAGAAAAAGCAGAGAAAGAAAGAATTGCGGCTCAAAAGAAAGCCGAAGAAGCGAGAAAGGCCGAAGAAAAACGTATCGCCGAGGAAAAAGCGGAGAAAGAAAGAATCGCGGCTCAAAAGAAAGCCGAAGAAGCGAGAAAAGCAGAAGAAAAACGTATCTCTGAAGAAAAAGCAGAGAAAGAAAGAATCGCTGCCGAAAAGAAAGCTGAAGAAGCAAGAAAGGCAGAAGAAAAACGTATTGCTGAGGAAAAAGCAGAGAAAGAAAGAATTGCTGCCGAAAAGAAAGCCGAAGAAGCGAGAAAGGCTGAAGAAAAACGTATTGCTGAAGAAAAAGCAGAGAAAGAAAGAATTGCTGCCGAGAAGAAAGCGGAAGAAGCGAGAAAAGCGGAAGAAAAGGCAATACTAAAAGCAGAAAAAGAAAAGCAAAAAGCTCTTAAAAAAGCAGAAAAAGAAAGAAAGAAACTAGAAAAGAAAGAAAAAGAAGCAGCACGCCTTCTTAAAGAGAAACAGGAAAATCAACGAGAACTAATGCGAAGAATTGACGCACAATCAGGTTTTTAATTATGCAATTATTCTACAATAGAGAAATCAACAAAAACATCACATCCTTCACTTTCGATAAAACCGAAAGTAGACATATCGTTCGTGTACTGAGAAAAACAGAGGGTGATACCATATATATCACAAACGGAGATGGAATTCTATTTACCGGTGAAATCTCCGTTGCAAGTGATAAAAAATGTATTGTTAATATCTTAAATTATGATCTTAAAGAAAAAGCATGGAATTACCATTTGCATATTGCGGTAGCTCCTACCAAACTAAATGATCGTATGGAATGGTTTTTAGAAAAAGCCACGGAAATTGGGATCGATGAAATTACACCTATCATTTGTAAACACTCAGAAAGAAAAGTTGTAAAAAAAGAAAGACTTGAAAAAATAGTTTTATCTGGGATGAAACAATCTTTAAAATTTCATTTACCCAAAATAAACGAAGCGGTTACTTTTAAACAATTTATTGCTAGCAAACCAACAGGAAAATTATTCATTGCTCATTGTGAAGAACAGGAGAAAAAATCTTTTAAAACGGAAATCTCCCCCAACACTGATATTACTATTTTAATAGGACCTGAAGGTGACTTCGCTCCTTCCGAGATAGAAGCTGCACTAAACAATAATTATTCTCCAGTTACTTTTGGAAACAGCCGCCTTAGAACTGAAACAGCCGCTTTAGTTGCATGTCATTCCGTTGCATTTGTGAATGAATAATTTTAGTTATTCTTTTATAGCATTCACTACTAATTGTTGAATATTAGTTCTAACATCCTCTTCCCCTAGTTTGTTATTTTCCATGGTTGGAAAAGTTCTATTGGAAAGAAAAACATATAGCAATCCTGTATCAAGATCTGCCCAAGCGTAGGTACCCGTAAATCCACTATGTCCAAAACTTCGATCCGACACACAACCACATGTATTCTTTACTTCCGGATTTAATTGAGGTTTATCAAACCCTACTCCTCTCCTTACAGAATCCTGAACATAATATCTCGTATTGAATTTTTCCATTGTTTTTGATTGGAAATATCTATGTCCTCCATAATATCCTTTTTGTAAAAATAATTGCATCATTTTTCCAACATCATTGGCATTGGCAAATAATCCTGCATTTCCTGAAACTCCCCCCATCATGGCTGCTCCCATGTCATGAACTGTTCCTTGCAACTTTTGATGTCTAAAATAGCTATCCATTTCTGAAGGAATAATTCGGTCTTTATCAAATTCGTCAATCGCATTATATCGTAACGTTTCTGCCCCCAAAGGACCATAAAATTCGCTTGTCAAAACTTCATCCATTCCGACACCTAACTGTTCTTCCATATATTTCTTAAAAATATAAAATGCCAACCCGCTGTATTTGTAGCCTGGTTTCTCTCGCTGCTCTACCATTTTTATATTTTCGTAAATACTATCTTTAAAATCTGTTCTTAAAAACAAATTCTCTGCAACTTTTATTGAGAAATCACCATTAGGACTGGTACTGTAATATTTTGGCAAAGGTTGATGTGTTACACTATCTAACGTTTCTAGGTAAAATGGAATCCATGCTTTCAACCTTGCAGTATGAGAAAACATTTCCTTTACTGTCAAAGTATCTTTATTCGTTCCTTCAAATTCAGGTAGAATTTTGTCCAACCTATCTTCTAGATCAAACATTCCATCTTCTTCTCCTTTCATAATTAAAGGTACTCCTCCTAATATTTTAGTCAGGGACGCCAAATCATAAATATCTGAATTGATTACGGGTTTATTTTTTTCATAGGTATGATAACCATAGCTTTTTTGATATACCACTTTCCCATATCTAGCCACCAATATTTGCGCACCAGGAGTCATTTTTTCCTCGATAGCATATTGAATCAAACTATCTACTCTTGAAAAAGCTTTACCATCCATGCCCACCGATTCAGGTTTTCCATAGGTCAATCTCATCAAATTGGTTGATTTTAAACTTGTTCCTTCTTGAAAAGTATTCCCTATCGATACTGGCAATTTCCCACGAGTTTCCATCGCTCCAAAAATCATTTGGGCCACTATCTCTTGTGCATAACTACTATTTTGATAGCCTACAAGAACAGATTCTATATTGGTAAACGACTTCACATCCAACAAGGCATATGGACTTGCAAAAACATTTAACAAAACCTCATTCTGTGCTGCTATCTTCTCCAAAATATCCAACTCACTCTGCTTGAATTTAAAACTCTTCCATGGATTGCTATTGGACTTATGATACCCAACAATAACTGTAGAGTACTTTTTTAATTTATTTAGATATTGACCGTTTTCGTCTAGTTGAATTTCTTCAATATTTTTATAATTCTGAAGCATTCCTAAAAAAACATCACTAGGAGCATCACCTAATTTCACATAGGCAATTTTAGTGCTCTCCAAGTCTTTTATTGGAAAAATCCCATTTTGGTTTTTCAACAACGTAATAGAACTTTCTACCAATTTAGCATGCAACAAAGAATCTTGAACAGTATTTAAATCGTCGTTTAAGCCTTCAAGAGCCACAGGTTTGTATTCGTTTAAACCTGCCCAATACTTTGCCTTTAATATCTTCTCTACCGAAAACTCAAGCCTTTCCATTGAAATTTCACCTGTATTTAAAGCTCTTTTAATTTTCTTCACAGCGGCTCCAACATTTTCCGGAATCAACAACATGTCATTTCCTGCCATAAATGCAGCCAAATCAATATCTCCAGGTTTTGCATAATTAGCAGCACCTTTCATATTCAAAGCGTCAGTAAATATCAAACCATTAAATCCCATTTTTTCTTTTAGTAAATTGGTAATTACTTTATAAGAAATTGAGGTTGGCACCTCAGGATTTGGTTCTAAGACAGGTACACTTAAATGCGCGACCATAACACTTGACAAACCTGTATCAAAAATTTTACTGTAGGGATATAATTCTACCGATTCTAATCGATTGATATCAAACAATAACTGAGGCAAGGTTTTATGAGAATCTGAAGCGGTATCTCCATGCCCTGGAAAATGTTTGGCATTCGCCAAAACCCCTTCGCCTTGCATACCCTTGATAAAAGCAGAAGCTTTTTCTGTTACGTTGTATTTATTTTCACCAAAAGAACGGTTTCCAATAATAGGATTTTCTGGATTTGTATTGATATCAACAACCGGTGCAAAATTTATATGAATCCCTAGACGTTTACAGTGCACTCCCAATCGAGCGCCAAACTCTTCTATCAAAACATCATTTTGAACTGCTCCCAAAGTCATATTCCAAGGATAACGAAATGTTTTTTTCAATCGCATATCCAATCCCCACTCTCCATCAAACCCAATTAGCAACGGGATTTTAGATTTTTTTTGATATCTATTATTTAACGCTGCTTGTTTCTCGGGCATCCCCTGCATAAAAATCAATCCACCAATATGATATTTTTTTATTTCAGATTCAATAAACTTCCTGTGTTTAGCATCTTTATTAGAATAGGCCTGAATCATAAATAATTGCCCAATCTTTTCGTCCAGAGACATGCTATTCATTTTTTCTTCAACCCACAAACGTTGTGCGTCAGAATCCTTAGTCAATAATGGATCTAGTTGTTGTGCATAGCTCAACAAAAAACCACAGAAATAAAAAAATATAAATTTCAGCTTCATAAAATTCAAACAAATATTTTAAGGTAATTAATTTAAAAATCTTTGATGCCAGCTATCTTTAGCCGCGACTTCCCAGTTACTCGCCACGTCCGCTTTGGTTTGCACCATATTATTGAACACGATAGTATCTGAAGTGATTTTATTCTCTTTAGCATAATTCTGAAATTCTGCCAAACTCACAATATTGATATTCTCTCCATCCTTAAATGAAATATTCAGTTTATTCATCAAATCCAATGATAATTTTGATTCCAATTCTTTTACAAAACGAACCGAAGAATCTATGGAACAACCCGAAGCATTTGCAAAAGATTCATCTATTGCCAATACCAAAAATTGATTGTGAATAACGGTGTAACTCCCTTTCAACTGATCACCATGACGGGTCCAATTTGTGATAAACTCCTCCGCTTCTTTCTGAATGATTGGCAACTCTTCTTGTTTAAATTTTCTATCTGATTGATAGACCCAAACTCTTGCAGTGTCCGGTAATGTATTATAATCAACAAACATATTTTTTATCTTTTTGTATTCAAACTTCTTAATTTAATCTGTGTCAAAACTTTCTTGGTGTACAAAGGAAAGTCGGCATTCTGAATCCAAGCGTAATAACCAGGATTTTCTTCAAAAACATCGGTTACTTTTCTTCCTTTATACTTCCCAAAAGAAAATGTTTCATTGTTCTCTTCATCAAACATTAAAAAACCAGCAAAATCGGCTCTTTTTTGATGTGATGAATATTCACTCAAACTTTTAACATCAGTTCCAATATCTTCATATTTCTCGATCTGAGCTAAAAGTATTTCATAAGTAGCCAAAGTATCTGCTTCAGCAGAATGTGCATTCTCTAACTCTTTATCGCAATAAAATTTATAGCCAGCGCTTAAGGTTCTTTGTTCTTTTTTATGGAATATTGCTTGAACGTCAATCGCTACTCGATTCTTCATATCAAAATCTATTCCAACCCTAAGCATTTCTTCTGCTAATAATGGAATATCGAATCTATTAGAATTGAACCCCGCTAAATCAGAGCCCTTAATCATCGTTTCCACCTCTTTCGCTAACTGTTTAAAATTAGGTTCATTTGCCACTTTTTCATCAGTGATTCCGTGAATTTCAGAGGTCTCTTTTGGGATTTTCATTTCAGGATTCACCAGCCAAGTTTTACTTTCTTTCGTCCCATTTGGAAAAACTTTTAAAATAGATATTTCTACGATCCTATCTTTCGCTATGTTTATCCCTGTTGTCTCTAAATCAAAAAAGACAATCGGTTTTTTTAAATCTAATCCCATTCTATATTTTTTATAAGCTGTAAAGATACTTTATTATCAATAATTGCTCTAACATATAACTTTGATTTTGATAAAAAAACACAACGTTCCATGAGCTTGATTATTAATGAAATTTTAATTTGCCATGACATAGTTTTCTAATATCTTTGCTGTCTTAAAATAAAATTCATGATTAATATTACTTTACCTGATGGAAGCGTAAGAGAATACGCTAAAAATAGTACAGCTATGGATGTTGCGATGAGCATCAGTCATGGTTTGGCTAGAAATGTGATTTCTGCAACTTTTAATGGAGAAACCGTTGAAACCAAAACCCCATTGACCACCGACGGTAATTTAACATTGTTTACGTTTGATCAACCTGAAGGGAAAAAAGCATTTTGGCATTCCTCTGCCCATGTATTGGCTCAGGCGATTCAAAAATTATATCCTGGTGTAAAACTAACCATCGGTCCTGCTATTGAAAATGGATTTTATTATGATATCGATTTTGGAGATCATAAAGTTTCTGAGAACGATTTTCCTAAAATTGAAAAGAAATTTATTGAACTTGCTCGTGGAAAGCATGAATTTTCACTTCGTGAAGTTTCTAAAGCGGATGCATTAGCAAAATATAAAGAGGAAGAAAACCCGTTTAAAGTTGAATTAATTGAGAATTTAACGGATGGAGAAATTACTTTCTGTGACCATGACGACTTTACGGATTTATGTCGTGGTGGACATATTCCGAATACAGGAATCATAAAAGCTGTAAAAGTAATGAGCGCTGCTGGTGCTTATTGGAGAGGTGATGAAAAAAACCCTCAATTAACACGTATTTATGGAATATCATTCCCTAAAGCTAAAATGCTTACCGAGTATTTAGAAGTATTAGAATTAGCAAAACAACGTGACCATAGAAAACTTGGAAAAGAATTAGAATTATTTACTTTTTCTCAAAGAGTAGGTCAAGGATTGCCTTTATGGTTACCAAAAGGAGCTGAGTTAAGACAACGATTGGAGGATTTCTTAAAGAAAGCTTTAAAAAAGGGAGGATATGAAATGGTCGTGACACCACATATCGGACAAAAAGATCTTTACGTAACTTCTGGACACTATGAAAAATATGGAGAAGATAGTTTTCAACCTATCAAGACACCAAAAATGGACGAAGAGTTTTTGTTAAAGCCGATGAACTGTCCACACCACTGTGAAATTTATAAATTCAAACCTTTCTCCTATAAAGATTTACCAAAGCGATATGCAGAATTCGGTACGGTATATCGTTATGAGCAATCAGGTGAATTACATGGGATGACTCGTGTACGTTCCTTTACGCAAGATGATGCACATATTTTCTGTACACCAAATCAACTTAAAGATGAATTTAAAGCAACAATTGACCTTGTACTTTATGTTTTTAATTCGTTAGGATTTGACGATTTTACCGCTCAAATATCTCTCCGTGATCCAGAAAATCCAGATAAATATATTGGAAAGGACGAAAATTGGGACAAAGCTGAAGCTGCCATCATTGAAGCTGCTAATGAAAAAGGCCTTGATACAATTGTTGAAACGGGTGAAGCAGCCTTCTACGGTCCTAAATTGGACTTTATGGTAAAAGACGCTTTAGGAAGAAGCTGGCAATTAGGGACAATCCAAGTAGATTACAACTTACCAGAACGTTTTGACCTTACCTACAAAGGAACTGATAATGAAGATCATAGACCTATTATGATTCACAGAGCACCTTTTGGATCTTTAGAAAGATTTATCGCCGTTTTACTAGAGCACACGGGAGGAAACTTCCCTCTTTGGTTGATGCCAGAACAAGTTATGATTCTGCCAATCAGTGATAAATATCAAAAATATGCGAAAAAGGTTTCAGAACTGCTAGAAAATTCCGAAATTCGCGCCCTAATTGATTCTCGAAGTGAAAAAACGGGAAGAAAGATTAGAGATGCAGAAATCAGTAAGGTGCCTTATATGATTATTGTTGGAGAAAAGGAAGAAAATGAAGGGACAGTTTCTGTAAGAAAACATGGTGAAGGTGATTTAGGATCTTTTGAAATGAACGATTTTATAGAATTGATACAAAAAGAAATAGATAGTACATTAGTACAATTTTAATTAACCCCTGAGAAATCAGGCTAAAATTATAAAGTTATAGCAATACGTAGAAACAGATCTCCTAGAAAACCATGGAGAGTTCAAAACGAAGACCAACACAGAATCAACAGCCGTATTAGAGATGTTGAAGAAGTTCGTTTGGTAGGTGAAAACATCGAAGTGGGTGTTTACCCAATTAGAAAGGCATTAGATCTTGCTCGTGAGCAAGAATTAGATTTGGTGGAAATTTCACCAAAAGCAGTTCCTCCTGTTTGTAAAATTATTGATTATAAGAAATTCTTGTACGAACAAAAAAAGAGAGAAAAAGCTTTAAAATCTAAAGCAACTAAAGTAGTTGTGAAAGAAATTAGATTTGGTCCTCAAACGGATGAACATGATTACGAGTTTAAAAAGAAACACGCGATTAAATTCCTTAAAGAAGGAGCTAAATTAAAAACGTTTGTATTCTTTAAAGGACGTTCAATCATCTTTAAAGACCAAGGTCAGATTTTACTTTTAAGACTTGCTCAAGAACTAGAGGAGTTCGGTAAAGTAGAACAAATGCCACGATTAGAAGGAAAGAGAATGATTATGTTTATTGCTCCTAAAAAGAAGTAAACAGCATCAAATAATATATATAAGTAAGAATATATAAAACTAAGGAGATATGCCTAAGATGAAAACTAAATCTAGTGCTAAGAAGAGATTCAAGGTAACTGGAACTGGAAAATTAAAAAGAAAGCATGCTTTTAAGAGTCACATTTTGACAAAAAAATCTAAAAAGCGTAAATTAAAGCTAACTCATGATGGTTTGGTACACAAAGCAGATGAGGCAAGCATTAAACAACAATTGAACTTAAAATAATACTTTAAGTCAATAGGTAATTATTATTAACCTTGGAGTGGGCTAATTTAAGAGCAACGTGTTGCCGCCTTACTACAAAAAAACATTGAAATTATGCCAAGATCAGTAAATTCAGTAGCCTCAAGAAAAAGAAGAAAAAAAATCTTGAAGGCAGCAAAAGGTTACTTCGGACGTCGTAAAAACGTTTATACAGTAGCAAAGAATGCGGTAGAAAAAGCGATGAGCTATGCTTACCGTGACCGTAAAAATAACAAAAGAAATTTCCGTTCATTGTGGATCCAACGTATCAACGCTGGAGCTCGTCAACACGGAATGTCTTACTCTCAGTTTATGGGGAAAGTTAAAGCTAACAACATCGACTTAAACCGTAAGGTTTTAGCAGATTTAGCTATGAACAACCCAGAGGCTTTTAAGGCTATCGTTGATAAAGTAAAATAAATTATTTAATCTCTTACTTATATAGAAAAACCTCAAACTCAAGTTTGAGGTTTTTTAGTTTTAGAAAACAGCAAACATATCTTTTATATAAAATGTAGCATCGCGTTTATCATTTTTTTTATCATCAAATTTCATATTAAAACGGATCAATACCAAAAGTTGTGGGGTCGTTTAAAAATTCAGAACTTTGAACATAAATTTATAGTATGTTATCTGAATCTTTATTAGCTGTTGCTAACTTGTTATTACCCGAAGTTTTGATTGAATATT
>Ga0209223_10002558_pt1 | contig 18133 bp, 16 predicted proteins | sample COG_06_FD_184750 | JGI IMG/M metagenome (GOLD analysis project Ga0209223, IMG submission 184750) | Pelagic Microbial community sample from North Sea - COGITO 998_met_06 (SPAdes) (version 2) | ecosystem: Environmental > Aquatic > Marine > Neritic zone/Coastal water | place: Helgoland, sampling...
AGTTCAAATATTCCGCCAGTTCCTCCAGCAGAAGCGTTTCAGCCAGCCGACGAAATAAATCAAGACGAGCCGGACGACCTTCCTTTTTAATCAAAATGCACCAATTAAGCAGTGAACATATATTTCCTTCTCCATTATCTGCTAATAGTGAGGGTATTGTTGCTGTGGGAGGAGATTTAGACCCTCAAAGGATATTACTTGCATACAAAATGGGAATTTTTCCGTGGTTTGAAAATGATGATTATTTGGTTTGGTGGAGTCCTGATCCTAGAATGGTATTGTTCCCAGAAAAGTTAAAAATTTCCAAATCAACAAAAAAAATTTTAAATAATAACACTTTTGAAATAACCTTTAATAAATCTTTTATGGAAGTAGTTAATGCTTGTGCAAAAGTTAAAAGATTTGGACAGAATGGAACATGGATAACCAATGGATTAATGGAAGCTTATAAAAAATTACATGCTAAGGGACATGCATATTCTGTTGAAGTTTGGGAAAATTTTGAATTAGTAGGAGGACTTTATGGAATTGATTTAGGAAATGTATTTTGTGGAGAAAGTATGTTTACTAAAACTAATAATGCAAGTAAATTAGCTTTTATTTATTTAGTCAAAGAGTTGTCTAAGAATGGATACAAATTAATTGATTGCCAGGTACCCAGTGCTCATTTAAAAAGTCTTGGAGCTGAAGAAATCCCTCGTTCAGAATTCATAAAATATTTGTTATAATTATTTACTAATTATTTTTTCAAAATCTTCTATTGTCATAGCATCATCTAATATAAAATCTCCTATCGATATTCTAATAAGTTTATGTAAATAAGCCCCCACTTTTAATTCTTCTCCAAAATCATTTGCAATAGACCTAATATAAGTTCCTTTACTACATTTAATTTTAAAATCAACAAAAGGGAGACTAACCTTGGTAATTTTAAATTCATATACATTTATTTCTCTTTTTTTTAATTCAACATGCTCTTCTTTTCTAGCATAGTCATAAAGTTTTTTCCCTTTTAACTTAATTGCAGAAAAAATAGGAGGAGTTTGTTGCAAAGTCCCTAAAAATTTTTGTGAAGCTAAATTTAGTTTATTTAAATTAATATTTTTAATTGAACATTTTGAGTTTATTGGAGTTTCTAGATCAAAAGATGGAGTAGTAGCTCCAATATAAAAAGTTCCAACATACTCTTTTTCAGTATTTTGAAACTCAGATATCTTTTTAGTTAATTTTCCAGTGCATATTATCAATAATCCTTCCGCTAATGGATCTAAGGTGCCAGCATGACCAACTTTTATTTTTTTTATATTATAGGAAGATTTAATTAACCATCTAATTTTGTTAACTACCTGAAAGGAAGTCCATCCAATTGGCTTATTTATTAAAAGAAATTTTCCGTTAATAAATGAATCGCTATTATAATCCATTATTTAAAGAATAATAAATAATAATAGATCCTACGATAAAACAATAAATAGAAAAGTAATATAATTTACTTTGTTTAACTAGTGAAATCATCCATCTACAAGCAAATAGTCCAGTAACAAAGGCAGATACAAAACCTAGTAGTAAAGAAATTAAATCAAAACTTTCAAAGCTTATGCCTTGGTCTAATAATGATTTGGCCATACTTCCAAGAATTAATGGAATTACCATTATAAAAGAAAATCTTGCTGCTTTTTCTCTATCTATACCCATAATAACAGCTGAAGCTATGGTTGCTCCACTTCTTGATATTCCAGGTAAAATTGCTATGGCTTGAGCTAATCCAATTAAAAAACTATTTTTAAAACCTATTTCATTTTTTTTTATTTTTAAAAAATCGGAAAGAAATAATAGTAAAGCAGTTAAATAAAGCATAGACCCAACTAAAACAAGATTACCATTAAATAAAGAGTTTATAGCTTCTTCATAGAATAATCCAACAAAAACGGCAGGTATCATTGAAATTATAATAGAAATAGAAAAATCATGAGATTCATTGTGAGTTTTTAAAAATAGCCCTTTAAATATTTCCAATAAATCTTTCCTAAAAAAGAAGATTGTACTAAAAGCTGTTGCGGTATGTAAAACAATAGTGAAAAGTAAACTTTCTTTATTAGAAATAGTGTTACCTAATATTACTTTAGAAATTTCTAAATGACCACTTGAAGAAATTGGAAGAAATTCGGTTAAGCCTTGAACTACGCCAAGAAGAATGGATTCTAAATAATCCATTTATTATTTTTTAGGATTAAGTAAAATAGCATAAACTTGTATTGCAAATCCGATTAAAACTAGTGTAGGTGCTAACCGGATTCTTCTGAAATTATAAATTTCGGGATTAAAGACATTAGGATCATCACTTCCACCCCCAGACATTAGTATAAAACCAACGATAATAAATATTATTCCGATCAACATTACTTGATAGTTTTTCTTTCCAAAAATAAAATCTTCTGAATTTTTTTTATTTTTTTCCATTTAATAAAGTTGTTCAATTTTTAATTTTAAAAATCTTTGAGTTGCAAAATAAGTACATATTGATGTAATAACTACACTAAAAATTAGAATAGAAACAAATAACCCAAGTATTATTTCAATTTCTGAAATTAGATTGAGTTTCATGAAATTATTTTCTATATAATATATAGATAGACTTAAAAGTGAAATTGAAATAAAAGAACTTATTATTCCAAGATAAATGTGCGTGTTAATAAAGGGTTTACGAATAAACTTTTTTGTAGCTCCAACTAATTGCATTGTTTTAATTATCATTCTGTTGGAATATATTGATAATCTAATAGAACTATTAATAATTAAAACTGAGATAATCAAAAAGAATGAAGCGAAAACTAAAACCCAAAATTTAATTTTTATTAAATTTTCGTTTATTAATGAAACTAAAGGAGCGTCATATCTAACTTCATCAACAAAGGTTATTTCACTAAATTCTTTTGATATTTCGTCAAGAAGAACTGATTTGACATAATCAGATTTCAAATAAATATCTATGGAATTTAAAATAGGATTAGTTCCTAAAAATTCTAAAAAATTTTCTTCAATTTCTTCAATTAATATTTCTGCACCTTTTTCTTTTGAGATGTATTTTATAGACTTCGTATAATCTTTTAAATTTATTTTTTTTTGTAGCTGTACCGTTTCTATTTTTTTTGCTGAATCCTTTAGATATATCGTTACAGGAATTTTTTCTTTAAAGTCATTAGATATTTTTTTTGCATTGAATGCTAATAGAAAAAAAGCTCCCATGATATACAATACAATAGATATACTAATTGTTACGAAAAAATAAGACGAGAGTAGTCTTCTATTTTTATTTTTTGACAAAAGAATATAATTTAATTAAGTAAAAATAAGAAACCCTTTTTAATTGTTACGATAGATCATTTAAACTTTTCCTATTCCCACAATAAATGTATTTTTGTTTCTTTATTAAATCTTATGGCTTACGATTTTAAAAAAATTGAATCCAAATGGCAAAAATTTTGGTCTAAAAATCAAATATTTAAAGCTGAAAACACAAGTAAGTTACCTAAATATTATGTGATGGACATGTTTCCTTATCCCTCTGGAGCAGGTCTTCATGTTGGTCATCCGTTGGGATATATTGCTAGTGATATATATTCAAGATTTAAAAGACATAAAGGTTACAATGTTTTGCATCCACAGGGTTACGATTCTTTTGGATTGCCTGCTGAACAGTATGCAATTCAAACTGGTAGACACCCTGTTGAAACGACTAATGAAAATATTAAAAGATATAGAAAGCAATTAGATAGATTGGGATTTTCTTTTGATTGGTCTAGGGAAATTAGGACATCAAATAAAGAGTATTACAAATGGACCCAGTGGATGTTTATAAAGCTTTATAATTCATGGTATGATGATAAAAAAGATAAATCAAGATCTATAGATGAATTGATTAGTATTTTTGAAAAAAGCGGAAATTTAAATCTTTACGCCAATGAATCTGAATCCACAGAAAATTTTTCAAATGATGAGTGGAAAGAGTTTTCTGATTCAAAAAAAGAGAAGATATTACTTTCATACAGGTTGGCTTTTTTGTCTGAAATTGATGTTAATTGGTGCCCTAAGTTAGGAACAGTTCTTGCTAATGATGAAATTATTGATGGATTATCAGAAAGAGGGGGATATGAGATAATTAGAAAAAAAATGACTCAATGGAGTATAAGAATATCCTCATATTCAGAAAGGTTGTTAAAAGGATTAAATAATATTGATTGGCCAGAACCTTTAAAAGAAATGCAAAGAAATTGGATTGGAAAATCTGAAGGAGTATTGGTAAAGTTTGAGGTTAAAGATTTTGATAAACAAATTGAAGCTTTCACTACTCGAATTGACACAATTTATGGTGTAACATTTGTAACTTTAGCACCTGAACATCCTTATGTCAAATATATTACTTCAAACGAAAATAAAAGTCAGGTAAAAGATTACATTTTGCAATCCTCTAAAAAAACAGAAAGAGATAGAATTTCTGATGTTAAAACCATAAGCGGAGTTTTTACCGGAGGTTACGCCATTCACCCTTTAACTAATAAAAAACTTCCTATTTGGATTTCTGATTATGTTTTAGCTGGTTATGGAACTGGAGCTGTTATGGCGGTTCCATGTGGAGATCAAAGAGATTATAATTTTGCTAAATTTTTTAAACTACCAATTATTAATATTTTCAAAGATATCGACATCTCAAAACAAGCTTTTCAATCTAAAGAAGATTTTAAACTGATAAACTCAGGTTTTTTAAATAATCTTGATTTTAAAAAAGGATTTTCAAAAGCAATCAATGAATTAGAAAAATTAAAAAAGGGTACTTATAAGGTTAATTATAAATTAAGAGATGCTGTGTTTAGTAGACAAAGATATTGGGGAGAGCCATTTCCTGTATATTATAAAAATAGTCTTCCTGTTATGATTGATGAAAAGTTTTTGCCAATAATTTTACCGGAAGTTGATAAATACTTACCAACTGAGGATGGAAAGCCTCCTTTAGGTAATTCTAAGTGTTGGGCATGGGACAATAAAAATAATTCTATTGTTGAAAATTCACTTATTAATAATAAAGATGTTTTTCCAATGGAGCTCAATACAATGCCTGGATGGGCAGGAAGCTCTTGGTATTTTAACAGGTATATGGATCCTAATAATAATGATTTTTTTGCTTCAAAGGAATCTTTAAATTATTGGAGTGAAATTGATTTATATGTAGGTGGAAGTGAACATGCTACAGGACATCTATTGTATTCTAGATTTTGGCAATATTTTTTATATGACCATGATTTAGTTCCAGTACCTGATTATGCAAAAAAATTAATTAATCAAGGTATGATTTTAGGAAATAGTGCTTATATCTTTAGATTAAATGGAACAGATACTTACTTGTCAAACGGACTTTTTAAAGGAAAAAACGTTCAAGCAATTCATATAGACGTTAAATTTATTAATTCAAATAATGAATTAAATATTGAAGAATTAAGAAAATGGCAACCACAATTTTCTAAATCAGAATTTGTTCTTGAGAACCAAAAGTTTTTTGTTAAAAGAGAGATCGAAAAAATGTCAAAATCTAAATATAATGTGGTAAATCCTGATGAAATTTGTGATAAATATGGAGCTGACACATTAAGACTGTATGAAATGTTTCTTGGACCTATAGATCAAGCAAAACCATGGAATACAGCTGGTATAACTGGAACATTTTCTTTTTTAAATAAATTTTGGAATTTATTTCATGAAAATAAAAAATTTACAGTCACTGATAAAGTTCCTTCAAAAAATGCTTTAAAAATACTTCATAAAACAATCAAAAAAGTAACTTCAGACATTGAAAATTTTTCATTTAATACGTCTGTTAGTGCTTTTATGATTTGTATTAATGAATTGAGTTCTATGAAATGTAATAACAGATCAATTTTAAAAGATCTTTGCATTTTATTATCTCCTTTTGCTCCACATATTTGTGAAGAGTTATGGAACAAATTAGGTAATAATGAGTCTATTTCAAGTATAAATTATCCTGATTTTAATCCAGAACTTATTAAAGAAAAAAGTATAGAGTATCCGGTTTCTTTTAATGGAAAATTGAGATTTAAAATTAACTTAGAAGCCTCTATTGAAATAGAACAAATTAAGAAGATTGTTTTAAATCATGAAAAAACTTCGAAATATTTGGAGGGTAAGGAAATAAAAAAAGTAATTATAGTCCCCAAGAAGATAATAAATATCGTTTGTTAAATGATAGATAACATTGAATTAATAGGACTGTTGGCCGCTGCGTTCACAACAATTGCTTTTATTCCACAAGTTTTTAAAGTAATTAAAACTAAATCATCAGATGGTTTGTCATTGACCACTTATTTAATTTTTATTATTGGCGTTGGATTGTGGCTTATTTATGGCTTGATTAAATCAAGTATTTCTATGATTATTGGCAATGGTATTACTATTATATTAGCATTTTTAATAATCTATTATATTTTGAGAAATAAAAAATCTAATTAATTGAAATTTGTCTGTCAATTTGTTGTTCTAATGAAATAAAAGTTTCAGTTCTTGAAACTCCATTAATAGATTGAATTTGTTTATTTAATAGTGTCATTAAGTGTTCGTTATTTTTACATAAAACTTTAATTAAAACACTCCAATTTCCAGTTGTGTAATGGCACTCAAGTATTTCAGGTATTTTTTTCATTTCTTTAATGGCCTGAGAATTCCTTTCTGCTTTGTCAAAATAAACTCCTATAAAAGCTAGTGTAGTATAGCCAAGCGCTTTGGGATTAAGTTTTAAATGTTGTCCAGAAATTAATCCAGAATTATTTAATTTTCTAATTCTCTGGTGAATTGCTGCGCCAGAAATTCCAATTATCCTAGAAATTTCTAAAATTGGTATTCTTGAATTACTAGTAAGTTCAATTAAAATTTTTTTATCAATTCCGTCTATTTTCAAAATTTATATTTTTTAATACAATATCTGCTGCAACTCTTTTACTTGAACCAGATGAACCTAATAATGAGATTAACTTATCGTATTTATTTGATAATTCTTTTCTTTTCTTTAAATCTAAAGCTTTTTTTAGTTCTTTTACTATATTATATTTTGTACACTCAGATTGAATCAGTTCTTTAATGATTTCTTTTTGCATTATTAAATTTACAAGAGAGATGAATTTAATTTTAACAAATATTTTTGCTAGTATGTAACTTATAAAACTTGTTTTGTAGCATACTACTTGAGGGATTTTAAAAATTGCAGTTTCTAAGGTTGCTGTTCCGCTTGTTACTAAGGCAGCTTTTGAATTTGTAAGTAATTCGTATGTTTTAGCTTTAATTACTCTAACATTTCTATTTCTAATTATTTTTTTATAAAAATCTAGCTCTATGTTAGGAGCTCCAGCTATTATAAATTGGTATTTAGGAAATTGGTCTATAACTTTTAACATCACGCCTAATATTTTTTTAATTTCTTGTTTTCTGCTTCCAGGTAAAATAGAAATGATTTCTTTTTTATTATCTAATTTATTTTCTAAATAAAAGTCAATTTTTCTATGGTTTTTAAAATTATCAATACTATCAAGAAGGGGGTGTCCTAAAAACTTAACTTTGAATCCATGTTTTGTTTCAAAATATTGTTTTTCAAAAGGAAGAATTACATATAAGTTGTCAATACTTGCTTTGATATTTTTAATTCTTTTTTCGTTCCAAGCCCATATCTGGGGAGCTATATAATAATTGGTATTAAAATTATTTCTCTTTGCCCATTTTGCAATTCTTAGATTGAAACCAGGGTAGTCTATAAAAATAATTTTATCAGGGTTGAATTGTTTTATATCGTGCTTACAGAAATCTATATTTTTTAAAATTGTTTTTAAATTCATAAAAACTTCATAAAACCCCATGAATGATAATTCCTTAAAATGCTTTATGATAGTTGCTCCTGCACTTTTCATTTTATCTCCTCCCCAAGCTCTGATAATAGCATTTTGATCTAATTTAATAATCTCTTTTATTAAATTAGACCCATGCAGATCTCCTGAAGCTTCTCCCGCAATTACATAGTACTTCATTGACTTATTTTAAAAAACTCCAATTTTTAATTCTCACAAAACTACTATGATCTGTCATATCGAATTTAATCGGAACTATAGAAATAAATCCATTTTTCAAAGCCCACTCGTCAGAATCATTTTCATTATCTTCATTAACAAATTCACCAGTCAGCCAGTAATATTCTTTTCCCTGAGGATTTTTTCTTTTATCAAATTTTTCGATCCAATATGCTTTTGCTTGTCTACAAATTTTTATTCCTTTAATTTGATTTTCATTTAATTTAGGGAAATTAACATTTAGTGCGTTTCCTTTTGGAATGCCTTCTTTTAGTGCAGTTAGTGTAATTTTTTTTATACTATTTTTAAGAGTTTCAAAATTAGCCTCCCAACTATAATCTAGTAAAGAAAATCCAATAGCAGGTATTCCTACAATACTTGCTTCTAATGCTGCACTCATTGTTCCTGAATAGATGACGTTAATAGATGAATTAGATCCATGATTAATACCTGCAACGCAGATATCTGGCTTTCTCTTTAAAATTTCATTAATTCCTAATTTAACACAATCTGCTGGTGTTCCAGAACAAGAATATTCTTGTTGTGGGCCATTATCAATTTTAATAGAGTTGCAATGTATCGTAGAATTTATGGTAATAGCATGCCCCATAGCTGATTGAGGACTATCTGGAGCGACTACAACTACGTCTCCAATTTCATTCATAACAGAAATTAATGTTCTTATTCCAGGTGCTGTGATTCCGTCATCATTCGTTACTAATATTAAAGGTTTTTTTGTCATTTATAAATTTTGAGTAAAAGTACAGAAAAGAAAATATTTCATTATAATTAAAAATAATTTGAATAAATAATTTTAATATCAATTGTTTTGCATGATTTTTGAACTAAATTGTTAAATTTACTAACAAGTTTTTTATAATTATTTAATGAAACGTAAACTAATTATTTCATTTATTTCAATTTCTTTTGTTTTTGCAAGTTGGAATTTAATAAACCCATCATTTGAAAACTCAAATAAGGATAAGTTATTAATTGAGATTGTTAAGTACGTGTTAGAAAAGTATCACTATAATTCTATCGAAATCAACGATGAATTTTCAGAAAAAATGTTTGATGCTTATATTGAATTATTAGATTCTCAAAAAAAATATTTTTTGGCATCTGATTATAAAGAATTCAAAAAATATAGATTAAAATTAGATGATCAGTTAATAGATTATGACTTATCATTTTTTAACTTAACTCATGATAGATTAATTGCAAGAATTTCTGAGGTGGAAAAATTTTACCCAACTTTATTAAATGACTCTTTTGATTTTTCTGTTAAAGAAGAAATTAATTTAGATTTTGATAACCTTTCTTTTCCCAAAAACAATTTAGAAAGAAAAGACAGGTGGAGGAAACAATTTAAGTATTCAGCATTAGATATTTACGATATTAAAGTTTCTGATCAAAAATTAAATTTAAAGAATGATGAAAATTATGTTGAAAAATCAAAAAAAGTAATTATTGAGGAATCAGTTGATTTAGTAAATAAAAGTATGAGCAATATGTTTGATCTCATGAATGACTTACAAAGAAAAGATTGGTTTTCCAGATACTTAAATTCTTTTGTTATTCAGTTAGATCCTCACACATATTACTTTAAGCCTGAAGATAAAACAAGATTTGATATGACAATTTCTGGAAAATTTAATGGAATAGGCGCAAGATTATCAAAACAAGAGGGTGGAATTAAAATAGTGGATATAATATTGGGGGGTCCACTATGGAAGGATAAAAAAATAGAAATTGGTGATGAAATTATTAAAGTTGGTCAAAAAAATCAAAAGCCTGTAGATGTTATTGGAATGAGATTAGAAGATGCAATAAAATTAATTAAAGGCCCTAAAGATACAGAAGTTAGTTTGACTGTAAGAAAAAATATAAATGGAGAAATAAAAGTCATTCCAGTCATTAGAGATGAAATAAAGTTAGAAGAAACTTACGCGAAATCTACATTAATAAAGAAAAATAATAAAATTTATGGATTAATTACTTTACCTAAATTTTATGTTGATTTTGAAAATTATCAAAAAAGAAATTGCGCAGCGGACGTTAAAAATGAAATTATAAAATTAAAAAAAGAAGGTATTGAAGGTTTAGTTTTAGATTTAAGAAATAACGGAGGTGGTTCTTTACAAACAGTTGTTGATATGACAGGCCTATTTATAGAGGAAGGTCCAGTTGTGCAAGTAAAGTCATTTGGAGATAGAAAACAAGTTGTTTATGATAAAGACCCTTCTATATTTTGGGAAGGCCCAATGGTTGTTTTGGTAAATCAAATGTCTGCATCTGCATCAGAAATATTAGCCGCTGCCTTACAAGACTATAATAGAGCTGTTATTGTTGGTAGCACTCAAAGTTTCGGAAAAGGAACTGTTCAAAATGTAATTGATTTGAATAGATTTTTATCAAATAGTCAGTTTGATTTAGGTGCTTTAAAGATAACAACAGATAAATTTTACAGAATTAATGGAGGTTCTGTCCAAGTAGAAGGGGTTAAAAGTGACATTACTATTCCAAATAGACTTTCCTTTATTTCAATTGGGGAAAATGATGAAAAAAATCCATTAAAATGGGATCAAATAGATTCTGCTAGTTATAAAAAATGGGACGGATATTTTAATTTAAAAGAAGTAATAACTTCTGGGAATGAACAAATTGAAAAAAGTCAATTCGCTTTGTTAGTTAAAGAAAATGCCCAGTGGATAGCTTCAAGGCAAAATCCAAAATCTTTAACATTAAATTATATTGAATACAAGAAATCACAAAGAGATGATAAAGACTATTTAAGAAAATTTGAAGACATCAAAAATTATAAAAATGACCTTGAATTTGAGTTTATTGGTAATGATGAAGAATCTATTGAAAATTCCAAAGAAATTTTAGAAAAAAGAAAAAGATGGAAAAAAGTACTCCAATCAGACTATCAATTAAACGAGGGTTTAAAAGTTTTAGACAACTTAAAATTAAGAGAAATAAATAAAAAATCTATTATAGCTAATAAAGATTAATGTTATTTATAAATAAAAAGTTTATTCATAAATATTTTGGTGTTCTATTTTCCCTAGCTTTTATCTTTTTTTGTTTTCTAATTTCAGTTTTTTCCTATTTTATAATTCCGGATGATTCTCAGTATTCCAATCAAATGCATTTACCAATTCATTCCATGCCGCCTGGTTTTAAGGCTACTATATTGGAAATCCCGAATTCTAAAAATTCGAAACAATCGTACTTTAGTATTAAATTTTTTGGAAATAAAAATTCTAATAAAGAAATTTTAGTAAAGAATTATAATTTCAAGGAAACGGGTATCAACTATGAAAATTATAATGATGAAAAGATATTTTTGAATTATAATATTTTTCCTAATTCACTTTCTCAAAAAGAGATTAAAACAGAATATATTAAAGTTAGAAAATTTATTTTTGGTACAGACAGTTTTGGTAGAGATGTTTTTGGAAGAATTGTTCTTGGGACTAGAGTGTCATTATCCATTGGTTTTATTGCAGTTATCATTTCTTTATTAATTGGCTTGTCGTTAGGAATGATAGGAGGTTATTATGGTGGATTTATTGATAAAGTTATTATGATTATAATAAATATTTTTTGGTCAATCCCTACTCTATTACTTGTAATTGCAATTTCTATCGCTCTTGGAAAAGGTTTTTGGCAAGTATATATAGCAGTTGGCTTAACCATGTGGGTTGAAGTAGCTAGATTAGTCAGAGGACAAGTAATCTCTGAGAAGAACAAAGATTATATAGTTGCAACAAAAGTTTTAGGTTATTCAGATTTACGAATTTTTATAAAACATTTATTCCCTAACATTTTAGGTCCTATTTTGATTATTTGTGCTGCTAATTTTGCCTCTGCTATTCTTATTGAAAGTGGCTTGAGTTTTTTAGGAATAGGAACACAACCTCCGATTCCAAGCTGGGGGTCAATGATAAAAGATAACTATCAATTTATAATTCTGGGCAAAGCTTACTTAGCATTTATTCCAGGGATTTCTATAATGCTTTTGGTTACAAGTTTTATGTTTTTAGGTAATAATCTTACAGATTTAATTAATAAAAGATAGAGGATTTACCATCTACTTGTTCTTTCAGAATCTAACTTAATATAGATTGAAAAAAGTAAGATAAAAGACATCAAGCTTGAACCCCCATAACTAAGAAAAGGTAATGGAATTCCAATTGTTGGCACTAGTCCTAAAACCATTCCAATATTTATAAAAAAATGTGTAAAAATAATAGTTACAGTGGAATAAGAATATATCTTACTAAAAAGGTTTCTTTGTAAATCAGCTCTTTTTGAAATTCTAAGCATTAAATAGGCATATAAAAGAATAACAAATGAAGCTCCCAAAAAACCCCATTCCTCTCCTATAGTTGAAAAAATATAATCTGTATGTTGTTCGGGAACAAATTTTCCTCTTGTTTGTGATCCTTTTAAAAATCCTTCCCCAAAAATTCCACCAGATGCAAATGCAATTCTTGACTGATTTGTGTTGTATCCAGATCCTCTAAAATCTTGCTCTGCACCAATAACAATATTAAATCTGTCCCTGTGACGTTGCTCAAATACATTATTAAAAATAAAGTCAACAGAAAAAATAAATACTGAAAAAATAGCTCCGTATATAAATGTTTTTTTCATTATGTTTTTCTTTCTTTTATTTATGAGAAGTAAAAATAATATTGATAATGCTAGAAAAATCATAACATATTTTGGAGACAAGAGAATTGTTGCAAAAAATAATATTATAAATCCTACTAGAAGATTCATATATATTGAGGGAAGCCCAACTTTATAAAAAACCAAAACAAAACTAAGGAAGATAATAATGGTACCGGGATCAGGTTGAAGAACAATTAGTGTTATTGGAATTAAAACAATTAAAAAGGAATAAAATTGTGTTTTAAAAGTTTTAAGATTAGAATTTATATCACTTAGGTATTTTGCTAATGCTAGAGCTGTAATTGGTTTTGCAAATTCACTTGGCTGTATGCTAAAACCATTAAATTGGTACCAAGCTAGAGCTCCATTAACTTTATGACCAAAAACAAATAAACCTACAAGTGAAATAATGGAAAAAACATATAAAATACTCGAGTACTTAACAAAAAAACTAATTGGTAAAATTTGAATAAATAAAAAAATAAAAATTGATATAATAACAAAAGCTAGTTGTTTTGTGAAGGGATTTAAAGTGATTAATGATTCAAGTAAATATGCTTGAGATGAAGAATAAATATTTCCCAGTCCTAAAAGAATAAGTATAATAAGAATTAGAATACTCGTCCAATCAATTTTTATTAAGTTAATTTCATTCATTAATTGAAAAATTTGATTTTGTGTAGGGTTTCAAATACTCTTCCATAAGATTACCATTAAAAATATATTTTTCAAGATATTTTCGTTTAATATTTTTATTTAAATATTTTTCCATCATCAGACTTGCAATAGGTGCTGCCCACCTTGTTCCCCAATACCCATTTTCTATGAACACTGCAATAGCAATTTTAGGATTTTCCTTAGGAGAAAATCCTATGAAAATGGAGTGATCTGTCAATTGTTTTCTAAGCCCATTAATTTTTATGAAATTTTCAGCAGTTCCAGTTTTCCCTACAACTTCAATTCCTTGAATTTTAGAATTTTGGGCAGTTCCTTTTTCAATCACATCGTACATTCCTTGAATTATTTTTTCAAAGTGAATAGAATCTACTGACGAATATTTTTTTTCTCTATATTTCAGTTCAATACTTTCATTAGATATTTTTTTAACAAAATGTGGGGTTATATACCAACCTCTATTTGCAATAGCAGCAGCAATGTTGCCGAGTTGAATTGGTGTTGTTAAAATTTCACCTTGGCCTATTCCATTTGAAATAGTTGTAGCAGCCCTCCAAGAGTTGTTTGGATACCAGTTATCATAATATTTTGAATCAGGTATTAAACCTGGTTGTCCTAAAGGATGATCGTATCCTAAATAATTTCCTAGTCCAAAACTATTTACGTGACTTTTCCAATTATTAATTCCTTGTTTTGAATCAGGTTTTTTTTCTAATATTTTCTTATATATAGTTGCAAAATATGTATTGCACGAGTTGTATATTGCTGTATTTAAATCATTGTATGTGCCGGGTTTGCAGTGACATTTCATAAATCTATTTTTAGAATAGAAATGACCTGAATTACATAATATTTTTGTTTGAGGATTTATAATATTTTCTTGTAGAGCAATTAAACCATTAATTAACTTAAATGTTGATCCAGGTGGATACATACCCTGAAGACCTCTATCGAAAAGTGGCTTACCGATTGTGTCATTTTTTAATTTCAAATAGTTTTTAGATCGTTCTCTACCAATTAATAAATTTGGATCAAAATTAGGAGCATTAATAAGTGATAATATTTCACCACTTTGTGGTTCAATGGCAATAATACTTCCAAATTTATTAATCATTAAAGAGTCACCATAAACTTGAAGATTTGAGTCAATAGTTAAATTGATGTTTTTTGCAGGTTTATAAAGTGTATCATAAATTCCTTCTTTATATGAACCAGTAGTTCTATTAAAATTATCTTTTTCAAAATAGCTTACACCCTTCAATCCTCTTAACTTGTTTTCGTATGATTTTTCAATTCCTTGTCTTCCAATTAATTCTCCAGACTCATAATAACTATTGTCCCGTACTTCGTAATCATTCACTTCACTTATGTAACCTAAAATATTGGAAGCCGAATTTAACATGTAATTTCTATTGGATTTTTTTCTTACTGAAAAACCTTTATATTTCCACAATTTTTCTTGAATAATAGCATAATCATTTTTAGAGATTTGTGATATAAAGACGGATGCCTTGATATTTGAATAATTTTTTGCTTTTTTTATTTTATCGATAAGTGTTTTTTTACTTATTTTTAAAATTCTACAAAATTCTAAAGTATCAATGGATTTAAGCTCATCAGGAACCAACATTAAATCATAAAAAAGCTCATTACCAACAACTAATTTATTGTTTCTGTCAAAAATATATCCTCTTTCAGGGAAATTATATTTTTTTTCTACTGAGTTTTTGTTAGAAAGTTTAACATCATTAATGTCAATTAATTGAACCCAAGAAAGACGTATAATAAAAACAATTGAGGAAAAAATAATTAAAAATGGTAGTATTTTATTTTTCATTTCCAATCATAATATAAATTAAAGTTGTGCAAAAAAACCCAGAAAGTAAATATGTAATAAGTGTCTTATGCATTACGGTTGACACATGCTTTAAACTAAAAGCTTCCAAAGAAAAAAGAATAAAATGATGAATCAAAATTATTGATGACACGTATAAGATTTTTTGCGAAAAAGATGAATCTGAAACGTAATTTTTAATTAATTTGAGGCCTAAGGGATCAAAAAAACCTCCGAAAATAAAACTCATAATATATGATCTTAAAAAGGCAACCGTCAGACAGGCAGTGGTATTTAAACCCAAAGAATTTGAAAATAAATCAAGTGTAAATCCAAAAGCAAAAGCTACTACCATAAATGAGATTTTGCTCGTTTTCACAGGAAATGTCAATATGAAAACCAAACATATGTAAGGATCATAAATCCCAAATAAATCAAACTTATTAAAAATTAGTACTTGTAATAAAATTAAAAATATAAATCTTTTAAATACTATTAAAAACGTACTTGCCATTACTTTTTAATATTTTTAAATTCTTCTTTGTTCAAACTTTCAATTACATAAACAATATTCAAATTATTCATGTCAGTGTGTAATTTCACAACAATGTTCAAATAATTTTCCTTGAACTGAATTTTTGCAATTTTAACTTGGTTATTTATCACAAAATTTGCAGTAGTATCATTACGTTTTTTTTGTTTAATTATTTCAGAAACAACTCCAATGTTAATTCCCTCAGGGAAGATTAAGGACATCCCTCCTGTAATTATTGAATCACCAACCTTAATTTCAGCTGTTTCTGGAATATCATTCAACAATAAATTTTCTCCGCTTAGCCCATCCCACTCTAAGGTACCGAAATGTGAAGTTCGTTTGACTTTGGCATTAATTTTTGTATCAATATTTAATACAGACATTACAGAAGAATAATTTTTAGTTGTATAATTTATTATTCCTACAATACCCTTTGAAGAAATTATCCCCATTTCATTTTCTAAACCATGTTTAAGTCCTTTATCAATAATTAAATAGTTTTTAAAAGATGACAAACTATTGGATATTACTTTGGCATTTTGATATTTAAAAATTGCATTGTCCAGAGAATCTAATTGTTTTTTATTAATTAAATTTTCTAATTGATTCTTTAAAAATAAATTTTCATTAGCCAACTCAGAATTAACTCTTTTGAGATTAAAATAGCCATTTAAGTTATTGAATACTTCATTGAAATAGTTCGCTGTGCTATTGGAAAAAACTATAATTTTAGAATTCTGAAAAAAATTTGTTTTAAATATTAATGATAATGAAAACGATAATAATAAAAAATAAACTAATACATTTTTTTTTCTTATTATGAAATCAATGAATTGTTGCATAACAAAAAGGCTATTTCACTAAAACACTTTTATACCTTTCTATATTTTTGAGAGTAATACCAGTTCCTCTTACCACTGATCTCAATGGATCTTCAGCAATGAAAACTGGTAAATCAGTTTTTTTGGAAAGTCTTTTATCTAGTCCTCTCAACATAGATCCTCCACCAGCTAAATATATGCCGGTATTATAAATATCAGCAGCTAATTCAGGTGGGGTTTGCGATAGCGTTTCCATCACTGAATCTTCTATTCTTATAATTGACTTGTCCAAAGCTTTTGCTATTTCTCTGTAAGAAATGATAATTTCTTTAGGTTTTCCTGTTAATAAATCCCTTCCTTGAACCGAGATATCTTCGGGCGGACTTTCTAATTCCTCTGAGGCAGAGCCAATTGTTATTTTAATTTTTTCAGCAGTTCTTTCACCAATATATAAGTTGTGCTGCGTCCTCATATAATAAATTATATCACCAGTAAATACATCTCCAGCTACTTTAACGGACTTATCACATACTATTCCAGATAAGGCAATAACAGCAATCTCTGTGGTTCCTCCTCCAATGTCTACAATCATATTTCCTTTTGGCTGCATAATATCTACACCAATTCCAATTGCCGCTGCCATAGGTTCATGAATTAAATACACTTCTTTACCATTAACTCTTTCCGCTGATTCTCTAACAGCTCGCATTTCAACTTCTGTAATTCCAGATGGAATACAAATTACCATTTTTAGAGACGGAGTAAAAAATCTTTTGTTTAAAGCAGGAATACTTTTTATTAATAAGCTAATCATTTGTTCAGAAGCATTGAAATCTGCAATTACCCCATCTTTCAATGGTCTAATTGTTTTAATATTTTCATGGGTTTTACCTTGCATTAAATTAGCTTCAGCTCCAACTGCTATTATTTTTTCGGTTTTTTTATCAATTGCCACAATAGAAGGGCTGTCTACCACAACTTTATCGTTATGAATGATAAGAGTGTTTGCAGTTCCCAAGTCAATTGCTATGGATTCAGTCAAAAAGTCAAAAAATGCCATAATTAAAAAAGTGTATTACAAGTTAATAAATTTAATGCTTAAAATGACGTGTTCCTGTTATAACCATTGAAATATTATTCTTATTACAATAATCAATGGATAAGTTATCCTTTATTGAACCCCCAGGTTGAATCACAGAACAGATCCCTTCTTTATGAGCTATCTCAACACAGTCTGGAAAAGGGAAAAAAGCGTCACTAGCCATAACGGAATTTTCTAAACTAAATTTGAACTTTTTTGATTTTTCTATAGCTTGTCTAAGGGCATCTACCCTTGAAGTTTGTCCAGTACCAGAACTAATAAGTTGTTTATTTTTTGCTAAAACAATTGTATTAGATTTAGTATGCTTACATATTTTGGAAGCAAAAATAAGATCTTCACATTCTAGATCTGAAGGTTGCT
>Ga0209223_10002562_pt1 | contig 18119 bp, 10 predicted proteins | sample COG_06_FD_184750 | JGI IMG/M metagenome (GOLD analysis project Ga0209223, IMG submission 184750) | Pelagic Microbial community sample from North Sea - COGITO 998_met_06 (SPAdes) (version 2) | ecosystem: Environmental > Aquatic > Marine > Neritic zone/Coastal water | place: Helgoland, sampling...
AGGGAATCGCAAAAAGAAGCGAGACCCTGTTTAAAGCATTTGGCAACGTACCAGAACCAACAGAGGAAGAAATGACGCAAGTCTACAACTATCTAAAAGATCGACTTGTGGGACGCGCACAGGAGGAGATAAACCTAGAATGTGCGATTGAATACGTTTCGATGAAGTCTCAAGATATGCTTAGGGAGGGCGCTTAAAAATATTCTGTCCCTATGAACGACATCATTTGCCCACACTGCCACAAAGCCTTCAAGGTCGACGAGGCCGGATATGCCGACATCCTCAAACAGGTCCATGACAGTGAGTTTGAACAGCAACTGCATGAACGCCTCGAACTCGCCGAAAAGGAAAAGCTCAACGCGGTCGAACTCGCTCAGGAAAAAGCTGCCAACGAATCGCAGAAGACGGCCGCAGCCAAACAAGCTGAAATCCAGGAGTTGAAAGCCCAGCTGGATAAGGGCGAAGAGGCTCGCAAGCTGGCCGTGGCTCAGGCCCTGACCGCAGTCGAAAAGGAGCGCGACAAGCTGGCCTCCGATCTCGAACAAGCCAAGCACGCCACCCAAACCGCGGCCCAACTGGCTGAGATGACACGCACCAAGGACCTTCAAGAGGCCGCAGCTACGAAGGATGCCGAGATCCAAGCACTCAAGGCCAAGCTAGAATCGAACCAGGTCAATCAGAAGCTCGCAATCAATGAAGCAGTCGGCAGCGTGGAAAAGCAACGCGACGCACTGCAAAATAGTCTCCAGCAGACTGAGCTTGAGAAGCAATTGGCGGAAACGTCCCTCAAGGATAAATACGAGACTCAACTCAAGGATCGCGACGAAGCCATCGAGCGTCTGCGCGACATGAAAGCGAAGCTCTCCACTAAAATGGTGGGCGAAACTTTGGAGCAACACTGCGAGACCGAGTTCAACCGCCTCCGAGCCACCGCATTCAGTAAGTCCTATTTTGAAAAAGACAACGACGCCAAGAGCGGCAGCAAGGGCGATTACATCTTCAAGGATGCCGACGATGCAGGTAACGAAGTCGTCTCGATCATGTTCGAGATGAAGAACGAGAGTGACACCACCGCGACCAAAAAGAAGAACGAAGATTTCCTCAAAGAGCTCGATAAAGACCGTAATGAAAAAGGCTGCGAATACGCGGTCCTCGTCTCACTGCTAGAGCCAGAGAGCGAACTCTATAATTCCGGGATCGTCGATGTCTCCCACCGCTTTCCGAAGATGTATATCATTCGGCCGCAGTTCTTCATCCCAATGATCACACTCCTACGCAACGCCGCCATGAACTCAATGGAATACAAGGCCGAACTCGCACTGGTCAAATCACAGAGCATCGACGTCACCGACTTTGAAGAGAAATTGGACACCTTTAAAACCGGGTTCGCCAGAAACTACGACCTCGCCGGCAAGAAGTTCCAGACCGCGATCGACGAAATCGACAAGTCGATCACCCACCTGCAAAAGACCAAAGACGCCCTCCTCGGCACCGACCGCAACCTCCGCCTCGCCAACGACAAGGCTCAGGACGTCACCATTAAAAAACTCACCCGAGGGAACCCCACCATGAAAGCCAAGTTCGACGAGTTGAACGACAAAGCTTAAGCACCCACCGTCCTCGCCGCTCTGAAAACCTCCGCATGTCGAACAACTCTAAGCTCTCAGACCTCAAGTCTGTTCCTTCTGCTGCCTAGGAGGCACCCGCGTCAATCACCCTTCGCAAGCTCAGGGCAAACCTTCGGTTTACCATCTTCGCACTGTCGTGCTTCGTCAGCTCTCAAGTCTCCCCTCTCAAGCCCCCCCCACACTTTGGCACTCGATTAGCTAATCAAATAATCAACACCTCACCGACTTTTACTTTGATTGTTCACGCTCGAATGCTTTTACTTTACTTCATTCCCCGAACAGACCGCCATTGTCCTACCCCAGCAGCTACGATATGCCCTCTACCAATATAATCGGCATACAACACATCATTGCGGACGCAAATACGATGAAAGACAAAGAAAGATCTAAATGAGTTACTCTGACTGGGCAAAAGCACTTACAGTCTACTTTTTTAATGAGCAGTCTGATCAAAAGCGAGTCAGGCTGATGATTGATGATCAGATTCTAGACGATGAATTCAAAAGCCTGGGTGGCTCCAAATCGTTTATAGAATCAATGAGAGCAGGTCCTGAATGGATCGATTCTGAAAATAATGACCTTAACGAGATTTGCCGCTGCCTACACCTTCAATGGACAATTCAGATTCTCCGCAAAGGCTACCCTGAATTAAACGCAGATGCACCTCCTTTTCTACCCTATCTATGCTTATTTTCATACGCATGGACAATTGAAGGGTTCCATGCCGGCAACTTCACTAAACGGCTCGAAACAATCTTTCCAAACCATGGCTTAAAAAAGAATCAAAATATGAAATGGTGCACCGATCACCTATGGAAAGGTCTTAGTGAATGGAGCGCCGAAAATGAGGGCAAACTGGGTATTTTTAAAATCGATCGCCTTGGTTCGAGGGCGCATGTCGACATCTCGCGCGCGCAGACAATATTTCGACCAGGTGAAATAGAACTCCTACCTGACGTATTTAAAGTCTGCGGATTAAGCCCTGAAGATTCCGATGATATAAATGACATCCATGAGGCACTAGTATTTAATAAACAATCTTGGAGCTACCGACTATCAAGTGCATTGCCACCGCTCATCATCAATTGGGACACATCAAAAGACCCAATTGCTGAAGCGGCTCTAGAAATTATCGCTGAGGAGCTCGCAAAGTGGGATGGAGAAACCAATCAGCAGAGCAGCCGATATCAACCTTCGATAAAAATACACAGAAGCCTGAAAGATAATAACGGAAGCTTAAGCCTCGACCTGTGCGTCCTGGATGACGATGTCGCAAAATTATCAAAATTAGAGCTATTTTCTGATGAACAGCTCATTGGACAGTTCAAAACAGACGGACCGCGCATTGCCATCCTCCAAGGAGCAAACGAGACATGGGACCCCTACTTTATTGGAAAGTCACTAAATGGAACCGCACAAAGTCACGATGACGATTTCGGCGATGAGAAACATATATGTAAATGGATCCCTCGGTCTATTTCGCTATTTCAAACTGGGCTCCCGAATGGACGAATGGTTGAGGCTGATTCACCTCCAAGAGCAGGCGAATGCATCTGTCTCGTTTCACCAGATGGAGAACAGGCTTTCGATACCTGGATCAAGGAATGTCCATCAGATCCATCTAAGTTGATCCCAATGAACGGCCTGAAGGAAGCTTGGAAAATCTATCGATTGAGTGGACTTGAACACCTGGACATGGATTCATTTCCACTTGAACGCAGAGCATCAAATACGAGACACCTAATCAAATTAACTGGTGGAACTCGATTCTCTAAAGATTCATATATCGACTATGATCTCCCAGTTCTTTTAGCTGTAGAAGCTGGAGTTACATTTGAAATCATTGGTGCTGATTTAAAAGTAATACCAAATTTGGATCTAACCCAAAACTGTTGGAATTCGACACCCTCCCCACAATACTCCCTTGAAGACTACGATAAGAATGGGGAAATACTAATTAGTGCAAAACTAGGAGATTATTCACAGCACTTCACGATAACAGTTACACATTCGTCTGAGCTCCCTGGTAATTTACGAAGGCACGATTCAAGTTTTCATGTTAACCAATTCGGGTGGCCTGATACAGTCGGGCTTAGGGGCTGTCGCACGACATCCACACCGAAGAACCTTGCGGTGCACCATTTTCATGAGTTGCCAAAAGATAATTGTGCAACTCGACTACTAGTGGACGATATCAAGGCAGATCGGTTCCGATTATGGCAGGAGCTTTGCCGAAAACCACGCTTCAACTATTCGGAACTAAAAGGCCGCGCCATGCATCTCTGTTCGCTTAGTGAGGGTGACTTCTATCGAGCAATTCGATTAATGCGCGACCTTGGAGACTTAGATATATGCCTCGAAGAAAACGGCACTATTAGCCACATCTACCCAAATCCTGCCGAACTGGCAATGATGCCATGGAAAGATGGCACGAAGTATATCGCCGCATTAAGAGGCACCTATACCAGCATAGCCTTCACTCAATTCTTAGACACTGCTAAAAAATTAGGGATAGTAACTTATGGAATAGAGATCGGACAAGGCTTGGAAGCTGTATTGCCCCCTGTTACATATTTCGCATCCCCGAATCTCGATCAATTCGAGAAATTATGTGAAAGCACTCATTTATTAGAATGGAGAAACTCTGTAGCATGTCGAGAACTCGCAGAATACTCAGCACATATCGACGACTGGTCAGATACACTTTCAGAGCGACCTGACAGGGACCTATACGGGGATACCGAAAAAATATTCGATACAGACAAATTTCGTTTTAAAAAATGGGATCACGGCAATTACACACAGTCAAAGTTTGAGCTATTGCTACTAACCGTCCGGGCAGGTCGATTCAGACTGCCCCCCATTGTAAACTTCAGGAAGTCTATCAAAAACGAGGACGGATCATGGAGAATAGAAACTGATGTCACAGCGAGGGACCCAGCATGGGCAAAATGGTATATCCAATATTTAAATACAGGACCATCTAAAGGAGAAATGCTCTACGAAGGCGAAGCAGTGGATGAGATCCCAGTTTTGTATTCAGCCGAAAAGATGCAACTAGCATTACCAAGAGAGCTATCATTACCTTATATCCTATCTAGGGCACTGACGCTTTGCTCTGGACATCCACCTAACAGGATTTCTGCAATCGATACAAACTACGAAGATATTGTTGGAAATTTCAGAGGAATCCAGAACGGCAAGGGCTACAAAGGCGAACTCTGGATTTATTCGGGAGTGTCCAAAGAAATTGCCGAGCTAATTTTGAGTAAAGTCGAAGCCTTCCCAGCAGAACGACAATATCTAGATTTTTCACATCCTGACGAAATCATACTTTCAGAATATTATTAATATGAGCAATAAACAGACTACATTTGACCCCATCACTGCGTTTGACTCCATTAAAGATGGCATCCTTCGCTACGTGGATACTGCTTTCGGCACATGCTCTCCTTCCCTAAACATAGAACGCCGCGCACTTCTAGAAAAACCAGGAGGACTCTTTCAAGAGCCTTACATCGAGCCACTTTTAAACTACAAGAGCACAAAGAAGCTAGAGGATATTAACATCGACTTAGGTAATAATGTCGCAGCCAAAGAAGCCTTTATTGACTTGGCTAAATCGGGACTGGTGGGAGATTATGAACTCTACTCTCACCAAGAGGAGATGCTACAGAAGTCTTTATCTGGCAAGCACTGCATCGTTACATCTGGGACTGGTTCTGGTAAGACAGAATCCTTCATGCTCCCGCTCTTAGCCAACATTGTAAAAGAAGCTGGCACGTGGACACCTGCAGTTCCTTTAGATAAACGCCCAATATGGTTTAACCAAACGGATGACCAAGGCTTAAGATGGAATGATAATAAGCGGCAAGACAACTGGTCTGAACAAAGAGAACCCGCAATTCGCAGCCTAATCCTCTACCCAATGAATGCACTGGTTGAAGATCAGCTCAGTCGTCTACGTGCAGCGCTTGATTCCGATGAGTCCCATCTGTCCTACTCCAAGCACGAGCAATACTTCAAGGGAAACCGGATTACTTTTGGACGCTTCAATGGTAAAACTCCAGTCTCGGGACATCCGATAAAATGGGATGAAAAAAAGAAAAATTCATCGCAAATCAACCCGCACGAAATCGTCTAAAGAAAGCCCTGTCTGACCTGAAATCTCAATACGACATCTTACGGAAAGGTGTAGAGGATAGCTATAGCGCTTATGACACTGAAACCAACAAAGACTTAAAAGAAGACCGAAAGCTCGAGTGGAAGGAAGCAAAGGAGCTCCTGAATTTCTTTCCAAGGGTTGATGATATATCAGTCGAAATGCTATACCGCTGGGAAATGCAGCGCAGAGCGCCTGATATATTCATCACTAACTTTAGTATGCTATCAATTATGTTGATGCGCCACAGAGATCCGAAATTGGATGATGACCTAGGCGACAGTGATATCTTTGATTCCACTAGAAAGTGGCTAGCTGGAGATCCCTATAAACATGGAAAATCGAAAGAGCCGACACGGCACTTTCACCTAGTTGTAGATGAATTACACTTATACCGTGGAACCGCGGGAACAGAGGTTGCCTACTTAATACGATTATTACTCGACCGACTGGGATTGAGTCCTAAAAGCTCTCAGCTAAAAATACTAGCATCCAGTGCGTCCCTTGAAGCAGGCAATCAGCAAACGGAAAAATACATTGGAGAATTTTTCGGACTGTCTCCCGAAGAGGTGAAAAGTAGATTCGAAATAATTGCAGGGGAGATTCCTAAAGCACAGGCTGCCAAACTCAAAAAAGAGGAGGTCGATAAATGCCTCGCCAGTTATAATAACTACACGGACACACAACATTGGAAACGTATTGGTGCTGCCCTACGTCAGGCATGTATCGAAGACCCCAAATTAGACCAAACACCCAAAGCATTATCACTAGAGAAATTTTCACAAAACTTATTCCCTGATTGCTCCGAAAAACAACGAGGCGAAGCGACCGTCAATCTACTAAAAACCATCTCAAGTCCAGAACTCTCAGAAGTTCGCGACATACCCCGCTTTAGATTCCACTGGATGGCGAGACCTGTATCAGGGCTATGGGCGTCTCTGGCGAAGCCCATAGTAGATGAAGAACTACGCACGGTCGGCGACCTATATGCTGAATGTATCAACGGCCAGGACAAGCAAGGAAATCGTATAGCACAAGTGCTCTACTGTGAATGTTGCGGCACCCAATTTTATTCAGGCCACCGCAGTAAGGCGACTCTACCAAGCATGCTAGGTTCCAGGACCGTATATGAAATGCTCACAGAAGCAGAGACACTGGAAAACCTCCCCGACGGAAGATCAGGAGAACGCGCTGACCAACAAACTTATAATCAACGAATTGTATTCTGGCCAAAGCCTAGTGACATCAAAGTCGATGAAAGTGCTCTAAGATGGGACCAATGTAAAACGATTCCACTTGAGCGCACACTTGAAGAAGGAAAGCCTGTCTCGTCCTTAAAAACAAGTAAGGGAGGGCGTATCGCAGCCGATTGGCAACCTGCATCGCTCAACCCTAAAACTGGTATTATTACATTAACGACATCAGCACCCGCAGATGAGAGAGCTGGATACTTATATCATATCAGTGGTTTAACTGAAGATGAAGATGCAACTGCTATGCCACACGTATGCCCCCGCTGCCTTCAAGATTACAGCAAGCGCCCTCGCCTCTCACCAATTAGAACATTCGGAACAGGTTGGAGTCGTATTAATCAGTTACTCGCCAAGCATCTGTTCAGAGAACTCCCGACTAAACCGAGTCGTGAGCTAGTTGCTTTTTCTGACAGCCGAAATGCAGCGGCCACACTATCCTACGGAATCGAAGACTCTCACTGGATGAATCTCATGCGGCAAGTCCTTTTCGGCGAACTAGTCGATCTAGCAGCCGACAAAAATGGACCAATCACTGATGAGCTTCTAAAAATATGGAAGGCAAGTAAAGGCCATGGGCAGAAATGCATAGATTCTGTAGGCTCAAAATTGCTCGAAAAATATCCTGATACGGACTTAAAAGGTCTATTGAAAATCCTGCCTAGAGAAATTGAGATTATATATAAGCTAATCGGTAGTGCTGAAGCTCTCCATGATGAGGAGGCTGAAAAAGAGCTGGTGTATAAATCCAATACACCATGGGACGTCATAAAACTTGATCAGCTAATCGGAGGAAAAAACTCACCTATCGAACAGTATTTTCTAGAACTAGGCATACGCCCCGATGGCCTACTCTCGGCATCTGAAGAAAAAGATTGGGCAAGTTACTACAACTGGTCCACATCGCCAATAAAACAGAAGAGTGATGCTGATTTAGGAAATTCAGGTATAGATAAACTTGAAAGAATTCGTGGACTCATGCGAGCGAAAGCGATGTCTGCACTATTCGATAGGATTCTATACGACATGGAGACCCAAGGCATCGCATTTACCTGCCTGAACCCAGGAGTTCCGATCGACACAAGTGGCATCGCTGATGAGTCTACTTTTAGAAACATCGCAGCATCCGCCTTAAGAATGTTAGGTGAGAGCTATCAATACATTCCCAAGAAAGAATTCGGGCAGCAAAACGTCAGCACAGACCCAAGAAATGCATGGAAGGACACGGACCCAACTCAGGGGTCTACAAGTCTAAGTAAAGTCAGAATGCGCACCTACCTACAGGCATGCGCAAAAAAACTAAAGATTGACTATGAAATCCTACGTGCCGCGGTTTCGAGCGCGCTGTTAAAAAACAAACATGGAGGATGGCTAATTAGAGACGAGCATCTCTATTTAAAAGTCATTCCCGAAGAACAGCAATCTATCGTATGCTCCTCATGCCACAGAATCCATTGGCACCAATCAGGAGGAGTCTGCACGAGATGCTTTGGCGATCTGCCCGAAGGAACAAACGGGGAAACGGCGAAAGACCTACGCAAAAACCACTACTATGCGAGTGAAGCACTCGATCGGGAAGCGACTAGGTTCAGACTACACTGTGAAGAACTCACGGGGCAAACGGAGGATCAAGCTCAGCGACAGCGACATTTCAGGAAATTATTTGTTAACGGCGATGAAATTAACGGCAGAGATACAATCGAACGCATTGACAAGATTGATATCCTAAGTGTGACAACTACAATGGAAGTGGGAGTCGACATCGGACCTCTCGTTGGAGTCCTTCAAGGCAACATGCCTCCCGAACGCTTCAATTACCAACAAAGAGTTGGTCGTGCAGGTCGTCGCGGGCAGCGTTTCTCAGCTGCACTGACCTTTTGCCGGCCAGACTCTCATGACCGGCACCATTTCCTAAACCCAAAAGAAATAACAGGGGGCACACCACCACAGCCATTCCTGTCAATGGGGAAGGATCAAGAAATCATCGCACGCCGACTTGCGTCTAAAGAATGTTTACGCATTGCTTTCTGGAACCTAGGACGGCGCTGGCATCACATAAGAAAAAGTTCCGATGTGCATGGAGAATTCGGAGCAGTCGAATCTCTAAACAACGAGGAGGTGGACTCACTCAATAAACTGATACTCGGCAAGTCTTTCGAAGGCACCATTGATCACATATGCAAAACGCTCACATCGGGCACTCATGTAAACGCCAGCAGCCTAAAGGACTACGTAGTATCAGAGCTAACAGATCAGATAAGAAGTATATGCCATTCTACAGAGTATGCAGAAACTAATATTGCCAACCGGTTAGCTGAAGGCGGGATTTTACCTATGTATGGGATGCCAACACGTAGTCGAAATTTATACATAAAGTTGAAAAATAAACCTAGTCCAGGAGATCAAGATGATGCGACGACAGTAGACCGGGATTTAGATCAATCACTTGGTGCATTCGCGCCTGGTGCTCGCATTAATAAGGATAAAAAAGTATACCAAGTGAATGGACTTATCGGTGTCCCTCAATATTCACAGAAGAACGGATGGGAGTCAGGCCCTCCAGATGGATATCGAAGATGGTTAAGTTATTGTAAGGCATGCATGCGTTTTGAAGAATTCGAGCAATCAGAAAAGCCTGAACCTTACGAATGCGACACACCATTATGTGGAAGCATAATGGAACCACTTGAAGGAATAACACCAAAGGCTTATCGCTGCGACAACAAGCAGCATTCTCCTGAGGAATTCTCGATAAACTCGACGGGAAGTGTCCAAACTGCATCAGGAAAGCTCAACACGTTAGACGTTTTGAAATACGGAAATGCAGAATTGAAATTTGAATCACAAGGCAATGTATTTCGGATTAATGACCGAAACGGCCAAGGATTCACTTTCAAGAAAGCTGAGAATGGGATGTCAATCGGCTATGGCAAGACTGGCTTTCTTAATAGCGAGCAACTGATTTTCGATTATGCCACGACAGATGAGAACCTTGCCTTGTTTTCAAAAAAGAAGACTGATGTCCTTCAACTACGCCCCGCAGTAGTTCCCCATGGGCTATACCTAAACCCAAATACAAAAGACGCACAGTCTGTTGCCTTGAGAGCCGCCTATTACTCTGCGGCCACAATGATAATTCTTCATGCTACTAGAAAACTAGACATCGACCCTGGTGAAATTGAAATAGCATCCATACACGGTGGCGATCTATATCGTGCTGGCGAAATCATGCTCGCAGATCAACTTCCGAACGGAGCAGGATTCGTAAACTGGATTTCGTGCAACTGGGAGAAAATTTTAAGTGAAATCATAGATCAGGACAATGACTGCGAGTGCGACACCGCCTGCTACGATTGCCTAATGTCTTATCAAAACCGCAATTTACATGCGTTGCTGGATTGGCGTTTGGGTAAGCAACTTCTAAAGGTCTTTAGGAGTCAGAAAAACGGAACGGGGTTGAATATCAAAAAAGTGCTGAACGACTCGAAAGAGTCCGCAAAAAAACTACTCTCAGAGTTACAGTCATCATTCCCGGAAGCAAAAACAGAAACATCTCTGGACTGGCCAGCTGCATTCTCTGTTGGAGAAAACCTATATCTGATAACGGACCCGTTGGTGTCACCTCATGTAGATAGCAATAACGAGCTAGGAAAATCGCATCAAAAGTGGGTTAAACTACATCCAAATGCCGAAGTAAAAATAATGGATACGTTTAATCTATCAAGGCGTATGGCTTGGTGCTGGTCCAACCGAGAGTCAGAAAGAATGCAAACCGTTGAACTAATCGCCGCAGGCAAAGAAGTTATTATTCCAAAGAATGAAGTGGTTCACACCTTACCGAAATGGCCTGTGAATGGTAAAACTATAGTCTTAGATAAACGTCCGAGAGGGCTACCCGCGATGACTCCTGCTTCTTTTAAACAATATATAGACGAAGAAATAAGCTATGGATATCGATACCTAGTCAAACTTGGCGATGAATACGGCGTAGGACGATTATCTCAAATGGAAGACAATGACGGAAACCTCACACTCAAATTCTCACCCACTAACGTCGAAGATGGTCTATCATGGAATCAGATCAGCGCAGATGACATTGTTGGTATACAGCTAACAGAAGATTAAAACACGATGGCTACAATACTTCCAGAACTCAGCACTACTGAATTGCCTAGTAATATAGGAGAGCGCCTTGTTTATGAAGCATTAAAGGAGCAGCTCCCCGATGACTATATAGTCAGATACCACTACCCCGCATGCTGGAAAGAAACTGGCGAGCACGGGAACGAATACCTGAAAGATGTTGAAATTGATTTCATCATAATTGCACCCAACCGAGGAGTCCTGTTTCTGGAAGTGAAATCAAGCTACGGCTTTGATTGTGAAAAGGCGGCATGGTATCGATTAGGAAAAGATGGCAGTCGCACGAAAACACGCGATCCATTCGACCAAGTTTGCGGAGGAATGCATCGAGTAATCACGCGACTATCAGATAGAATATGGGGAAAGAAGAAATACGATTTCCCAGGTTTGTTTGGATACTTGGTAGTTTATCCACGAGCGGAGGTAGTTGGCAAATTACCTGAATCCAAAGACCGTGAATTGCTAGTCACTAAATGGCAGATGCCAAAATTGGCCGAACGGATCGAACAAGCATTTTTGGCACGTGGAGACATCTCCACTGGAAAAAATTTCAACCCTGGTGCAATGAAACAGGTCGTCAGTTTTTTCGAAGACAATTGCCGGATCATACAAGTCTACTCAGCCGATGCCGATGAAGATGTGCGTAAAATCGAAGAGCTAACCGACGAACAATACAATTGCTTTCGGTATCTCTTGAAACACCCCAGAGTAAACGTTTCTGGACCCGCGGGGTCAGGCAAAACAATGATTGCAGGTTGGGTGGCAAATGAGTTCGCGTCACAAACCAACTCAACTGGGGAACAAAACCACGTCTTATTTTTATGTTTCAATCGAATACTCGAAAATTGGCTAAAAAAGAACCGCTCAGCCGCTGATGTGCCTCTAGAAATCCGCAGCTACAATTCGCTTTGCAGGGAATATATCACAAGAAACGGTGGTTCCTTCAATGTGCCATCGAATGAAGGTGAGAAAGCTCAATTTTATGGCGACATTGCTCCAATACTTTTGATGGATGCTCTCGACTGTGTCCCTCAGTCTAGAAAGTTTGACATGATCATCGTAGATGAAGCACAGGACTTCCATGAAAATTGGTGGCCCCCGGTTGAACTATTACTAAAGAATCCTGACGAAGGAGGTCTGTATCTCTTCAGAGATCCGCGTCAATCTGGGCTATATGGTCATGGCAATCGCTATCCAGCGAATGGGATGTATCCCGTAGAGCTCTCTGTAAACTGCAGAAATACAAAACGAATCAACCAATATTGCGGGAGCGTCATTGAAAATAAGATCACATCACCAGAGCGCATGCCAGAGGGCGCTTTCCCTGAAATAGGCGTAGCAATTGAAGACAATAGCCACCGTGCGATTGCGGTCAAAAAGGCTGTCACATCACTGATAAGTGAAGGATTTCGGCCCTCTCAAATCGCAATTCTATCTCCGTTCAAAGATGACAACCAGCTGTCAACGCTATCCAGGTTGAAGACCATTGCAGGCTTTCCAGTATTGGGGAACATCGACTCCATCTCAACATGGCAAAAGGCCGAATGCATCTGGGGTTCAACCACCAAGGCATTTAAAGGGCTGGAAGCCGAATGCGTCATTATTACGGATTTGTTTGATAAAGAAGAAATGCCTTGGTTTACCGACTCGGAATTGTATGTTGCCACCTCAAGAGCAAAAGTGAAACTGCTCCTTCAGCCAGCAAGTCAAAAGTCCCGAGACAACTTGCATAAACTACTCAATACCAGCAGATAATAATAAAACCAAAACTCTAAATGCCAACGCCTCCCCTTGACCATAAAAAACTTTTCAGCTCAATCTCGACTCTGACTGACAAACAGAAAGACCTGCTAGCTGCGTCATCCCATAAATACGGAACAGCCAAAGCACATGACCTTCTTGCAGATGAAGAAGCACAGCTGTTTCTATCTCAAATTAATAAACCGAAGTTTAAAACTAAAAAGAAGAAACAAGATTTCACCTTTATAGATCTATTTGCCGGCATCGGTGGCTTTCGTATGGCAATGCAAAACCTCGGCGGCACATGTGTATTCACCTCAGAATGGGAACCCAAAGCACAAGAAACCTACTTTCATAATTACGGAGAGCTTCCATTTGGCGATATTACCCTAGATTCAACAAAGGCTCAGATTCCTAAACAGTTTGATGTCCTGTGCGCAGGCTTTCCTTGTCAGGCATTCTCGATAGCAGGTAAACGAGGCGGCTTTGAGGACACACGTGGCACCCTATTTTTTGATGTCGCTAAGATCATCAAAAAGCATAGACCGAAAGCCGTTTTCCTCGAAAATGTTAAAGGGCTGGTAAATCACAGATCAGGCAAAACACTAGAGACCATCCTGAATGTTCTGCGTAATGACCTAGGCTACATTGTGCCGAAACCTCAAATAATGAATGCCAAGAACTTTGGGGTTCCTCAAAACCGTGAGCGAATATTCATCGTTGGGTTTCGTAAGGAAGACTATGAAGATCAAGCGGCGCACTTTCACTACCCTAAGCCATTGAAGAAGGAGGTTTGCATTGGAGATATCTTAGAAAAAGACGTCCCTTCAGTAAAATATTACCTTTCGACTCAATACCTGAATACGCTGATCGAACACAAACGGCGCCATGCTGAAAAGGGCAATGGATTCGGTTACGAGATAATCGCAAACGACGAAATTTCAAACGCGATTGTTGTCGGCGGCATGGGCCGTGAACGGAATCTAGTCGTCGATGACCGCCTGACGGACTTCACTCCAATCACCCATATCAAGGGTAAGGTAAACCGTAAAGGTATCCGCAAAATGACACCTCGCGAGTGGGCTCGACTTCAGGGATACCCCGACAGCTATGAATTTCCGGTTGCAGACGTCCATGCCTACAAACAACTCGGTAATTCAGTCGCAGTGCCGGCAATTCAAGCCACAGCCAAAGAGCTACTTAAAATCATCCAATAGCAACAGAACATGACAACAGCCAACACAGGAGAATGGAGTGAGTTATATGCATTATTAAAGCTGCTAAATGATGGAGTCCTAAAACAAGGAAACCCCGACCTCTCGACATCCTCACGAGCCCCTTACGAGATAGTCAAAATCATCCGCTTGGATAAAACCGCCCCGAAAACAATAGAACGATGCACCTACACACTTAGTGCAGATTCCATCAAGATAGCAAAAGGGAATAAATTAACCAGCGCCAGCCGAGATGAGTTACAAAAAATGAGCTCTATAATACTCAAACAGATGCAGGCGCATTCGAAAGGAAAAGGGGCTTATGAAATACTAGGATCGAGCGAAATACTCAAAAACCTATCTCTTAAAAGCGTAGCAAATAAGATAAGCAAAGAAGCAGACCTCCTAATTGAATTAATTGATCATAGAAACCTACAGACACATGAACGTGGGTTTTCCATAAAATCAGTAATGGGAGGAGACCCTCACTATTTGAACGCAACGAAGGGAACTCGATTTCAAACTAAAATAATGGGATTAGAGAGTGCTGACATTGATACCATCAAGAAATTCGATAAAGAGCATAAAAAGGGATGGGTAATGGATACAGTCAGTTACATCGACAAACTTGCAAAGTCGGGAAGAATACAGCTAACTCATTGCGGGCCACTATCTAATACCCTACGTAATAATCTGCTATTAATCGACGACGGGATGAACGACATCATCTCAAACTTACTATGGAACGCATATTCAAATAGATCACTGCGAATCAAAGACGCCATAAAAACAGTAATTGCTAGAAACCCTCGCAACTACGGATCTGACTGCAACTTAGAACTCTTTTATAAACAAAAAGTAATTCGTTTAATGGTTGCGGCATCAATGGGTTTAACTGGATCAAAGGAGTGGACTGAAAACTATGAGTCAGACGGAGGCTTCATTGTAGTTCTGAAATCAGGCGATGTCATATCATTCCATTTCTATGATCGGAAAGATTTCGAAGAATACCTTTTCAACTATTCAAGAATTGAAACTGGATCTACATCTCGACACGACTTCGGAACTTTATACGAGTGTGAGTTAGGCCACGCATTAAATTTATGCATGACTCTACGTTTCGATTTCTAAAAATCCAAGAAACGTAATAACGGACCTGCCCCTAACCCCGCCGACATATCCGACTTGGATTTCTATTACCTGCTCGCATAAAATGCATAAATCAGATTTCACCAACTATCTCTATAGCACAAATGCAGAAGGCAGCGGAAAAGCCACATCATACATTCGAGCATTAGATTTAGTTTCCGAGATGCTGAGCGTAGAATCCTACGAGTTCCCTGATTGCATTAATATTTGGCTTATCGAATCAGTTGATCGAATTCATGAGCTACAGGACTTCGTAATACGAGAAGCAAAGAAAGGGAAGTCTAGCCCCTGGGTTTCTGATAGTATCCCTGTTAGTTACCTGCGCGACGGCTTTTGCTCTGCAGCACTATCGAGCTACCAGGAGTTTATTATCGAGCACCAACATACTAAAGCACAACTCGAAACATTCGAATCACACACAGGTGATGAGTCTGAACTCGCCCCAAAGCTTGAGCGTAAACTGAACTACCCGAAATGGCTGCTCGAAGGCCTGGAGCCAAAGGAAGGCAGAGATGTCGTGCGAGCCGTGAAGACACGTTTAGATCAGAGAGCATTCAGCAACATCGTCTTCAAGAATTACAATTCGACTTGCTGCATCACTGGCCTCGACATCTCCAGCGTGAACCGAGCGAGCCACATCATCGGCTGGGCAGACCCTCAGGGAAAGAAGATAAGACTCGAGCCACGCAACGGCCTCTGCCTCTCCGCGACCTACGACGCCGCATTTGACAAGCACCTGATCAGCTTGGATGACGACTATCGGATCATTTTATCGAAGGAGATCAAAGACCACTATAGCAGCCAAAGCGTGCAGGCCTATTTCCGAAGCAAAGAAGGCGACGCGATCACCCTCCCCGATTCGTATCTCCCGAAACCCGAATATCTGGAAGTGCACCGCTCTAAAGGTGTGTTTTAATCAAATGACCACCGAAGACGCCATTGCTCTCATCTATGATCTAAAGCGGGATCGCTCAAGTGGGCATGAGAAACCACACAAGCCAATCTTACTACTCGCCGTGCTCGACCTGATTGAGTCCGGTGCGATCTGCGATAATAAGATCGTCCCCTCGCAGGAGCTCCGAGAGGCGTTCACGGCATACTTTAAAAACCCAGAATGGGGTCATGTCGTTACCTTTGCATTGCGCTATTTAAATATATCAAAACAAACCAACTGAGTGCCCAACGAGAGGGATCCCGCAAATCAAAGCGACACGTCACACCGTAAATGCATGAAGACGGAAGCGCCCCCCTCTCATTTAAAGATTCAATTTCACACACAAAACAGACACACATGGCTAAACGACAATCACTCGCCGAGGATATTTTCGATCTCATAGGGATCCCTAAAGGGGTCAGACGCAAAATATAAAGATTTAGCTTACGTAAGCGCAGCAAATAAGGAAACAAACCTTTAAATTAAATATAGCCACCTTGTCCTTGCTCAGGGGCGATGCTGAGTCACGCAAGCAACACCTCCTAATCCCCAGAACCATTATCACATTATTCGTCGAGCAACTACCCAACGAGTACTTCCTATTAAAAAAAACTGAACGGGAAAGTGCTTAGATGTTTATTTTAAACGTTTGCCCCCTTACTTAGCCTGACCCCTTACTTAGCCTCCTTACTTAGCCCCACTCGTCTGCGCAGGCAGGCGAGTGCAAAAGCGGTTGCAGAGGCAATTAATGCAAAGCTGGAGGGCTCTGGGACGACGCTGATCAGGCCAGTCATACCTGTGTGGCTAGACACGCTGCAGGTATACCAAAAGTCGCCAAGGGCGTCTGGAGTCCAACTGATAAAATCAGTGGTGGGACCTGGATCTGCAGTAAAGTTTGCAACAGGTGTGAGAGTGGCCGCAGAAATAAGCGTACTGTTGCTCGTGGTGCGTAAGTAGGACCCATCTGTTCCAGAAATAAAAGCGCTCGCACTGTTGTCCATAATTATGAATGGGTGAAGACTTGACGTTCTCTGGAAGGTGTAGGTCTCCCCAATCGTAAGAACTAGCGTGGGGTCGGCTAATGCGGAAAAGCTATTTGTGGAGGGATCAGGGTCACTCCAACTGAAGAGGAAATTAGACGCACCGCTATTTGCTATATCAAAGCTCACTCCTTCGTTTACGGAATAAACATTGGCACTCTCCGACACGGTTAATGCCGATGTGTGTGTTATACAGAGCGTAGCAACTAAGATAGAACTAAATGTTGATTTTAAAGTAGGCATATCACCTATGGTACATAAAAAATAAACCGAGTAAAGTGGTCCTAAGAAAAATATCCGCATTAGATAAGAAGGACTTATGGGAATGCTAAGCTGACTCGTGTTTATTTAGCCTTATCAAAACGAGTTTTAGGCATTAAAAAATGCATCATTTCGATGCGGGGCAAAAAAAGGGGCAAAAAGAGGAGGGCAAACGCTCATTATAAAGATCTGACATACAGCACCGAACACAGCTTGAGAAATTGAAGAGTCGGTCAGCACGAACCGACTGTGGGCAGATTCATCTGTAACCGTCTTAGCCGACTATGACACAAAAACGGCTTTCCTTTTTCGAATAGTTGCCCTACTTTCCTTCTATCGTTCTTTAAAACTCTAGCGTCGTTAAACGCATCTTGAAGTGTCCTGCTTTGCGGGATAACGCCAACCGGGTCTCCATCTAGGAGAGTCACCACGGTGGTCCAATGATGTGCAGCCTGACGCAACTGAACCCAAACACTCTCCTGCACGTATTGATCGTCCCGCAGGGTCGATCTTTTTTTGTGCCCGGCGAGTGCGTGAACCTTCAACCACGCACCACATGACTATTCATAAAAACGACCAAGCCTCGGTACGCATCTGG